>CETL01124502.1_pt1 | contig 18366 bp, 22 predicted proteins | sample 356371 | NCBI WGS metagenome assembly CETL01 (sample SAMEA2622518, study PRJEB7988) | marine metagenome | biome: marine biome (ENVO:00000447); feature: surface water layer (ENVO:00002042); material: "saline water (ENVO:00002010), including plankton (ENVO:xxxxxxxx)" | depth 5 m | reverse complement strand
ATTTAATTACAGGTTTTTGACATGGAGAGTTATAAAATAATAAAACACAAGCATGACGCCATTGTTGTTGGTGCAGGTGGTTCTGGTTTGAGAGCTACTATGGGTTTAGCCCAGTCTAAGCACAGCGTAGCGTGTATCAGCAAAGTATTCCCAACCAGAAGTCATACAGTCGCTGCACAAGGTGGCATAAGTGGCGCCCTTGGCAACATGGGGGAAGATGATTGGAGGTGGCATATGTATGATACTGTCAAAGGCTCTGATTGGTTAGGTGACCAAGATTCGATTGAGTATATGTGTAAAAATGCCGTCGACTCAATAATTGAGCTAGAACACTTTGGTGTACCATTCTCTAGAACAGAAGAAGGAAAAATATATCAGAGACCGTTTGGTGGCATGACTACAGAATATGGTAAAGGAATAGCTCAGAGAACTTGCGCAGCAGCTGATAGAACTGGCCATGCTATTCTACATACACTATACACTCAGTCTCTGAAAAATGACGTTGATTTTTTCATTGAGTATTTTGTAATTGATTTAGTTTATGAAAACGGGAAATGCGTGGGGGTTTTAGCTTGGTGCTTGGACGACGGAAGCATTCACCTGTTTCAATCTCATATAGTAATACTAGCAACTGGAGGATATGGTAGAGCTTATCTATCGTCAACTTCTGCTCATACTTGTACCGGTGACGGGAATGGCATGATTTTGAGATCAGGTCTGCCTCTACAGGATATGGAATTTATCCAGTTTCATCCAACAGGTATTTATGGAGCTGGTTGTTTGATTACGGAGGGTGCGCGTGGCGAAGGTGGATACTTAACAAATTCTGATGGTGTGCGATTTATGCCTAAATATGCTCCAAACGCTAAAGACCTTGCTTCTCGAGATGTTGTTAGTCGAGCAATGCAAATAGAGATCAATGAGGGCAGAGGTGTAGGTGAAGATAAAGATCATGTTCTTCTCCATCTAGAACATTTAGATGATGAGATTATTCACTCGAAACTACCTGGCATTGCAGAAACAGCCAAAATATTCTCTGGTGTAGATGCGACAAAAGAACCAATCCCTGTTATACCAACCGTACACTACAATATGGGTGGTACTCCAACAAATTTTAACACTGAAGTTTTAGCTAATGGAGAAGGCGAAGTAGTCGAGGGTTTGATGGCAATAGGCGAAGCCGCATGTGTATCGGTTCACGGTGCAAATAGACTTGGGTCAAACTCGTTACTAGATCTAATCGTTTTTGGACGTTCTGCAGCTGAGAGAGCATGCGAAATTCTGGATAAAAAAACTAAAACCCATGCAAGCATCAAGGATTCTTCATTAGACAAAATACTATCGAGATTTGATAAGATTAGGAACTCCAAAGGAGATATCAGGACAGCTGAGCTAAGAGACAAAATGCAAAGATCTATGCAAAGGTACGCGCCCGTGTATAGAGACCAAGCTACACTTGGAAAAGGAATAGAGATAATGAAAGATAACTTCAGGAATTTCAATAACTTATCTGTAAGTGATAAATCTTTAATTTGGAATACCGACCTTGTGGAGTCACTCGAATTAAATAACCTTTTGTATCAGTCTCTAGCTACGCTATACTCTGCATATAATAGAACTGAGAGTCGCGGTAGTCACGCTAGAGAGGACTATCCAGATAGAAATGACAAAGATTGGCTCAAACATACAATGGTTTGGGTTGAAGAGGATGGCGAGAGCAAGTTTGACTATAAACCTGTTGAGCTTAAAACTCTAACCGATGAGGTTGAAACTGTAGCTCTCAAAGCGAGGACATATTAAATGGCAAAATTTACATTACCAATTAATTCTATCGTGAAAAAAGGTACCACTTTCAACGCTGATAATGCTGAAACTAAAGCAAATAGAAAATTACGCGTCGATGTGTATAGGTACAACCCAGATACAAATTCAAACCCATATGTCGACACTTATATTTTAGATAAAGATAAGTTTGGTCCAATGGCCTTAGATGTATTAATGTATATCAAAAACAATGTTGACCCAACACTAACGTTTCGAAGATCTTGTAGGGAGGGTATTTGTGGATCATGTTCTATGAATATAAATGGGACTAACACACTAGCATGTATATTAAACATATCGGATGAGGAAAAACTTAAAATATACCCATTACCCCACATGCCTGTTATAAAAGATTTAGTACCAGATCTGAGTAATTTCTATAAACAGTATGAATCAATCAAACCTTGGCTGATAAATGACAAAAAACCAGAGAGGGAGCACCATCAAAGCCAAGAAGATAGAAGTAAATTAGACGGACTATTCGAGTGTGTTTTATGTGCATGTTGTTCAACTAGTTGTCCAAGCTACTGGTGGAACTCAGATAAATATCTGGGACCTGCATCGTTACTGCATGCGTATCGCTGGATTATAGATAGTCGGGACGATGCAAAGAAAGAACGTTTGTCTAATCTTGAAGACAAGTTTAAGTTGTTTAGATGTCACACCATAATGAATTGTACAAAAACTTGCCCTAAGTCACTTAATCCAGCTAAAGCTATTTCACATATCAAGAAAATGTTAGCAACTGACAAATAGTTCATTAGTTGTAAACACAAAATGCAAGTCTCAAAATTAAAGTGGAAGTGTCGCAAAGGTGTAAGAGAACTAGATATTCTGTTGACAAGGTATTTGGATAGTATTTTTGTAACATCATCAACTATTGAACAGGATACATTTAAAGAGTTTCTTGAAAAAGACACTTACGAAATACTTGACATCTTAATGGATAAGAGAGAGTTTGACCAAAAATTCAGTAATATTGTCTCCATCCTAAGAACATTAAACAAATGACTAAATCATCAGTTCTACTTGGCGTTAATATTGATCATATTGCTTTTATCAAAAAGTCTAGAGAAACTAGTTATCCTAATTTAGAACAAGCTGTTAAAATATGTGAGCAGTCTGGGGCTGATTCAATTACAATTCATTTAAGAGAAGACCGCAGACATATCCAAGACGAAGATGCAAAAACAATAAGAGGATGCTGTGATAAACTCAATTTTGAGATGGCTAATACAGATGAAATGATAGCCTTCGCTCTTAAGCTAAAACCAGATTTTTGTTGTTTTGTTCCAGAGAAACGTGATGAAAAAACTACGGAAGGTGGGTTAGCCCTTAATGAACTTAACGAAACTGATGAAAAAAAATTTAAAGAAAACATAGAAACGTTAAAAAATATTGGCGCAGAGGTATCTCTGTTTATAGATCCAAACAGAGAAAGTATCGAGAAATCAAAGTACCTTGGAGCAACATCTGTTGAACTTCATACAGGACAATATGCAATTGACTATGAATTAGGTAATCATGAAGATGAATATAACAAACTGGTTGATGCTGCTAATTTAGCAAACAGTCTTACCTTGAAAGTAAACGCTGGGCATGGCCTGAATTATGATAATCTGGGTCAAATCTTAAAATTGCCACACTTAAATGAGCTCAATATAGGTCATGCAATTATTGCTGAATCTGTTTTCATTGGTTTAGATGATGCAATAAAAAAAATCAGGCGTATAATTGACAACTGTGATTAGAGGTATTGGTATAGATATAATAGAAAATGCAAGAATTGATAGAATACTTGCTCGTTTCGGTTATTTATTCGCAAAAAAAATATTATCTTCAAATGAGTTAAAAGAATTTTATAATGCTCAGAATAAATCTAATTTCCTAGCAAAAAGATTTGCATCAAAAGAAGCTCTATCTAAATCTATCGGTATCGGTCTTTATAGACAAGGTTTATCACCAAAAATAATTGAAATCAGAAAAGATCATTTAGGAAAACCAAATATTATAATTACTGATGAGTTAAAATCGATATTGAAAAAGTACTCTATTAGTCATCTCCATCTTTCAGTATCAGATACAAGTAATTTATCGACTGCTATTGTAGTAGCGGAGGGTAATTAATGAGTAACACTCTCATAAGCTTAATAGGTAACACCCCACTTGTTGATGTAGCATTTGACAACAAAAATAAAATACTCGCAAAGTTAGAAGGAAATAATCCAGGGGGTTCAATCAAAGACCGTGCGGCACTTAGGATGATAGAGGATGCTGAGAAATTAGGATTAATTAAGAAGGATGATACTTTAATCGAAGCCACTAGCGGGAACACAGGTATTGCGCTTGCAATGGTTGCAGCAATGAAAGGATATAAAATACGCTTAATAATGCCTGAGACAGCCTCTGAAGAGAGAGTTAAAACAATGCGAGCATACGGAGCCGATGTCATCCTTGTTTCAAAAGAGGAAGATATGGAGGGCGCAAGAGATTTAGCAATGAAAATGAAAGAGTCAGGCGAGGGGTTTGTTTTAGATCAGTTTTCGAATCAATCGAATTACTTGGCACACTTTGAAGGAACAGGACCGGAGATATGGGAACAAACAAATGGTAAAGTAACTCATTTCGTATCTGCAATGGGCACAACAGGAACTATTACAGGTGTTTCTAAATTCCTTAAACAAATGAATCCATCTGTAGAAATAGTTGGAGCGCAACCATCTGATGGATCAAGAATACCTGGTATCAGGAGATGGAAAAAGGGTTATGAGCCAGAGATAAAGCAAGAGGCTCGTATTGATTACACAATAGATATATCTGAGGAAGATGCTCAAAATTTTTTGGCAAGACTCTCAACTGAAAAAGGTTTATTTTGTGGACTATCTGCAGCAGCAAATGTCTATTTAGCTCACAAAATAGCTGCTAACCTCACAGACGCAGTTATTGTGACCATAATATGTGATAGAGGTGATAGGTATCTATCGACATTATGATCATTTTTGAATTATTAGATTTTTACCTGCAACTAAATATTTTGATCCTCTAATTCCATTAGAAGCAAGTAGTTCATCACGAGGTACATTAAAACCTGATGCTATAATGCTTGTGGTATCTCCGGTATTGACTACATATCTCAGATTCAGACTTTTGTTTATTGACAGAATAGGAGACCTCATTTGAATTTTTATTTTATTGCCTACAAATAATTTTGTATTTTTATCAGAATTATTCCAACTAAGCAGAGAGTTTAAATTCACATCATAGAATTTTGCTATACGATACCAGTTATCATATCGCTTTACTGTGTGAAAATAATTGAATGTTTTGTCTACAATTAGATGCTCATAATTATTTATAGTTATAGTATTCTTATCAGTTACAGTTGTCTTTATTGGTAAGAATAGTTTCTGATTGATAAGAATTAGATCAGATTTTAGAGAGTTCTTTGCCATTAATGAGCTTACTTTTACATTATATTGTTTTGATATTCCAGAGAGAGTGTCTCCTTTTGTTACTACGTGAATTTTTTCTTTGAACATAATTGTTCTATATTTTTTGTATCTTTCTTTGAATTTCTTAATCTTGTTTATAGGTAATAGAATTTTATTCTGCATAGATGGTATAATGTACCATGCACTGAATCCCGGATTTAAGAAATATAGAGTTTCCAGTTTTACATCTGATAGTACAGATAAAGTATAAAAATCTATTGGGTTATATATTTTAACAAATCCTGTTTGAGGTTTATTCGGCAATTTCGGTAATGTAATACCATAACTTTTTGGATCTGCCATTATGTCTCTGAGAGCCAATAACTTTGGCACATAAACTTCAGTTTCCCTTGGTAAGCTCAAGTCCCAAAAGCTTGTTTTGCCTATGACATATTTTGCTTTTGACATTGATCTTCCTACTTTACCAGCACCCGTGTTATAAGATGCAATAGCTAGAAGCCAATCTTTTTTAAAATGTCTGTGCATATCAGAGAGAAAGTGAGTGGCCGCCTTAGTAGAATTTAATATATCTCTTCTACCATCATACCACCAATTTTTTGAGAGCTTGTATTCTCTTGCAGTTGGAGGAATAAATTGCCATATACCAGCCGCTTTCGATGGTGAGTGCGCATAAGGTTGGTATCCGCTCTCCACAATAGGTAATAGCGCTAACTCATAGGGTAGATTTCTGTTCTCCAGCTCAGTTATTACATGATATAGAAATGGTTTGGCACGCTCAATTGATCGATACAAGAATTGCTTGTTTTTTATAAACCACTCTTTTTCTCTTTCAATCCGAGATGAGTGAACATTATCGAGGCAAAAGCCAGCGTTAAGTTTACCCCAAATTGAAGAAAAATCTTTTTTCCTCAACTGCTTAGTCTGACATTCAAAATCTCCAAAATTAGCGAGAATTTGAGGCCGTTTGTAACTTACTGGTCCACTGCAACTTGATATTAAAATTGTAGTTAATATAATTAATATATATTGAGTAATTTTTTTTGACATAGAACATTATAAAGATTAGCAAAATACAAGCATATTTTCTAACTAAATAAGCATGAAATTAGAGACAAACACCCATCATTATACTGAATTAGCGCGTTGGTATCGAAAAACAAAAATACTTCCAATTAGGAAAGCCATTACTTCAAAAGTCATTGAATTCAAGCAATATCTTGATGGCAACAATGCGCTTTATTTGGGCTTGCCAGAATTTAGAAAAAAATTTGAATCCACAAAATATGTTTCTTTTTTTTCAGTAGACGGAAAGGATATTATCAAATATCAAAATATTGAAAAAAAACTGCCATTTGAAGATAAGTCTCATGACATTATAATACTCATGCACGCACTCGACCTATTAGACAAACCATATAATTTTATTCGAGAAATTGATAGGATCGCAACTGATGATGCTAAGATTTTTATTGCAGGATTCAATAAATTTAGTCTTTGGGGACTTACCCAACAATTTAGCAATAAAAAGTATTCACCTTGGTCTGCAAATTTTCACCCTGTATCGAATATAAGGGAATGGTTTAAAATCCTAAGCTATGATGTTAAGCTCAATGCAACAAGTTGTTTATTTCCATTTCCTTCAAAAAGTTTAAGTAAATATACAGATAAGCTGTCCTTCATACAAAAATGGCTCTTGCCGGGCTATGGCGGAATTTATTTTTGTCTATTAAATAAAAAAATTATTCCACTGACTCCTCAAAAGCTTAAATTCAAAGATAAGTATGTAGTCCATTCATTCCCAAAATCCACTATGAATAGGGTTAATGAGTTTGATTAGGGTCTTCACTGATGGTGCTTGTAGTGGTAATCCAGGTAATGGTGGCTGGGGAGTCGTAATAGTAAAAGATAATGAGGTAGTAAAATACAATGGATCTGAAAATGACACTACTAATAATAGAATGGAACTAAAAGCAGCAATAGAGGGAATTAAGCTTGCCACAAATGGATCGCCATTAACGCTTTATACTGATTCAAAGTATGTTAAAGATGGTATAACATCTTGGGTTAGGAATTGGAAAAAAAATAATTGGTTAACCAGTTCTAGAAAACCAGTAAAGAATCAAGATCTTTGGGAACAGCTAGATGTATTAAATAATGAGCATCAGGTATTATGGAAATGGGTTAAAGGCCATCAAATTGAAAAAACTGAAGACTCTAGATACAATAATCTTGCAGATGCTCTTGCGAGAGAGGCAGTGAAGTAATGAAGCGACTAGTTGTTCTAGATACCGAGACTACTGGTTTAGATGTGAAAGACGGGCATCGGATAATCGAAATAGGTTGTGTAGAGATAATAGATCGGAATATTACCTCAAATAGTTTTCATAAATACATAAACCCAAAAAGATCAATTGATGAAGGCGCGCAAAATGTTCATGGGATTAGTAATAAGATGTTAGAAGACAAACCAGAATTCAACCAAATTGCTGATGAATTCTTAAAGTTTATATGTAACTCCACATTGGTGATTCATAATGCGCCATTTGATCTTGGTTTCTTATCATTAGAGTTAGTATACAGTGGTAAAGAAAAAAACTATTTTGAATTAAATCATGAGGTTTTAGATACCCTCACAATATCGAGGAAACAATATCCAGGTAAACGAAATTCACTAGATGCATTATGCACTAGATTAGAGGTTGATAATACTGAAAGAAATTTTCATGGAGCATTATTAGACGCAAACTTATTAGCTAATGTCTATCTAAAGATGACAAGAGGACAAACATCACTTGCCATCAATCACGCAGCAGAAAACTCCAGCTCATCTGATTCTGATCAGGAAATGCCTCATAGAGATCAGATTATTATCAAAGCTGATAATGAAGAATTAGAAGCTCATCAGAATTATTTTAAGAGCTAGAATTTGACTTTATAAGTCTCTGTTTTTTTCGATTCCATTCTTTTGTTTTAATAGCATGTCTTTTATCCACTAACTTTTTACCCTTACCAATTGCTATTTCTATTTTAATGAGGGATTTCTTTGTATAGATTTTCGTGGGAATGATCGTAAGCCCATTAATTTTGATCTCATTTGTAATTTGCTGAATTTCTTTTTTAGATAATAATAGCTTTCTTTTCCTCGTTGGGTTCAAATTATCTGAGTTAGTATACATTGGCAATATCTTGAGATGAGCGTTTATTAAAAAGATTTCGTGGTTAATGACGCTAACATAACTCTCGCTGATTTGACCATGTCCTGCTTTAATACTTTTGACTTCCCAACCCTCAAGAGCCATTCCTGCTTCAATTTTCTTAACAAGTGTATATCTAAATGCTGCTTTTTTATTACTACACAATATATTCATAATATTACAACATAATGTATAATATCATTGTATCATGTTTCAATTAGGAGTTTACAAATATTAACAAAGGAAGAAAATCCATTCATGGTGAGTGGTCCTCTAAATTAATTTTTATTTTTGCTGCCACTGGCTCTGCAGTTGGTCTTGGCAATATCTGGAAATTTCCTTGGATGACTAGCGAAAATGGAGGTGGAGCATTTGTACTGATATATATACTCAGTGTTATTGTAATAGCTTTGCCAATAATGATTGCGGAAGTCTTTATCGGAAGACATGGAAAGCAAAACCCTGTAGATAGTCTAAAGTTTGCTGCTAATGAGTCAAGTAGCTTTAACTTCCTCGAAGTCGATAACGACCTAAACAGAATAAGATCAAAAAAACAATCATACTCGAACTCAGACGACTATAGTAATTGGCAGTTAGTCGGATGGGCGGGAATTATAGCAGGCATACTTATTTTATCCTTTTATAGTGTTATTGCTGGATGGACTATTTCTTATATTTTCAAGGCTGCTTCTGGAGTTTTTAATTCCATTTCGCCAGAACAATCAAAAAGTATTTTTGACAATTTAGTATCTGATCCTGAAAAGTTACTTGCATGGCATACGATCTTTATGTTTCTGACTGGATATATCGTAGCAAAGGGTGTGAAAGGAGGCCTAGAGAAAGCGGTGAAAATTCTGATTCCTGGTCTTTTCATCCTATTATTAGGCCTTGCTGTTTATTCTTTTAATCTCGACGGCTTCCAGGATGGACTTAAATATATGTTCATTCCAGATCTTGAAAAAATAAAGCCAGATGTAATTCTGAGTGCAATGGGTATGGCTTTTTTTTCATTAAGTATTGGGATGGGCTCGCTAATGGTTTATGGGTCGTACTTAGCAAAAGAATCCTCTATAATAGAAGTAACTTCAGTTGTTGCTTTCGCGGATACGTTTGTTGCGATTCTTGCAGGAATAATCATTTTTCCAATGGTTTTTACATTTAATCTTGATCCATCCTCAGCTGGACCAGGGTTGATATTTCAAACTTTACCTCTTGCGTTTGGAGCTATGCCCTATGGGGAGATAGTCGCAACTTTATTTTTTGTTTTACTCTTTTTTGCAGCTATCACATCATCAATATCGCTTATCGAGCCTGCCATAAGTTTCCTAATAGAACAATACTCATTCAGTAGAGCAGAAGCAACTGTTCGCCTAAGTTCTCTTACTTGGTTTATTGGTCTTGGTACGTTATTATCTTTTAATTATATTTCAGATATTACTTTTTTTGAAATGACATTCTTCGATCTCCTTGATAGTTTTACCTCAAAGGTAATGTTGCCATTGGGAGGACTGTTAATGGCAATTTTTGTTGGCTTCATTGTCAAGAGGAAAATAGTTATTGATGAATTAGATATGAATGAAACTTTGTTTAACTTTTGGCGATTTATTGTTAGATTTATAGCACCAGTAGCTGTCACTCTCATTTTTATCAACGGCTTTGTATAATGAATGTAGTAAATCAATCAGAAGATATTAATGTAAATGTTTCTCTCATATTTGACTTAATCAATAATGTCGATAAATATTCAAGTTTTTTACCATGGTGCTCTAACTCTTCAATTCTAAGTAATTCTTCTTCAGAAATGACAGCAGAAATTGAAATAGCCGGTAAGCCGATTACATGGAAATTCAAAACAAAAAATAATTATAAAGTAAATGAGATAATAAAAATAAAATTAGTTGATGGACCATTTAAAAACCTTGAGGGTTATTGGAAATTCAATTCGATTGATGACCACAATACTAGTGTTAGTCTGTTCTTAGAGTATGAATTCAATAGTAAGATAATTGAATTGTCTCTTAAGCCAATATTTGCGACCATAATGTCATCGATTTTAGATTCTTTTATTTCAGAGGCTTTCAGAATAAAAAATGAAAAACAAAAAATTCAGGATTGAAATTTATTTTCCAGATAATAAGTGTCTATCATCTAAATCAGAGATTATTTCTGAAGGTACTACCTTAAGAGATTTTCTGACTCAAATTAAGTTTGATGATTTTAATCAGGTTAGCACACCAGCGTTTGGGGTTTTTGGTAATATCAAAGGTTTAGATTATGTTCTGAGAGAATTTGATAGAGTTGAGGTTTATCATGAGGCTTCAAAGACTCCCAAGGAATCAAGGGTTGCTCGAGCAAAAAAAGACCATAAACCTTGAATTAAGCCGAATCTGAGATTATATTACTAATGAGGATCTCATGAAAAATGATTTAACTTTAAAGGATGCTGGACTGAAAGTAACTCACCCGAGGGTTAAAATTCTCGAGCTCTTTCAATCTAATCCTGACAGTCATCTAAGCGCTGATGAAATTCATAATAATCTTATAAAGAAAGATGAAAATATAGGTCTTGCAACTATTTACAGAGTTTTGACTCAATTAGAGGAAGCTGGACTGATACAAAAAAATCACTTTGATGATAATTCCTCCTCTTATGAAATAAAAAAACAACATCATGATCATTTAATATGCACTGTTTGCGGAAAAATTGTTGAATTTACTGATAATGATCTAGAAGAGTTACAAGAAAAGATATCTAAACGACATAATTTTGTGTTAGACACTCATGTAATGACTTTGTTCGGTATCTGCTCAAATGGTGAGTGCGATGCTAATAAAAAAGACTAGGATCTACCTCCCCATTTCAGTTTATTATTAAGTATTTGGAAGTAGTTGTACTCCAGTGGGTGTAAAATCTTAAGTTTACTCTTGCTTTTTCTAATCTCTACTAATTTTGAGTACTCAAAGTTGTTGTTATTCGAACCATCAACAGTAGTCATCGTATGAGAGACGGACAATCTATCTACTTCTACTTTAATTTTATCTTTTTCATTAACTATTATCGGCCTATGACTATACGTATGTGGCGAGATAGGTGTTAAACATATAACGTTTGAATCTGGACTGACAATTGGGCAACCATTGGACATAGAATAAGCTGTTGAACCTGTCGGGGTTGAAATAATAATCCCATCTGAACGCTGGACATTAATAAGAAAATTATTTATAAAGATTTTCATTTTGATCATTTTCAGCTGACCATAATTATGTACAACAACGTCATTAAGCGATATTGATTTATTTACTTTGTTGTGCTGATCTTGTACCCTCGCATCAAGCATCATTCTATTATCGATTATATAGTTACCATTGATTATTGCAGTAACTTGTTTTAGTGCTTGTTTTTTATCAATGTCTACTAAAAATCCTATTTTTCCATAATTAATACCTAAAATAGGCACATTAAGAGTTATGGCTATTTTAGCTGCAGTCAAGAATAAGCCATCTCCGCCAAAAACAATGATTAAATCTGAGTCAATTTTAGATTTAGTAAAAGTATATTGGTTATCTATGATCTCATTTGTAGATTCGACTTTTGCATAGCCTATGTATTGTGATATCAAAACAATCTTTACTCCATTTCTTTTAAGATGATTGATTATTTTTTTTATATTTGCATTAGCAAAGTACCTCTGATGCGAGTAAATGATTACTTTTTTTATTTTTTTCATCTCGGCCTTCTTAAAGATTATTTAAATATTAATTAACAACTATTATAGATTAATTTACTATATCCATAAATGGAAAATTTAAAGGAAAACAACGACGAAATAGCTCGTTTAGTAATGCAAGTTAAAAGCGCAGCTACTTCAAAGGCTCTTACTATTTCAACTGCAGAATCATGCACAGGAGGTGGATTAGCCTCTTGTCTAACTAATACTCCTGGCTCATCAAAATTCTTTGATTCTTCTATCGTAGCTTACTCAAATGCATCTAAAGTTAAGCTTTTAGGTGTTTCACCAGATACTATACGTAACCACGGAGCGGTGTCAGAAAATGTAGTCAAAGAGATGTGCTTTGGTCTTCTGGATAGAACTGATTCTGATATTGGAGTGGCGCTATCAGGAATAATGGGGCCAGATGCGGATGGCACAAGCAAAGATATAGGCACGGTATGGTTATCGGTAAACGCCAAAAGGAGTAGGTGCATAACTCAGATGCTCAAACTTGAGGGAGATAGAGAATTCAACAAACTAAATAGCATTCTGTGTGCATTAACCTATTTATCTGATTTCATTGATGAAGTTTAATTGATATCATAATATAAAGAGAACAGATTTGAGGTTTAACTGGGATATGGAAGAGAATAAACAAAAAGCATTACAAGTAGCAATTGGCCAAATCGAAAAGGATCATGGGAAAGGGGCCTTGATGAAATTAGGTGAAGGAGCATCATACCCTGACATCGAGGCTGTTTCTACGGGTTCATTAACATTGGATGCTGCCCTCGGCATAGGTGGATTACCTAAGGGAAGGGTAATCGAAATTTATGGCCCAGAATCATCTGGCAAAACAACTATGGCTTTACAGGTAATTGCAGAAACTCAAAAAGAGGGAGGTACGGCAGCGTTTATAGATGCGGAGCATGCATTAGATCCAAAATATGCTGAAAATCTCGGGGTTAACATCGATGACTTATTACTTTCTCAACCCGATTCAGGTGAGCAAGCTCTTGAAATCACGGATACATTAGTCCGCTCTGGTGCTGTCAATACCATAGTTATAGACTCAGTTGCTGCACTTACTCCTAAAGCTGAGATAGATGGTGACATGGGTGACTCTCATATGGGTTTACAGGCAAGATTAATGTCACAGGCGCTTCGTAAGCTCTCTGCTAACATTAAGAAATCAAATACTTTGGTAATTTTTATAAATCAAATTAGAATGAAAATAGGAGTAATGTTTGGGAGTCCAGAAACAACTACAGGTGGTAATGCTCTTAAGTTTTACTCATCTGTAAGACTTGATATACGAAGAATTGGCGCAATTAAAAAAGGTGACGAGATTGTTGGCAATGAGACAAGGGTAAAAATTGTTAAGAATAAAGTTGCACCACCATTTAGAATTGCAGAGTTTGATATTATGTATGGCGAGGGTGTATCTAAAGAATCAGAGCTAATAGACTTAGGAGTAAGGTATAACATACTTGACAAATCAGGAGCATGGTATAGTTATGGGACTGATCGTATAGGTCAAGGAAAAGATAATTCAAGGATATTTCTGAAAGACAACCCTGATGTTGCACAACAGATTGAAGAGAAAATAAAATCACACATTAATAGCGAAAATACCAGTCAAAAGAATGGAAAAAGTGTTAGTGACAGTGTAGATGAGCAACAGCCAAATTGATGACATAAATGTGTCGATTTCTCGCTATCTTAAAATCCGAGAACATTCAAAAAAAGAACTTGTCGATAAGTTGTCTAAAAAAAAATATAATTTAGAGGAGATATTGACTTGCATAGATGATTACAGTAACCAAAACCTCCAATCTGACAAACGCTATACTGAAGACTATATTAGAGTTAAATTTAACGCAGGCAAAGGTCCAAACTTTATAGAGAACTTTTTAAAGCATCAGCAAATTCCAAAAGAGCTTATTAACGACGCGCTTTCACAATATACTCAATCAGATTGGGTCGATAGGGCCATAATGTCCCTAAAGAAAAAATTTAAAAATAATGTTAAAGATGAGAGGCGTGATAAGTTAAAATCATTCTTATCTTACAGAGGTTTTCCATATGATATTATAGAGCTAGCAATTAAGGAGTGTAAGTAATTTGGATATACGAAAAGAATTTATTAATTATTTTCAGAAGAAAGGTCATACACGTCAAGATTCAAGCTCTCTTGTACCAGCTGAAGATAGAAGTTTATTATTTACAAACTCAGGTATGGTCCAGTTCAAAGATTTTTTTCTGGGAACACGAAAGCCATCGAGTACTAAAATAGTAAGTTGTCAGAAATGTGTCAGAGCTGGAGGTAAGCACAATGATTTAGATAACATTGGGTATACTAACAGGCATCATTCATTCTTCGAAATGTTGGGAAACTTTAGTTTTGGTAACTACTTTAAAGAGGAGGCAATAAACTATGCATGGGATTTTTTAATTAATACGCTAAAAATACCAGAAGAAAAATTATACGTCTCAGTACATAAAAATGATGATGAGGCATTATCGATTTGGTCAAACATCATCGGCCTTGATAGTGATAGAATATGGGTTCTAGATGACGATGATAATTTCTGGCAGATGGGCTCTACAGGACCTTGTGGACCCTGCTCGGAAATATACTACGATTACGGAGAATCATTTGAGGGTGAAATCCCTACTAAAGGAGACCCATTAGATAGATACGTAGAGATATGGAATTTAGTGTTTACACAATACAATAAAGATATAGATGGTAACTTAAAAGATCTGCCTATGAGATGTGTTGATACGGGTATGGGTCTAGAGAGAATACAAGCTGTTCTAGAAGGAAAAGCAGATAACTACGAGTCATCAGTTTTTTTTGATTTAAGTCAAAAAATCGATAAGTCAATATCACCGAAAAAAATATCTGTTCCAATCAAGAAAATTATCATGGATCACTCAAGGTCTGCTTGTATGCTTATTTCTGATGGTGTAATACCAAGTAGCGACGGGAGAGGATACGTTTTAAGACGCATTATAAGACGAGCAACTAGATATTTATATAATCTAGGATTCGACAAACCGTATATATACAAATTAACTGAAGTCATAGATAAAAAAATGGGTGATGTGTACCCTAATCTCAGGGATAAACTGAGTCAAGTAAGAGAAACAATTCAGCAAGAGGAAGAACATTATCTTGAAACTCTTGATAATGGTCTTAAATTAATTGATAAATTAACAAAGAAAGTTAAATCGCTCAATGGAGATGATATCTTTAAATTATACGATACATATGGTTTTCCAAAAGAGATTATTGAAGAGATTGCAACAGAGCGTGATATTTCATTAGATCTTTCTGGATTTGATAAATTAATGAATCAACAAAAAATTAAGAGTAAATCAGCGAGTAATTTTAAAGTCGATGAAGCTGATCCTGAAATCATAAAACATCAAACATCATTTGCTGGCTACACAGAATTATCTTCTAGTGGTGAGATTCTTGAAATCGTTTATAACGACAAGCATATGAAAAAAATTGATAATGTAAGTGATGAATTTTATATAATTCTTAACAAAACAGTTTTCTATCCTGAGGGCGGAGGACAAATTTCAGATACCGGCTCAATGAGTAATATAAATTGTCAATTAGAGGTAATTAATGTTAAGAAAATACACAATACGATCATACATCTTGTGCGTTTGATCAAAGGTAGTCTAGGTGTAGGTGATGTTGTCGAGCAAAATGTCGATCAAGAAAAGCGCTACAAGACAACAATAAATCACTCAGCTACACACCTCATGCATCAATCTTTGAGAGATACATTAGGGAGTCACGTTGAGCAAAAAGGATCACTAGTGGCTGATAACCATTTAAGGTTTGATTTTTCGCATAACAAAGCATTATCAAATCAAGAAATTGGAAATATTGAAACTCAAGTTGCCTCTGAAATCTCTAAATCAATTGATACGCAAACAAAAATCATGGGCTTTAAAGAAGCCATGAAACTAGGCGCACTTGCTTTTTTTGATGAAAAGTATGGAGATGATGTTAGAGTTATTTTTTTAGGTTCAAATTCTGTAGAATTGTGTGGTGGCACACATGTATCAAATACAAGAGAAATAGGATTGTTTAAGATTATTTCTGAATCAAGTGTCTCTACTGGTGTTAGAAGGATTGAGGCAATCACATATCAGGAAGCTAACAAATTCTTTAATGATCTTCATATCCAATCAAAATTGATTTCACAACAATTGAATATTAAAAGCGATGAGATAACAGATAAAATCACCTTAATGAAACAAGAAGATGATCGGAATAAAAAATTAATATCTGACCTTAATAAAAGAATTGCTCAACTGTATTACCACTCAATTGACTGCATATCATCAAATCAAACAAATATTTTTATTGATGACTGTGGAGATTTAACTATAGATCAAATCAAATTACTATCTGATGTTATTAAATCAAAATCTTCAGACTCGATATCAATATTACTAAAAAATATACCTAATGGAATTTCTTGCCTTATTGGTGTTTCAAAAAAATGTAAACACGTATATAATGCAAAAAAAATTATCAGTGAGTTGATGAAAAAATTTGACTGCAAAGGCGGAGGAAGTGATACTTATGCCTCGTGTATAATCACTGGAGAAAAAATTAGTACATTGAAAGACTTTGTCTTAATGTTATTCAAATAGAAATGACACTTATAGTAAAAAAATATGGAGGTTCTTCGCTCTCATCTCTTGCTAAGCTAAGAAGTATTGCTAAGATCGTTCATGAATCACATTCATACGCTGATAATAAGCTAGTCATTGTTTTGTCGGCTATGGGTTCATCTACTGACAATCTAGTAGATTTGTCAAAAAAAGTAGTCAAAGAGGCAAACCCAAGGGATTTTGATATGCTTTTGTCTACTGGAGAACAGGTGAGTATTGCGATGTTATCTATGTTGATAAACAATCTTGGAGGTAGAGCTGTGCCACTAACTGGATGGCAGGCAGGAATAAAAACAGATTCATCTCATACAAATGCTAGGATAAAAGCTATTAATACCAAAAGAATAAGAGCAGAATTACGAAAAAGTAACATAGTTATAATTGCTGGTTTTCAAGGTCACACATCTGATTATAATATATCAACACTCGGAAGAGGGGGGTCTGACACTACAGCTGTGGCTCTAGCTGCATCACTCAAAGCAGACGAGTGTCAAATTTATACAGATGTTGATGGCGTTTACACAACAGACCCTCGTATTTGTCCTAAAGCAAGACGTTTAGATTTACTTACATACGAAGAAATGTTAGAAATGTCAGGATTGGGTTCAAAAGTATTACAATTGCGCTCTGTTGAGTTTGCTAGTAAATACAATGTGCCAATAAGAGTTTTGCATGCGCATAAAAATCAAGCCTTAGGCACGTTAATAACTAAAGAGGAGAAAAAGATGGAAGGAGCGCTAATTTCGGGTATAGCATTCACAAAAGATGAAGCCGAAATAATGATTAAAGGTGTCAAGGATCAGCCCGGTGTTGCCGCGAAGATACTTGGGCCAATCGGGGCAGCCAAAATAGAGATAGACATGATAGTACAAAACGTCGGGTCAAATGGTCTTGCTGATTTTACATTTACTGTAAGTAGAAACACACTTAAGAATGCCATGAAAGTGATTGAAAAAAATAAGAAAATTATGGGATATGATAGCTTTGACACAAAAAATAATATTGTTAAAGTCTCATTAATTGGCGTTGGGATGCGTTCACACGCAGGTATAGCCAGCAAAATGTTTAAATGTCTTGCAAGAAATAAGGTAAACATTAGGATGATTTCTACTTCGGAAATAAAAATATCCGTAGTAATAGATCAAAAAAACCTAGAAATAGCTGTCCAAGCGTTACATAATGAATTTAAGCTAGATAAAAAATAAAACAAGGATAGCTTACTAAAAAGGAGGGGGTAATATGCTTATACTTACGAGAAGAGTAGGTGAGGCTTTGATGGTAGGTGATGATACCAAGATAGTAGTATTGGGCGTCAAAGGGAGTCAAATTCGCCTTGGTATAAATGCACCAAAAGACGTACAAGTCCACAGAGAGGAAATTTATAAGAAAATCCAGAATGACGATGAGTCTGTAGTTGTAGATTCCGCTGAAAAATAGAAATACTCAGGAGAAGTGGCTGAGTGGTTGAAAGCGGCA
>CETL01000855.1_pt1 | contig 18540 bp, 18 predicted proteins | sample 356371 | NCBI WGS metagenome assembly CETL01 (sample SAMEA2622518, study PRJEB7988) | marine metagenome | biome: marine biome (ENVO:00000447); feature: surface water layer (ENVO:00002042); material: "saline water (ENVO:00002010), including plankton (ENVO:xxxxxxxx)" | depth 5 m | reverse complement strand
AGGGGGTTTGCTGGATTTGGGTGAGAATATTCAGATTTCTCTTTTAATGTCATCATTAGCTACAGCGAATGAATATTTGATTTTTAGCGCAAGTGCATTTAATCAACTTAAATGGTTATTAATATATCTAACAATCTTTTTAATTATTATTGGAATTTTAAAAAAAATTTTTAGGAATTAGGCCTCTAGATCTTCTGACCATTCGCCCTTAGCTGCCAACATATTCATTTTAGCTCTATGATTGAAAGCTTCCTGAGCTTGGTCTTTATTTTCTAAAATACCTCCCCATGCCTTCAAAGCTGCTTGTTGTAATGCTCTTCCGTACGAAAAACTTAATTTCCATGGATTTCCACCTAATTTATTCATAGCGTCAAGATGAGCTGTTGCATCTATGTCAGATTGGCCCCCAGATAAAAAGGTTATGCCTGGAAGATTTTCCGGGACATTTTTTTTCAGGCAATTCAAAGTACGCTCTGCTACTTCGTCTACAGAAGCCTGGCTTGGACACTCGTTTCCTGATACAACCATATTTGGTTTTAAAATTGTCCCTTCTATCAAAACTCCTTTGCTTTTCAAGTTCTGAAATAGAGAAATAAGACATCTTTCTGTGGCTTCTTCGCAATCTATAATTGAATGACTTCCATCCATTAAAACCTCTGGCTCAACAATGGGTACCATATTATTTTCTTGCACAATTTTTGCATAATCTGCAAGGGCTTCCATATTTGCATCTATGCATTCTTGTGAGGGCAGCTCTTGAGCAATTTTTATAACAGCTCTCCACTTGGTGAATTTTGCTCCTAAGGAAAAATATTCGGAACATCTTTCATGTAATCCATCTAAACCACCTGTAATATTTTCTTCTGGAGAGGAATCTAGGGGAGATATGCCTTTATCAACTTTAATACCGGGTAACGCTCCTTGATCAAAAATAATATCCCTCAAAAGAGATCCGTCTTTTGCAGATTGTCTCAAGGTTTCATCAAATAAAATAACCCCCCCAATATTTCCTTTCATGCCAGAGGAGCGAAAAAGCATTTCTCGGTAGTCTCTTCTTGAGTCTTCTGTAGATGCAGTATTAATTGAAGCAAATCTTTTGCCTATAGTTGGTGTACTTTCGTCAGCTGCAAGAATTCCTTTAGCATCTGAAACTATGTAATTTGCAATTTCTTCAAGTGATTTCATATTTTTACTCTATATTCTTTTTTATTATTTTCTCTATACATGGCAAAGAGTTCAATTCTATATATTCTAAAAAAGCTCCACCTCCTGTGGAAGCATAATCTACAGAATCCATAAGATTAAAATTCGAAAATGATGTAATTGTCTCCCCTCCGCCAATAATGCTATAAGCTTTTGCTTTTGACATTAGTTTAGCAACTTCAGAGGTTCCTTTTGAAAATCTTTCGTCCTCAAATTTTCCCAAGGGGCCATTCCAAAAAATAGTTTTTGCTTCAGAAATATGTTTTTTAAAATACTCAAGAGATTTCTGTCCAATATCATAAATCGTATCAAGGTCTTGTACATCATTGATATGTTTTTCTATGACTTTATTTTGAGACTCATCAAAAACAACAACATTTTTAGGAAGAATAATCTTTTCATTTTTTATTAACCTTTCCGCTACATCAAGAAAATCTTTTTCATAGAAGGATTTACCGATGTTTTTTTTCATCGCTTTATAACAAGTATTAGCCAATGCACCGCCGATGATAAGAAAATCTACATAATTTGTGAGGGAATCTATAACTTTGATTTTAGTTGATATTTTTGATCCACCTATAATTCCTAATAAAGGTTTTTCTGGATCCTTAAGGATTTTATTTAATGCGTTTAATTCTTTTTCTATTAATAACCCAATACAAGCATTTTTAATAAAATCAGTGACTCCATAAGTTGAAGCTTCTTTTCTGTGTGAGGTGGCAAAGGCATCCATCACAAAAATATCTGCATAACTGGCAAGCTTTTTTGATAAGACCTCGCTATTATTTTTTTCTCCTTCAAAAAATCGAATGTTTTCTAACATCATAATGCCTGATTTATCATTTAATTCTTCTATGGTTGAAAGCAAGGGTATTTCTATACCTAATATTTCCGATAATCTTTTAACTACTGGAGCCAATGAAAACTCTTCTTGGATTTGGTTATTTTCAAGAGGTCTCCCTCTATGAGATATTAATTTTATAGACTTAGATTTTTCTAAGAGATATTTGATAGTTGGAATAACTCTGAGCATTCTCTCATCATTTGTAACTAAGTCATCTTTAATGGGGATATTAAAATCTACCCTCATAAGCACGTCTTTATTTTGAAAGTCTAGAGACTCTAAATTACATTTGCCTAAATTCACTTTGTAATAAGCTCTTGAATTTTTTTTAGAATTTTATCTGCTGTGAAGCCAAAATGATTCATGAGGTCATTAATAGGAGCGGATTCTCCAAATTTATCAATGCTAATAATTAAATCATTTTCGTTAGAGTATTTATTCCAGAAATCTCCATGGCCCGCCTCTATGAAAACCTTTGTATGGCTGCCTAAAACTTCTTTGCGATAATCTTTCTTTTGTTCATCAAATAATTCAGTACATGGCATAGAGACAACCCTAGAACCAATGCCTAAGTTTTCAAGAGAACTCTTCACGGCCATGGCAAGCTGCACTTCCGAGCCTGAAGCTATTAAAGAAACTTCAGGATTATCAGATGTAGATAGCTCATAACCACCTTTGATTATTAAATTGTTATTTTTTCTTTCTTGAGGGGGCAAAGATTGTCTAGATAGAATCAAAGCGGTTGGTGCATCTGAAGAATCTAAAGCAAACTTCCAAGAAAGGGCTGTTTCTACTCCATCACATGGACGCCAAGTATATATACCTGGTGTAATTCTAAGCATCGATATGTGTTCTACGGGTTGGTGAGTGGGCCCATCTTCTCCTACTCCAATAGAATCATGCGTATAAATATAAATTACTGGAAGCTTCATTAAGGCTGACATGCGTACTGCATTTCTAGCATAATCAAGGAATGTCAGAAAAGTCCCAGCATAAGGTCTAATACCCCCGTGCAAAACCATGCCATTCATAATAGCCGACATCCCGAATTCTCTTACTCCATAGTTTAGATAATTTCCTGTCCCATCTTTTTTTAAGTGAGTAGTACCCTTCCATTCAGTATTATTTGATGGCGATAAATCAGCTGATCCTCCAATAAGTTCTGGCATAATGGGCCCGATAGAATCGAGACAAATTCCTGAACATTTTCTAGTTGCATAATCTGAAGTATCTGATTCAAATTTTTCTATGAGGTTGTTAATTGTTTTTTCTATATCTGCTGGCAAGGAACCTTGAATTAATCGTTCTAATTCTTTTGCCTCGTTTGGATATTTTTCTCTATATGAATCTAACTGATGCAACCATGTGTCTTCTTCTTTTTTACCGGCTTCTTTATGATTCCAAGCATCATATATTTCTTCTGGAATCACAAATGGATCATGAATCCAATTTAAATTTTCTCTTGTAAGCATAATCTCATCTTCACCCAAAGCAGCTCCATGAGCATCTGATGATCCTGCTTTATTTGGAGACCCTTTACCTATTTCTGTTTTACAGCAAATAATAGAAGGCTTAGAAGATTTTTTTGCTTTTTTTATTGCGGAGTCAATACTTTTAAAATCATGACCATTGACATCAGAAATAACGTTCCAGCCATAACTTTTAAATCTAGTAGGAGTGTCATCTGTAAACCATCCTTCAACCCTGCCGTCAATACTAATTTCATTATCATCATAAAGAATAATTAGCTTACCTAGTTCATGAGTACCTGCTAAAGAACATACTTCATGTGAAATTCCTTCCATTAAACAGCCATCGCCACAAAACACATAAGTATAGTGATCGATTAAATTGAGACTAGGTTTATTAAATTTAGAAGCCAGTATTTTTTCTGCCATAGCCATTCCGACAGCATTAGCAATTCCTTGTCCTAAAGGTCCAGTAGTTGTTTCTACACCAGGAGTAACATCGCACTCTGGATGGCCAGGAGTTTTTGAACCCAACTGTCTAAAATCTTTGATGTCTTCTATCGATAAATCATATCCTGATAGATGTAGCAGAGAATATAAGAGCATAGATCCATGACCATTAGATAAAACAAAACGATCTCGGTTAAACCATTCAGGATTAGAGGGGTTATACTTCAGGTGTTTCGACCAAAGAACTTGAGCAATATCCGCCATTCCCATTGGCATTCCAGGATGTCCACAACCAGCTATCTGAACTGCATCCATAGATAATGCCCTGATAGCATTTGCTAAGTCTTGTTGATTTTCCATGAATTAAATCCTTATTTTCTACTATTTCCGAGTCAGTTCATAGTAGAATTCAACGCGTTTAAACAATTATTTAAAGAATGTCTGAATATAAAACATTTACCTCAGAGTCAGTTTCTGAAGGTCACCCAGACAAAATGGCTGATCAAATTTCAGATGCAATTCTAGACGCTTTTTTATCAGAAGATTCTGAATCTAGGGTAGCCTGTGAGACTTTAGTAAAAACTGATTTGGTAGTGGTTGCTGGTGAAATCACTTCAAATGCAAAACCTGATATTGAGAAAGTTGTCAGAAAAGTCATTAATGATATTGGCTATGATAATGATGATTTAGGTTTTAATGGATCAAAGGTTGAGTTTATTAATGCAATCGGCCTGCAATCTGATGATATTGCACAAGGTGTAGATGAGGGCTCAGGAACAGATGAAAACCAAGGAGCAGGAGATCAAGGACTAATGTTTGGCTATGCAAATAATGAAACAGACGTCTTGATGCCCGCGCCTATAACCTACTCACATCTATTAGTTAAAAAGCAAGCAGAGGTAAGAAAAGCTGGGCTGCTTCCGTGGCTAAGGCCTGATGCAAAAAGTCAGTTAAGTTTCGATTATGAGAATGATAAACCTAAACATATTTCGTCAATTGTTTTATCCACTCAACACAATCCCGAAGTATCTAATCAAGAATTAGAGGAGGGAGTTAGAAAAGAAATAATAGAGAAAATAATACCGTCTGAATGGATAAGTAATAAAACGAAAATATATATTAACCCTACAGGCAGATTTGTTATTGGAGGCCCGGTAGGTGATTGTGGTTTAACAGGGAGAAAAATAATTGTAGATACTTATGGTGGAATGGCACGACATGGGGGTGGTGCTTTTTCTGGAAAAGACCCTTCAAAAGTAGATAGATCAGCTGCTTACGCAGGCAGATATGTTGCCAAAAATATTGTTTCTGCTGGATTAGCCGATAAGTGCGAAATACAAGTTTCATATGCGATAGGTGTCTCAGATCCTACATCAATAAGTATAAATACTTTTGGAACCGGTAAGATATCTGACGAAGAAATTTCAAAAATTGTAAGTAATAACTTTGAACTTAAACCTAAAGAATTAATCCAAATGTTGGACTTAAAAAACGCTATTTATCAGAAAACTGCTGCTTATGGTCATTTTGGAAGGGAAGATGAAAACTTTTCTTGGGAAAAAGTAGACAAATCAGATGAAATAGCACTTAAATAGGAAGAATCATGGAATTTAAAGATTATAAAGTAGCAGATATTTCTCTTGCAGACTTTGGCAGAAAAGAGATCTCTTTAGCGGAATCAGAGATGCCAGCTCTCATGAAACTCAGAAAAAAGTATGGTTCTTCACAACCTCTAGAAGGAGCAAAAATAATGGGTTGTATTCATATGACCGTGCAGACTGCAGTGCTAATAGAAACTTTAACTGCACTTGGGGCATCCGTGCGATGGTCTTCCTGTAATATCTTTTCAACCCAAGATCATGCGGCAGCAGCAATTGCAGCATCGGGAGTTCCAGTTTTTGCTTGGAAAGGCATGAATAATGAAGAATTTGACTGGTGTATAGAACAAACTATTTTACTAAATGGTAAGCCTTGGGATGCTAATCTGATTTTAGATGATGGCGGAGATCTAACAGCAATGATTCATGAGAAATATCCTGAAATGTTAGAGAACATTCATGGTATCTCTGAAGAGACTACAACCGGTGTGCATAGATTATGGGAAATGCTAGAAAAAGGAGAGCTTAAGGTTCCAGCAATCAATGTAAATGATTCAGTTACAAAATCTAAGAACGACAATAAATATGGATGTCGACATAGTTTAAATGATGCTATCAAAAGAGCTACTGATGCTTTAATGGCAGGAAGAAAAGCTTTGGTTATTGGATATGGAGACGTAGGTAAAGGGTCTGCAATGAGCTTACGACAAGAAGGAATGATAGTAAAAATATCTGAAATAGATCCAATCTGTGCAATGCAAGCTTGTATGGATGGTTTTGAGGTTGTTTCTCCCTACATTAATGGAGAAAATAAAAATAATGATGCATCAATTAATAAAAGTTTACTGCAGGACATAGACCTAATTGTCACAAGCACTGGAAATGTTAACGTCTGTGATAAACATATTCTTAACAACCTTAAAGAAGGTGCTACTGTTTGTAATATAGGTCATTTTGATAATGAGATTGATACTGAATATATGAGAGATAAATGGACTTGGGAAGAAATCAAACCACAGGTTCATAAAGTATCAAGATCAAAAAGCCCCTCCGACTATTTGATTCTTTTAGCAGAGGGTAGGCTGGTAAATCTAGGAAATGCTACCGGACATCCTTCTCGAATAATGGATGGGTCATTTGCAAATCAGGTGTTGGCACAAATGTTTTTGTATAAACAAGCTTTTGCCACTATCAATGATGTTGAAGTTAGAAAGGAAATGCTCAAAATAGAAGTCTTGCCAATGGAATTAGATGAAGAAGTTGCCTCCTATATGGTTGAAGGCTTTGGTGGGGTAATAACCAAACTTACTGATGATCAGGCAAATTATATTAACGTAAAAGTTGAAGGTCCATTTAAACCAAAAACTTATAAATACTAATGTCAAAAAAGAATCCTACATGGGGTGGACGGTTTTCTAAAAAAGTCTCCCCTATTGCAGCTAGCTTTTCTTCGTCTGTTGACGTTGATAAGGTAATGTACGAACAGGATATAAATGGCTCTATAGCCTATGCTGAAGCTTTAAAAGAAGTAAAAGTTTTATCTAATTCTGAGTTTAAGAAGATTAAAACTGGATTAAACAAAATAAAAAAGAAAATAGAATTAGGGAATTTTTCTTGGAAAGAGGCTCTTGAGGATGTGCATATGAACATTGAGTCAGCGTTGGAAAAAGAAATTGGAAATACTGCAAAAAAATTACACACAGGAAGATCTAGAAATGACCAAGTTGTCACTGATCTTAAGTTATTCTTGCTTGAAAAGAATGAATTGATTGAAAAAGCACTAATAAACTTATTAAAAACTCTTGCTTTGAAAGCAGAGGCAGAAATTAGTACTTTGATGCCAGGTTTTACACATCTACAAACTGCTCAACCAATTAGTCTTGCGCATCATTTGCTTGCATGGTTTGAAATGATTAAAAGAGATCTGTTAAGAGTTAAACAGAGCAAAGCTAGTCTTTTGATTTCTCCTCTAGGTTCAGGCGCAATGTCAGGAAATCGTTTTAAAATCAATAGAGAGAAACTAGCAAAAAAATTGGGCTTTAGTTCTGTTACAAGAAACTCTATTGATGCAGTTTCTGATAGAGATTTTGTAATTGAAATGCAATTTGCTCTTAGTTTGACAGGTATGCACCTATCGAGAATATGTGAAGAATTAATTTTGTGGTCAACCTCGCAATTTAACTATGTAAGTCTGCCTGAGGAATTATGTACTGGCTCATCAATTATGCCTCAGAAAAAGAATCCAGACATGGCTGAGCTTATAAGAGGAGGCACAGCTATGACACTTGGAAATCTCTTTACTTTGCTTGGCCTTATTAAAAATCAACCACTAGCATACAACCGAGATAATCAGGAAGATAAAAAACCTTTATTTCAAACCATAGATTTCTCTTTGTCAGCACTTCAGCTAATGTCAGAAATGATTGCTGGTTCCGAATTTAATAGAGATCAAATGTTAACTGATGTTTACGATAGTAATATTACAGCAACTGATTTAGCAGAATATCTTGTCAAAAAAGGGGTGCCCTTTAGAAAAGCTCATGATGTGACTGGAAAAATAGTTAAATTTGCAGAAGATAGAGATTTGCTACTTTTAGAAATTTCTTTGGATCAATTTCAGAAACTATCAAATTTGATAGAAGAAGATATCTATGAGTACTTAGACCCATTAAACTCGGTTGATTCAAAAGATAGTATTGGAGGTACTGCGTTGAAAAGAATAAGGGCAGAAATTAAAAAAGCTAAATCTTTTCTAGCCTAAATAAATGATAAATAAAATTTTTATTTTCTTTGTGATTATTTTTATAGCAATTTCTTCTTGCGGAATTAAAGGTCCCTTATATTTGCCAGAAGAAAATAAGGATAACTATTATGAGACCTAAAAGTTTTAGTTTAGATCAAAACAAAATTTTAAATTTAGAGGAAGTTAATCTGGAAGATTTGGCGTCTAGCAGGGCTACGCCTTTTTATGTCTATACAAAAAAAGAAATTTTAGAAAACTGCGACTCTTATGCAAATGCAATAAATAAAAAAGGCCTTGTCTGCTATTCTGTAAAGGCTAATAGTAATTTGAGTATTTTGAATATCATCAAAGATAAAGGCTTGGGTTTTGATGTGGTTTCTGGCGGTGAACTACAAAGAGTTCTGAAAATTGGAGCCGATCCAAAAAAAATTGTATTTTCTGGTGTAGGTAAAACTTTAGAAGAAATAAATCTTGCTGCGTCTCAAGAAATTTTTTCTATAAATGTTGAGTCACATATAGAGCTTAATTTAATAAAAAAGTTGAAAAGTAAACCCAGAATATCTTTTAGGGTAAATCCTGATATTTCTGCTAACTCACATCCTTACATAGAAACAGGAAAAGCAGATTGCAAATTTGGTATCTCTGAAAGAGAAGTACTTCAATTAGCCAAAGAAAATAGTCCGGAAAGCATTAACTTAATTGGTATCTCAGCTCATATCGGCTCTCAAATAAAAGATTTGAAAATATATATGGAATTGATTGATAAATTAGTAGAGTTAGCAAAAGAAATCTCGTCCCTAGGTCATAAGATTGATCATATTGATGTAGGAGGCGGATTAGCAATAGATTATGAATTAGAGGAATCTTTCAATCCTAAAGAATTAGTCGAAATGTTGACCGCAAAATGCGAAGGCTACAGTTTAGTTATGGAGCCAGGAAGATCCCTCATAGCTCAAACTGGCGCATTAATAACCAAAGTAATTGGAATTAAGGAAAATGGACATCAAAAGTTTTTAATAGTTGATGCAGGAATGAATGATTTAATTCGTCCCTCCCTTTATAGCGCAAGACATAAAATAGAGAATGTGAATCAAATCAAGGAAAATGAGGACACGTACTCTATAGTCGGCCCTGTTTGTGAAACTGCTGACAGTTTTGGTGAGAATTATAAAATTAGTGCAAACTTTGGAGATTATTTAGTTATTTACTCATGTGGTGCTTATGGTTCCAGCATGGGCTCAAACTATAATTCAAGATTTAGACCGGCTGAGATTTTGATTTCAGAAAAAATTGTAAAAGAAATTCGTAGAGAAGAAAATTTTGATGATCTTATTTCGTTAGAGGAAGTCTAAATGTTGTTCCATTGTATGGAAGCTCTAGGGAATAATTTTGTTCTGATAGATTGCGTAACTCAAAAAGTAAAGACTTTGAATAATATAGTGGCTCTTCTTAAATCCTCTGAAGAATGTTTGGATTTTGACCAAGTTCTAGCTATTCATCCTCCAAAAACTAAAGAAGCTGACTTTGATCTAGAAATTTACAATCTAGATGGTTCTAAAGCAGAAAATTGTGTAAATGGTTTAAGATGCGTTGGAAAATATCTTATTGAGGAAAAAATTGCATTATGTGATGACATTACTATCTCAGTAATGAACAAAACTTTCAAAGTTTCAAAAATAAAAGATCTTTATTCAGTAGAAAGTGATTTTTCCTTAATCTCAGGCGACATAGGACTTTCAGGAAAAGAAATAAATCTTGATTTAGACTTCCATAAAAAGAAAGTTAAGGTATTTTCAGTTTCAGTTGGCAATCCTCATGGTGTAATTTTCAATGATAACTATGATCTTGATGTAGAAGATTTTGGTTCTTTTCTTCAAAAAAGTGGTATTTACTCTAAAGGCGTAAACGTAGGGTTTGTGAAAGTAATTAATGAAAAAGAGATCTCTCTAAGAGTTTTTGAGAGAGGCGTCGGCGAAACTCAAGCCTGTGGAAGTGGTGCATGTGCTGCGAGTATCATCTGCTATTTAGAGAATAAAACAAGTGATGAAATAGAAGTTAATTTTTATCAAGGCTCCGTCAATACCAAAGTTGATCGAAAAAGAAGTAAAATTAAACTAACCGGAGATGCTGTTTATCGAAAAAGGAATATCGAGACTATCTTTTAAAAAAAATGGGCATTCTTAAAAAGAAAATTACTGAAAAAGATGTTGTAAATTATCTTTCAGAAAATTCTGATTTTTTCATAAATAATCCTCAAGCCTTAGAAGCTCTAGAAATTAAGCACGATTCAGGAGATGCTGAAAGTCTTATAGAAAGACAAGTAGCACTCATAAAAGAAAAAAGTAACAAAACAGTCTCGCAGTTAAAAGAATTATTATCCAATGCTCATCTGAATGAAGCTTTATTTATTAAGGTCAAAGATTTAGTAAAAATTATTTTAAACTCTCATCAACTAGAAGACCTTTCTTCCAGCACAGAAAATTTTTTTCTGAATGAGTTTGAGACTGATGCCTGTAAAGTTATCTTTTTTACTCAAGAAGATCTTTTCAAAATTGAACCGAAAAGAATAATTCTTCCGGAAATAGCAACTCAAATCTTTTCTAATATCTTAAGAGAAAAAGAAATATTTTTAGGCGAACTAAATAACGAACTTTCGAACATTGTCTTTGGTGCTAAGGCTGAGATCCAAGAAGGGGCGATTTGCAAAATAAGATCTGAAAAAGTTGCCGGTATTTTAGCGCTGGGAACCCAAAAAGAAGGAAAGTACTCTAAGGATAAAGACACATTGTTTTTAAGTTTTGTGCTTGATGTTTTAAGCTATCAAATAGACAAGATAATTGAAAACAAAAATTAAAGAATTAGAAGAGAGTTTTTTAGAGTATCTAAAAAATAATAGAAACTATTCGTTACACACGCTCAAAAGTTATCAAAACGATCTTTCAAAATTATCAATTTTTATAAATGAAACTAATATTAAAGATCCCAAAGAAATAAGTAACTCGCTCATCAGAAATTTTATTGGGAATCATAGAAGAAAGGGCTTAAGCCCAAGAAGCTTGTCTAGAATGCTTTCCTCTTTAAGAAGTTTCTTTAAATTCTTAAACAGTAATGGAATTATTGATCATGACCCAACATCAGGCATAACCTCTCCAAAACAAGAGTCTCTACTACCGAAGGCTCTCGATACTGATATGGTAAATAAGCTCTTGGACTTCGAACCTCAAGATTGGATAGGACACAGAGATAAAGCTTTAATGGAGCTAATATATTCTTCTGGGTTAAGACTTTCTGAACTTTGCTCATTAGATCTCAAAGACCTATTGGTTGAAGAACAACTTTGTCGTGTCATTGGAAAAGGAAACAAGGAAAGGTTGGTTCCAGTTGGCACAAAAGCTATCAAGTCAATTAACAAGTGGCTTAAATATAGAATAAATCTAGCTAATGAAGATGAGAGTGCTGTTTTTGTGAATAAAGATGGAAAAAGATTAGGGCCAAGAACGATCCAAATTAGACTTAAAAAGTTAAGTTTAGCTCGCGGCTTGCCTTACATACACCCTCATATGTTGCGTCACTCATTTGCATCACATATATTAGAATCGAGTGGGGATTTAAGAGCTGTTCAAGAACTTTTGGGGCATGCTAATCTAAGCACAACTCAAATTTATACCAAGTTAGATTTTCAACATCTTTCTAAGGTTTATGATAAAAGTCACCCTCATGCAAAAAGTAAAAAGTAATGATTAAAGCAGTAACATTTGATTTAGATGATACCTTGTGGCCATTAAGAGAAGTCATAATTCATGCACATAAAGAATCAAATAACTGGCTGATAGATAAGTATCCAATAATGCAAAATGTTTTGTTTTCAGAAAAGGAACAAAAAATGTGGCAGCTGTTAATCAAAGAAGATAATTCTCTAAGGCACAGATTGTCTGAACTCAGAAAAAAGGTAATTCTAAATTTATTAAAAAATAATGGTGTGCCAGAAGATGAGGCTAAAAAATCATCTGACAAAGCATTTGAAATATTCATAGATCTTAGACATGAAATTGAATATTTTGATGGCGTTATAGAAACCTTAAAATCTTTAAAAGAAAAGTATATTTTAGGTGTTTTAACAAATGGGAATGCGAGTATCAAAACATTAAAAATAGATTACCTGTTTGATTTTTATTTAAATGCTGAAATAGTTGGAGACAGTAAACCAGGGCCTAAAATGTTTGAGGAAGCAGTCAAAATATCTAAAGTTAAAGCAGATGAAATTTGCCATATTGGCGACCATCCTGAAAATGACGTAGAGGGCGCTCTTAATTGCGGATTTAAGCCGATATGGTTGAACTTGCTTCAGGCTTCCTGGCCAGATAATAAAGACTTAATGGTTCCTGAAGTAACATCTTGGTTTGATCTTGAGAAAACGATTAGAGATTTATAAAGAATCAAGCATATATTTAACTGCAGATTTTAGCTCCCTATCGCTACAATCCATGCATAAGCCCATTGCTGGCATACCATTTAGTCCTTTTTTTACACTGAGCGTTAGAACCTCTAAACCTTTGTTAACTCTGCCTTTCCAAGATAATGTATCACCAAATTTTGGAGCGCCGGCCATGCCTTTTTGATGACAAAAAGCGCATGCAGTCTCATAAATTTCTGAAGCATTTCTTTCAACTGGATTTTCCCTTAAAACAAATTGATCAGTCATTGATAAAGAAGAAAAAAGAATTAAAGAAATACCTAACTTAGAGCCTAGACAAATATTCATCTAAACGATCTTGATTCATAACAAATGTTGATTTTAATTGACTAACGCCTGCTTTTATTTCGTCAAAATTTACAGCATTCCCAACCTGAATGACTCCAACCATCGCCATCATCGCATGAGGCGTACAGTTATAAACATAAACTCCTTCGGTCTCTAGCGTCACACTAATATTTTCGTTTATAGCCCCATTCCAACTTTGCGCCCCTGCTGGAATCATGTTGGGTAACGATGCTGAATTGTGCATTTGATCAACCAAAACAAAATTAATTGTATCGCCAACGGAGACTTTGATTACAGCTGGTTCAAAGACCATACTTCCATCAGGTCCAGCGTTTAGCATTTTTACTTCGTGTACATTTCCTTCTGATAGTTGAACTTTATTAGCGCCTACTTCTTCAGTACTAGCTGAAGGGTTAATCGATACTTTATAGCCTGGTCCAGAAGTTTCAATTCCGCAACCATCACCTTTCAAACAAACTTCTCCAGATGCCAAAACTCTTTCTAAAATCGCTTCTTCTCTCATATCCTCAGTCCATACAGAGGTTGTAAAGAGCAGAAACACTATTGTTAAAAATTTCATGAGGCGATTATAATCGATTGATAGCGCAAAAATCTCCTCGCGTTAAGTTGTCTGTCAAAAAGTTTAAGCTTATTTATAAATCTTGTAAGGAAATAAGGGTCAGTGGTTCAGAAAAATAAAAGGTTTCTTCTGAAGTAGAACTTTTTAGTTTTCCTAAGCTATATCTTCAAGTTTGTCAGATGAACTCAGAAACTCCACTCCTTCAGTTTCTAAATAATCATCAAGATGGTCTTTTCCGATAACTATTTTAAGGTGCCATACAGATTCATGCGCTATCTCCTCATAAACATAGCCTTCTTTATATAGTGAAGCTCTTTCTTTGGCTGCATTATGAGAGACAGACAGCCAACCTTTAAATAACCCATTACATACCATTTCAATAATTCTTTCTTTTAGAAATGAAATTCCTTCTGAAGCATGAGCAGATATAAAAATGGCGTCCCTTTCTTCAATGTTCTTCGTTAGGAGATCTTCTTTTGTAAGAAGATCAATTTTATTATTCACTTTTAATTGAGGAATTTCCTGAGCTCCCATACTAGTTAAAATATTATTCACTTCCCTTATTTTGAAGATGCTGTCAGGATCGCTAATATCCACCAAGTGAATGAGTAAATCTGCTGTCCGCAAATCATCTAATGTTGCTTTAAAAGATTCAATTAACTCTGTCGGTATTTCAGAAATAAAACCTACAGTATCTGTAAAAAGAATGGCTCGACTTCCAGGATTTAAATTTTTCCTGGTCACTGAGTCTAAAGTTGCAAACAGCTGATCGGCTTGATATTGATTGTCGCCAGTTAACTTATTAAATAAGGTCGTCTTTCCAGCATTAGTATATCCCACTAATGCAATTATTTTATTTTTTCCTTTTTTACGAGAATATCTATTTATGGATTTTTGTTTATGAGTCTTTTCTAATCTTTTTTTGATGCTTTTGATTCTATTGCCTATCAACCTTCTATCAGTTTCTAACTGAGTTTCTCCAGGTCCTCTTAATCCTATACCGCCCTTTTGTCTTTCTAGATGACTCCAACCTCTTACTAACCTTGAAGAGAGATGCTGAAGTTGAGCAAGCTCTACTTGAAGCTTACCAACATGGCTATGCGCCCTCTTGGCAAAAATATCTAAAATTAGCCCAGTACGATCAAGGACTCTTGCACATAAATATGATTCTAAATTTTTCTCTTGAGAAGGTGTTAACAAGTGATTGAAAATAACTAATTCAACTTTTGTTTTATCAATAATAAGTTTGAGCTCATCTAATTTACCTTTTTTTATAAAATATCTAGGAGATATAACATCCTGTTTTCCTGTGACTTCTTCCTCAATATTTGCTCCAGCAGACAAAGCCAGCTCTCTAAACTCTGAAAAGGAATTATCAAAGTTCTGTATTTTTCTTATTTTTTGAGTTTGAATTTGTACTATTAAGGCGCTTTGTGAAATCAACTTAGAGTCTCTCATTTACTTTGAGCTGGGTTGATATTAAATCTAAATAACATCTTTAGATTTTAAATTTTTTATAGCTTCTTCATCCAAATCTAACCAACTCTTTAAAACTTCTTCAGAGTGCTCTCCTAATTCAGGAGCTGGATCAAAGTTCTCCTGCATATTGCTTATTTTTACTGGATTGCCTGGCATCTTAACTGACTTGCCTGATTTCTGTGTCACATCGACTATCATGTTTCGCTTTAAAAGGTCTGGATCTTCAAAAGCATCAGAAAACTTATTGATAGGTGCGCAAGGCACTCGTTTTTCCTGTAGCAAATCTATTGCCTCTGAGTTTGAAAGTTTTCCAAAAAAATCTCTTAAAATTTTATCTATGTTTTTTCTTTTCTCTAATCTGCCTTGCAAGGTGAGAAATTCCTCTGATTTTAGATATTCATCATTCACTGCTTCTATTAGGTTTGGCCAAAACCCCTCTGCAACTACTCCGATCATGATACTTCCGTCTTTTGTCTTGTAAGAATCATAAGGGAAATGAACAAAATGCTCATTTCCTATAGGTTCTGGATTTTTACCCGAAAGAAAGTACATGGTTGACATGTAATTAAGCATACTTACTTGGCAATCAAGCATAGAAATATCCACATGACTTCCTTTTTGATTTTCTTGTCTAGACTGAAGCGCAGAGAGCACGCCTATGACTGCAAATAGTCCTGCCCCAATATCTCCATGCGGAATTCCTGATCTCACAGGCTTATCAACGTCAAAACCTGTTATGGACATACCGCCTCCGTAGGCTTGTACGATTGCGTCATAGGCTGGTCTATTTTGCTCAGTCTGTCCAAAACCAGTTATGTCACAGGTAATTATCTTAGGGTTTATCTTAATAAGGTCGTCGTGTGTAATCTCTAATCTTTCCGTTACTCCTTGGCTAAAGTTATTAACTACAACATCAGCTTTTTTCACCAAATCATAGAAAAGCTCTTTACCTTCTGATTTTTTTAAATCCAATAAAAGGCTTTTTTTATTTCTTGAAAGTGTGAGGTGATATGCGCCTACTCCATCAAGAGAAAAATCTTTGTCTTTACTTAAAAGGTTTCTAGTAACTTCCCCGGTCTGAGGTTCAATCTTAATTACTTCGGCTCCAAGATCTGCCATCAACATTGTTGCGTATGGACCGGCAAGCATATGTGTAAGATCTAAAACCTTAACGTGAGAAAGGGGCCTGTTCATCCTAATAATCTATTTTGTCGTCAACCGCATTTCCTTTTGTAGGGATAAGTGCAGATCGCATAAAAGAGGCCACTTCTTTTCCATCTTGATTTTTACCGATTGTTCTAACAGTGACAACTCCAGCATTTTTTCTAGATTCTGACAAACGAGTTTCTAAAACTTCTGATTCAGCATACAAGGTGTCGCCAATGAATAAAGGATGAGATAAAACTATATCTGTCCAACCTAAATTTGCTATGGCTTTTTGACTTATGTCACTAACACTCATTCCCACCATAACTGCTACCGTGAAAGTACTATTTACCAAAACCTTGCCAAATTCAGTAGCGTTTCCATACTCTTTATCAAAATGTAAGGGATGAGTATTCATTGTTAAAAGAGTAAACCAAGTATTGTCTGCCTCAGAAATTGTTCGTCCTGGTCTATGCTCATAAATATGACCAACCTCAAATTCTTCAAAATACCTACCAAAAGATTCTCTGAACCTATTTTTTCCTACCTCTTTACTAGATTTTGTCATTCAAGATTCCTCTTCTTCGTCTCCAAGAGATAACTTCAAACGCATGGCTTCAGCAATGGGCTCATCTATCATTTGACCATCTACTTTTATAGCTCCTCCACCATCCATTTTTTGATATTCCTCTAGAACCCTTTTAGCCTCTTCTTTTTCCTCTTTAGTTGGCTCAAAAGCTTCATTAATAAAATCAATTTGTGAAGGATGGATTGCTGCTTTACCAGTAAACCCCAAATTCTTCACGGCCTCTGCCTCTTTTTTTAAACCATCTTCATCATCAATATAGAAAAACGGTGCATCAATAGTAAATAGATTATACATAGCAGCAGCTAAAGCAACTTTGTGACGTGCATACAATAAAGGTTCCCATGCGAGCTTAGAACCCATTCCTGCTGAAAAATCTGCAGCTCCAAAAAACAGACCAATAACTCCTTTGAAAGCAGCTATTTGAGTTACTGTATCTACGGCTCTTGGAGTTTCAATTAATGGCACAAGTTTGTTTTCAAAAGCAATCATAGGCGCCAATGTCGCAAGGAAGTCAAAACTTTGAGTCTTGGGCAAAATTATTGCCTCAATTTGATCTTCATAATCAGAAATGGCATCAATATCTTGTCTGCCATTTTCATTCATGGCATCGTTAACTCTAATAAAAAGCGGTTTCGTGAAGACTTTTCCTTTTTTTAAAAGGGCTATCAATTCCTCTCTTGCTTCTATTTTTTTATCCTCAGGACAACCGTCCTCAAGATCAATAATCAGAGCGCTGGCATTACTGTTAAGCCCTCTGTCCAAACGATCTAATGTATGTCCGGGAATGAATAGGTTTGATTTGTATCTCATAATTTTTTTTCTTCTAATTTAATTAAATAATCCACAACATCTAGAAGTTTATTTGTCCCAAGATTTCTAGAAGCTGAAACTTTATATTTTCCGTTAACTACAAAAGCAGGAACGCCTCTAACATCATATTTAAGTCCAAAAGTTTCTGCTCTGCGAATTTTATTTTTCATTCCAAAAGAATTGAAAAGTTTTTCATATTCATCTGCACTAATTCCAAAAGAAGCAAAAAACGGCTTTATTTCTCGTGGAGAAGTCATCATGCTTTGATTGGCATGAATTGCAATAAAAGTACTGGTGATGATTTCTGGTTTATCGAGCAATTCAGCTGCAAAAAATAATTTTGCATGGGTCTTTGCCATTTCATTCCATGTAATTGGGGATCTCCAAAAATCTACATCTTCTGTAATGTTTTTTTCCCAAGCATTTAATTGATTCTCTAATGAATAACAGTGACCACAACCAAACCAAAAAAATTCAATTACCTCTATTTTTTTTGGATCTCTAGTGGCTATGGGTTCTGCCAAGACTTGATAGTGCTTACCAGCTTGAAAAGCTTCTTCAGCTAAACTTATAAAGCTGAAAAAAATTAGCGATAATAAAAAAATATTTCTAATAGAGACCTGATACATAATTTGCTACCGCTCTTATCTCCTCTAGAGTTAATCGAGTGGCGATTCCCTGCATTATTTTTCCATGGTCGTCTATAGCTCTTTCCCCTGTCTGGTAGGCTAATAAACTAGTTACGACATATTCTGCTTTTTGACCACCAAGCATTGGATATTCTGCTGACTCTAAGCCTTTCCCTTTAGGGCCATGACAACCTGTACAAGCTGGCACGCCTGAGTCAAGATTTCCTGCTCGATATAT
>CETL01030868.1_pt1 | contig 18622 bp, 14 predicted proteins | sample 356371 | NCBI WGS metagenome assembly CETL01 (sample SAMEA2622518, study PRJEB7988) | marine metagenome | biome: marine biome (ENVO:00000447); feature: surface water layer (ENVO:00002042); material: "saline water (ENVO:00002010), including plankton (ENVO:xxxxxxxx)" | depth 5 m | reverse complement strand
ATCTGAAACAATGATAAGCTTATCTTTATAAATTTCTTGCTTAAATCCCATTTTCAAATCATTTAATTCCCCATCTAAAAAATCTATATTAAAATTAGATTTTCTTTTGATTTTCCAAGGAATTCTTATGTTTAAGATATGGTTATTTTGGATGTTAAATCCTTTAACTTTGTCATTAATTTCAACAGAAATTAAATCTAAAAGATTATAAAATGTATCTAAATCATTACACTTAAAATCAATAGATAATTCATTTTCATATAAATTTATAAGATTTAAGTTAATTTTTTTTTGGTTTTGATCAATTACATTCAAAACTTTAGATAGAGATAAATTATAAGTATTTATACTATTTGAATCAATTATAAAATTATGTCGAAAAATCAAGATCGCTAATGATAAAACTGTAACTGCAAAGAATATAATAATAAAAAATTTTTTAAAAAAAATCGAATTTTTATTTTTCATTTTTTTTTCTTTACAATCTTTAGCTTTATTTTTTTTATTATTTTCTAACTTATCTTCTTTTTTATTAAATTTTTGTAAGCCTGGATTGTTGATTAAATTTAAATCAAACATCTATTCCCTCCAAACTATTACCATTTTCATTGAAACTTAGGAGGTTATAACTTATTTTATTTTTTGAATTTTTATTCAAAAATTTTGAACCTATATTCATCAAAGTAATTGTATTTGTATCTATTGAAGAAATTTGTTTTAATAAATCATAATTATTTTTTGTTTGATAAACATAAATTTGATCAAAAAAATCTATATCCAGACTCTTCATTTTTTGATAACTTACTAAATGCTCAATTGTAGAAACTAATTTTTCAGTGTAATATTCGGAACCAAAAGATTGTAAGATTTCAATTTTCTTATATAAATTAAAATTAATATAATTAGAAAAATTTTTATCTTTAAAAAAAAGTAATGTATGATTTTTATTTTTACCTATTTTCCATAGGATATAGTTTTCATTTGGTCCATTGTACATATTCAATGAACTATTAGCAGAAAAAATATCAATAGATAAATGTTTTAGATTAAATCCATGTTTTTCGCAGGACTCTAAAATATTTTTTTTAATTTGCTTATCTATATAAATAACTAAAATTTCAGCTGAAATAGGTTCTAGTGAGTAATAATAAATATCATAATTTTTTAAAACGTAAGGACCTAAAAAAATATTTTCATACCAATCAATTTTTTCTTTTAAACTTATACTTTTATCATACTTAAATGAACTTATACTAACATTATTAGAATCTAAGGATAAAGTTAAATTTTTATTTGTACCTTCATGGATTTTATTATCTAATTTACCTAAGATATTTTCCAAAAAATTGATAAAAGATTTATCCTGAAAAGCTATTTTCTTATATTGGACAACACCTGGCCCAGATTCGGATGGCAACCATTCAACGCAAGACAAACAATTAGAAGCTTGAGATATTGATAACAATTTGAAACCCTACTTTTCTGCCCAGCTTTTCACTCCTGAAATAATTGATTCTTTCTTACCAGGTCTGTATCTAAATATGCCATATCTAAGTTCATTATCATCTGAATCGATTGGTGATTCTATGGTAAATACAGGAGCAGATGGGTTAGATTCATCTATATTTAAAATAAATTTTTTCTTATCAAAATTATTTTTAGAAATTGGACAGTAAATAAACTCTTCATCTAAATGAAATTTTCTCCTAAGGAAATTTCTGTATTTATTTACTCTTTCAACATATTTGACTGTTTGCGGATTATATTTTGCTTCAATATATTCATTTTTATTTTTATTAAATTCATTAATTTCAATAGATAAACCATCCGGATTCTCATAATGAGTAATAAACTGACCAACATAGTTAGAATTATTTTGATAATCATTAAAATTTTTGCTATTAACCCAAATTGTATCAATCAGGCTAAGATTATCTTCATTTTTTACACCTATCCTGTAGATTGTATCAATTTCAGTTGTTTTAATAACCTCAGCAGTACTATAGGTTGTGTCGACTCTAATATGGAACGTTTCATCCATCATTACCTCATAAGTTTTTTCATCTAAATAAATTTTCTGTTTTCCAACAAAAGTACTATCTGATATAAGTGAATCCATAGCAGCTTCAACTAAAGTAAAAAGCTCACTAACATCAGTTGTATATTTACCTGTCATTTCATAAAAAAATTCTTCTGCGGATGCAATGTGTTTCATTCTAGATCTTCTCATATCCTTGTATTGATTTTCCTCACTCCATACATTTAGAGGTATATAAACCATAAGAACTAAAATAATAATTGAAAAAAATATAAGCCAATCTAAAACTCCTATTTTTTTATCATATTTATTTTTCACAAAAACTCCACTTTTATTTATGTACTAATTTATAAAAAAGTTTGATTAATTCTCGATTTTTTTAAATTTTATTTCATCGTCTAAATTATTTTTTAAATCTAGGATTATTTTTTTTAAATCTTTCGATATATTTAAAGGAATATCAATATTAACTTTAATATATTGATCTCCCCTTCCTCCATAACCATTAACTTCTTTAAATCCTTTATTTTTTAATCTTAATATCTGTCCATTTTTAATTCCAGCTGGAATTTTAAATTTTACTTTTCCATTGAGCGTAGGAACTTTTACTTCAGTACCGAGAACAGCATCTGAATAATTTATCACACATTCTAAATATAAATCACTATCAGATCTTACAAATAAACTGTGTGGTTTTTCTTCAAAATAAATTATTAAATTTCCATTTAAATCACTGTCACCAGATACACTCTGATTACCTTCGCCTTTAAGAGTCATAGTATTACTATCTGACACACCAGCAGGTATCTCAACTTTAATTGTTGCTGTTTTCTTATCTCTTCCACCAATATAACCCATACCTTTACAATTTGGACATACCTGAACATTAACTATTTGACCCAGCATTGACCTTTGGACATTTCTTACTTCTCCTGTACCATTGCATGTTGAACATTTTTGTGCATCAGAAGATGACTTTTCCCATCTTTTAATCTTAATTTTTTTTGATGTTCCTTCAAAAATTTCTTCATAGGTTAAAGAAATAGATATTTTGAGATCTTCAGCCCTTCTTCGTCGATTTCCAGGAGAGCGCTGACTTCCGAAGATATCACCACCAAAAATATCACTAAAACCACCTGAGCCACCACCAAAAACGCTATTAAAGATATCTTCGACATTCATGCCACCAGAAAAACCACCTGATCGAGAATTATTGACACCTGCATGACCAAATTGATCGTATTGAGATCTTTTATTATCATCACTCAAAACAGAATATGCTTCGGCTGCTTCTTTAAACTTATCTTCAGCTTCTTTATTATCAGGATTTCTATCTGGATGAAATTTCATTGCAACTTTTCTGTAAGCTTTTTTAATTTCATCTTTTGATGAGGTTTTTGGAACACCTAATATTTCATAATAGTCTCTCATTATTCTCCTACAATAACTTTTGAATGCCTAAGAACTTTGTCATGAAAAGTGTATCCTTTTTCATACTCTTCAAGTACAATACCTGACTTTTTTTTTGATTTTTTTGTCATTATAGCTTCATGAAAATCAGTATTAAACTTTTCATTTAATGAATCAAAATTTTCTACACCTAAATCTTTTAAAATATTAACAAACTTCGTTTTAATTAATTCAATTCCATTTATCATTGAATCAATATTATTATTTTTAGTATTTATCACTCTTTCAATATCATCTAATATTTTCAATATACTTAGAAGAGCATTTTCACCTTCATACTTTCTAATATTTTCAATTTGTTTGGACGTTCTTTTTTTATAATTATCAAATTCAGCTAAAAGAGAAATATTTTTATTTTTAAAAGTTGCCAATTCTTGCTTTAATTCTTTAATTACAGCCGTATTAGTTTTCTTTTTCTTACCATTATTTTTTTTTGACATATAACACTCCCTGTGATTTATGTTAATCTTTAACGTATGATGATAGCGCTTTTGAACTACCTAAAAACCCTAATGACATTCCCAATATAATGTTTAGAAAAATAATTTCAATAAAATTTAAATTTCTCAACATCAATACTGCAGATAAATAATAATCAACAAAATTATAAATTAGTAGTAATAACATAATTGAAATAAACGCACCAAACAAACCGTGTAACATGCCTTCAATCAAATATGGTATTTTGATAAAAGATTTAGTTGCTCCTAATAGTTGATATGTCAATATATCACTCTTCTTAGAATAAATAACTAATTGAATCGTGTTGGATACAAAGAAAATTGCAATAATCAATATGAAAAAACTCATCACAAATATAAAAGTCATTGCATTACTTAACAAATTATCAAATTTGATGATGGCATCTTCTTCGTAAATTGCTAAATCAATAGAACTTAATAAATTAAGCTCATCAGTAACTTCTTTTAATGATTCAGAATTCTTATGTAAATCAGCAACGGTATAAATTGCACTGTATGGAAGTGGATTCTCACCAATTAATTGAAAAATATCTTCATCAAATTCATTCTTAAAAATTTGGGCAGCTTGATTTTTATTTATAAAATCTCCTTGCTCGATGAAATCCATTAATAATATTGAGTTAAAAGCATTGATTGCCTCTGTTTCTGAGAACTCTTCATTAAAAAAAACTTCTATATTATACCCATCTTTAAAGTCCAATGTTAGATACTGAAAACTTGTATAACAACAATATGCAATCGATACAATAAACAAACCTACAGCAATAGCTAAAGAAGAAACTAAAGTTGGAATTTTTGTTCTTAGAAGTGAACGGACACTTTCCTGAATTAAAAATATAAACTTATTAATCAATTATTCTCCCATTACTAAGTTCAATAAAACGTTTTTTTCTGGGTTTTATTAAAGGAAAATTATGAGTAGACATTAAGACTGCTGAGCCACTATCAGTAAAAATATCTAACAAATCTAAAATTTCATCAGAAACATTTGGATCCAAATTACCTGTAGGCTCATCCGCTAAAATTATCTTAGGTTTTTTAACCAAAGCTCTAGCAATACATACTCTTTGTTGTTCACCTCCACTGAGTTCTATAGGATAAGAATTGTGAAGATTTGATAATCCAACTTTTGATAATGTACTATGAACCTGTTCGTAAATTTTTTGTGTTGGAACCCCTTGGATTCTTAAAGGTAGAGCAACATTTTCTAAGACAGTTCTATCATTCAAAAGTTTAAAATCTTGGAAAATCATTCCTATTTTTTGTCTAAGAAAGGGAATTTGATATTGCTTAATTTTTGTTAAATCCATACCATCAATAATAATCTTACCTGCATTAATTTTTATAGCTGAATAAACTGCTTTTAATACTGTTGATTTTCCAGCTCCTGTTGGGCCCATTAAAAAAATCATTTCTCCAGCATTTAACTCAAAGGAAATATCAAAAATTCCTGTATTTTTTTTATATGTAGCAGTAACTTTTTGAAATTCTAACATAAAATAATTTAAAATTAATTATAATAAAATACTATAAATCTTAAAATCAATAACTAGTACTATTTACATATAGCTTATGATCACTAATATATTTAATAACATCTTTATTAACTAGTTTTTCATCAATGGCTAATTTATCTGAAATCATCTTTCTAATCCCAGATGACGAAATTTGAAAATCAAATGGTATAAATTCAATTTTAATTCGTAAATCTTCATTTTTATAAAAATTACCTCTACTAAAACATATTATCTTTACATCTTTAAGTATGTCATCAATTCTATACCATTTATTAAAATTTTCGATTTGGTCTTTACCAATAATCATATATAAATCATCGAAAATATATTTTTTTTTGATGTATTGTATCGTATGATAGGTATAATTTATTTTTTTTGAATCTAACTCAAAAGTATCAATTTTAACATTCAAATTTTTTATTATTAATTTGATCATATTTAATCGATGAAATTTTGAAATTGGAGGTTTATCAGTTTTCATAGGTGAAACATTATTGGGAATAACTAAAAGATTATCAAATTTTTCCTGGCATATTTTGATAATATTTTCATGCCCCATGTGTGGAGGATCGAAACTACCACCAAAAAAAGCTAAATTCAATTAAGTGTTTCAAAGAAGACTTTCATCTTCTCACCTCTTTCACCACTAATAATAATATTTTTAGACTTTTTAATAAAAAAGGTATCTTTAAAATTAGCTTTATTATTCTCATAATATCTTTTAGCTTGTTCTAAATCATCTGACAAAATATGAGTTAAAATAGTATAATAGATAGCTTCATCAGAAAGACTGGTATCCCAAAATTCTGATAAAACTAATTCAAAATAAATTAAAGCTGACTGATATTTTTCCATTCTTAAATATAATTTACCTGACTCAATATCTTTAATAGCCAGCTTATTTCTAAGTTCAGATATCATATCTTCACACTCACTTTTATGACCTGTATTTGGATATTCCTCTAAAAATAATTGAATTCTATCAATTGTAAATTGTGTATCGCCTTGATCTTTACTTGAATCAGAAGATAGAAGATACAAACATTTACATGTTAAAAATTTAGATTTTGCAATAAGCTCAGAATTTTGTGAAATCATATTAAATTTATCATATTCAATACTAGCCTGATTATAATTTTCTAAATTAAAGTAAGATTCAGCTAAGTAAAATTGAGATTTTGTAGCTAAAGATGAGCCAGGATTATTAAAAATAATATATTGAAACTGTTCTTTAGCTTTCGAAAACTTTTCAGACTCAAAAGATTTCTTTGCATCATTAAATTTAGTTTGAAGGCTATTATTTTTTAGGTCTGAACCAACACAACTTAAAAAAAACAGGGTAAAAAAGAGATAAAATATTTTTTTCATAATTATAATAATTAATTAAAATCTTAATGATAATTTAATTTCATTAAAACCAATTTTGGAAGAATTAAGATTTGAAGACATTCTTATTCGGGTATCTTTTAGTAAAATATTAAAAACGCTTATTGCTCTGTTTAATAATGTTAAAGAAAGTAAGTTTGCAGCTTTATCATTATTTTTTTTATGTTTTGCTCTAAGATTATACTCATAAAAGTTTTTCATACTACTTAAAGCTATATCATATCCACCTGAATTTTGCTCTACCCAACCTATACTACTATCTTCCCAACCTGCAAAAAACATATTATACTTTCCAACACCTTCATACAAATGATGAGTATAAATGACATTATCGATTCTGGAATCGATTTGTTCTAGTAATAAAGCTTGATATTCATCACTATTATAATCAGATGGAGTACTTTCATTCAATTCAAGCAAACATATGTAATTTAAGCTTTCATTAGTATTACAAATTTCTTGATATAACTCTTTAAATGAATCAGATGATGTTGTATAAATACCACCATTTATACTAAATTGTGCATCATGAGCCTGTTCCCATGATAATGAAAAAAAATTTTCAAAATCATTGTCATTTTCTTCGTTAATAATAAATAAATTATAAACATCATCAACTTGTGAGATTTCTGCTGATTCATATTCATTTAAATTATTAATTGATACAACAATATCTAAATTTGTGGGATTATAATAATCTCTTATCCACTTTGAAAAACTCCAATTATCTCTAACATATTTTTTATAAACTGAGGAGGTATTACGTGCGTCATTTAAGTAATTATCTCTTAAAATCCACAAAGAAGTTTCAACACCTAAATAAATAGAACCCAAAACTTTTTCTCCATTATAAAATTGCCCTAATCCAGGTATGATTACAGATAAGCCAGCAGCTATTAAAATATTTTGTGAATTATAATTTTCATTAATAGAATTTTTAATACTATTTTCAAAATTTATGTGAGATTGGTTTTTTGAAAATTTTAAACTATTCGAATAACAAATATTAAATAGAAAATAAAAATATATAATATTTTTTAAATAAAAATTCATATTAAAAATCAAATAATATCTTTAGATAATGTCTTTTATCTTTATTAATGGTATCATTATAAGGTAAATGCAATTCATATGTTAACGCTGTAGGATAAGAATAAAATGAAAATCCATATATTTTTAAATTCACTCCGAAAGTTTGTTTGAACCTATTATATCTTTTCTTAAGTTTATCAATGGTTTCATTATTTTCAGGATTATTATCATAAACATTAACTATAATTTCACTTTCATACTCTTGGGGAATATTATTGGCTTTATCCAAAGCATCAAATTCTAAATTATAAATATCATCTGTATCAAACCATTCAGATAAAAGATTTTCATTAACCGATTCTGTATATGACCAATTTCTTGAAATTATTTTTGAATTATTTGCTCTTCCTATCTGTGAAATAAATCCTAGTGACATAGCAGATAAAGAAAGAATTTCAAAACCATAAGATTTGTTACTAAACAACTTCATATTAAGCTCATTATCAATCATTAATAACTCCGGTCCTTGTAACGTCGGTTCATAATAAGTGTAACCTTTAAGTCCAGTTAAGCCCCCACCAAAAAAATAAATGAAATCATTTGCATTCTCATTTGATAAATAACTGTAAACTATTTTATTTTTAAATGAAAATAAATCTGATTTTCCTTTAATACTTATTTTCCAGTACTTACTAAAGTCTAATATTAACCTCCATGTATCATGACTGGCTAAGAATGGTAAAAAACTACCAAAATCTTCATTTATTCTAAATTCTTCAAAAATGTTATTTTTTTCATATGAAATTAAAGAATTTATTTTATAACCTCCACTTGGAATCATATTATATAAAAAATGTCTTTTCCTTGCATCGTACTCATATTTAAAAGTTAAAGAATGTCCTCTATAATAATCATATGCACCCTTAAAAAATAAAGATGTTGGTTCATTCCCAAACATAAAATCATTTACATATTCTTCATTTAAATTTTGAGAAAAATTAACATAATAAAATTGCCTTGAAGAATTAAATGTATAATAGGTCCAAAACTTATGATTTTTATATATAAATCTTGTACCTATATCACTTGAAAATATATGATACATATAATCGACATCATAAATTAAATTATCTATTTCATATCCATTAGATCTCTTAAAATTGTGATCTCTATTTGTATTTCTTGACATCCAATAAAAATTGAAGTAATAAGTTGCAAAATTTTTATTATAATCAAATAATAAAGATAGATCTATATCTCTTCTACTGTTAAGAGTAATACCACCAAAAACAGATAATAAACGTAACGCTTCATTATCAAAAAAATATAGACCAGGTTTCACAGTACCATAATCAAACATTAATCTAGGAAAAAAAAATGGACCTGTCATTTTGGACTCATAATCTTTTGCAAATCCATCAAATTGACCATCAATTAATATAGATGTTGGTCTATGTAAAAATTGTTTTTCATATTTTTTATAATTATTATTTTGTGATAAAAAATCAGAAGTAAATTCATTTGGAATATTCATTCCTTCGTTGGTTTTAATAATTTCATATTCGTTCATGAGGGCTAGTTTATATCCCCCATCAACAAATATAGAAAAAGCGATTTTTTTATCATTAGAAATATCTGGTTTGAAAGCACCACCTACTAAATCTGTAATATATCCTTCTGTTGTTTCATCTTTTACGTACAAGTTAAATATACCTGTTCTATCATCGGAGAATATCAATGATTTATCTCTATATACTTGATCTCTTATATCCCATGGTACAATAATATAGTCTGATATTTCACCTGAATCAGAATCAACCAAATACAAATCTCTTTCATGATTTTTTACAGCATCAATTAAATATTGATTTTCATAAATCGAAATTGAAAAAATTTGAGTCCCATCATCAAATTTTGTTAGTATTTCAAATTCCGTAAAATCATTATTACCTGCTACGATATTTGATGTTCCATCATATGTATTTATTGCTAAAATTTTATCATTTTTTTTATCATAAATTGGAGAAAATAATCTTAATCCATTAGTAATCCTCACTTCATCTAATTCAATTTCAGAATTTTCTTTAAATTTTAATTTTGATTTATAAAGATCAAAATATTTAGAACCATTTTTATCTGGTTTACTTAGTTTTGTATAAACAATTAATGAATCATTAATCCAGGTCGGGGAACTCTTTACACCGGATTTAACTTTAACGTGTGAGGAATCAGAAAGATTATAAATAAATAAATCTGTTCGTCCATAATAATCATTATCTTTATCTGATAAATATGCAATCATATTACTGTTAGGGGACCATTTGGGGTGTATATTTGTTATGCCTTGATTTTCTAAAATAACATAATTTTTTTTATCTACAACATTCGAAATTTTATCTTTATATTTTTTTTCTAATTGTATTTTCCATTGATTATATAATTCATCTCCTGTAATACCAATAGATTGTTTAATTGCTCTATTAATTGAATAATTAAATGGATTTGACATTGATATAGATATTTTTTTCAAACTAGAATCTCCATAATTTTCAGAAATATATTGTACTAGAGAATATCCAAAATTATAAACCAATTCATTTCCCATTCCGCACTTCCCAAAACTATTCATTTGATTAAATGTAAAAAGTTTATCATTAATAATTTTATCTCTTAACAACATATCCCTAATTGAATCCCAGTAATCAAAAAATAATTCATCATACATATGTTGAGCAGTACCTTCAGCTAACCATAATGGAATTGAAACACCTGGAGATATTGGATACGAAATTATTTCATTGGGATAACCATATAAAACATCATCTCTTTTTTCATCTTCATAACCTAATTTTTGAATATATGCACCAAGAAGTTTATCACCATACCTCATAGATTTACCAAGTTGAACAATGTGTGTAAATTCATGTGAAACAACATCTTGAATCCATCTATGTGAACCCCTTAAATCATAATCTAATGGTTTAGCCCAAATTTCAATTAGATTTTCAAAAAAGTAAGCAGCGCCATTTGAATAATCATCAACATCTTTAATTACGATTTCAGTCTTTTTATCTGGTTTAAAATCATATAAATCTGTGATAGGTTCATAAACATATTCAGCTACTTCAGCTGCCTCTCTTGCACTCCTTTCTGTACCTTGATGAAAATGAATTTTAAAATGTTCAGTCTCTAATGTTTTCCAGTCAAGCTCAGGATGATTATACCATTTTAACTGAGCTTGAGATATTGAAAATAATGAAATTAAAATTAATAATAGATTCATTTTCTTTTAATTAGCTTAATTACTTTTGATTGATTATTAGTTTTAAACTCAGTTAAATATAGCCCAGGAGTTAAATTAGATGCGTTATAGGAAAACTCATTATATCGATTACTAACAAGATTATCAATTTTAATTTCATCTATTAAAATTCCTGAAATATTATAAATTCTTATTGAAATTTCATCAATACTTGAAGCATAAAACTTAAAAATAGTATTATCATCAAAAGGATTAGGATAGTTAAAAACATTTTTAAAATCATAACTTTCTTGACCAGCAACTTGCTCCCAATTATAATAATTTTGTGATCTTATTGTATTTGAGACTCCAACATTTCCTGAATTAAATGTATCTCCTAAAATATTATGCCAATAATGAGAATCAATATTATATTTATCAAATTTAATTGTTCGATTACCATGAATTAAGAAAGTACAATCATTTATTTGACTACTTATAATTGATGGTTTTAGATTATTACCAAATGTAGGATATTCCTCCAAAATTTCACCATTATTTGATAATATTTGAATAATTGAATCTGTTGATTTTGGAATTGAAACGATCTCTGGATTGCTATCTCCAATCAAATCAGATATCAAATAATAGTTATTATCATTATAATTATTTGAAAAACCAGAAATTAATAAGTTCTCATCTTGTCCATGATAAGCTTGACCATTTAATATTATTTCATCTAAACCATCTAAATTTATATCACCAATTGCATCACATTCGCTGCAAATAGCTGGAACATTTTGTTCAATACTAGATTCATTAAAAAATCCCATTTTTTGAATTTCAGAATCACATGATAATGAATAATCAAAGACATTAAATTTACAATTTGAACTTGGAGCAATACATACTATATCATTGTAGACTAAAATCTCATCATCAATAATATCGAAATTATTAAATGGAACACAATCAATGCATTCCTCAGAACTACAAAAATCATTCTCAGATTTAATTTCATTGATATCAAAAAGATTTGTATACCAAATAGAATCATTTTTACCTAAATAATAAATTCCTTCTCCATCATTACCTAGATATCTTTTAAAATTACTATCAATTATTCCTATTTGATCTGAATTATAGGAAATCAATATATTTATTTTTTCATTATCATTTATTGAATTAATTTTTATAGATATATTTGATTGTAAACCAGAATTTGTATTTGAATTTGGAATACTATTTTTATCAAAAATTATATTATTAGAATTATTGACTTCTTCATATGATGAATTTGATGGGAACCAAAAATCGTTTGAACAACCAGTATCTAAACATGAGCCAAATGGATTTGGATCATTATATCCTAAATTACTCATTCCATCTGCTTCTTCTAAATGAACTGCTCTATTAATTAAATCATTGTTCATCCCATTAATAGTGTTGGGTTCTTGAACGTGCCAAATCAATAAACCTGAACCTGGAAGACCATAATCATAGTTAGGAAAGTTTACTATCACTCCATTTTCATCTAAGAATTGTTCACAATCATTACAGTTGAATAACTTTTCAATTATATCAAACCAAAAAAAATCAATTTCTTCATTATTTAAAGAAAATAAAGCTTGCTTAATCTCACTTTGAATAGTTGAATCGCAATAAGGATTATTTTCAGCATCACAATTTAGTATAAAGTCAATTTCTTGAATAGAATATTTATATGAATCATCTAACAAATCTATATCTTTGATTATGTTACTTCTATTTTCAAGTAAAAAATACTCTCCATCATTTATATCAATTTTTAAAATCCTACCATTATTATCATAAGTTTCTAAATCATATGAAGAACTTAAGTTTGAATCCATAAATAAATCATAAGTAATATCGTCAATATTATTTATGTTTTGATTATTATTTGACCAATAAATTCTTGACCATGCATCAGGAGGAGAAGGTATTACTCCCCTTCCATTATAAGCACCAATATCCATTAAACCAAATTCACCAATTCTTGTTACAGGACTTATATTATCTGTACTATGCATTACTGGGAAACCTAATCGATAACCCAAAAAATATGACATTAAACCTGTCATTCCTAATTGATAATCACAATATAAATTTTCTAAATCATCATCGTCTACAAAATTAGGTGAATATAAATCTTCTATAACATCATAAAATATTTGATTTAATGTTTCTGGCATTAAAATTCCATCATTGATTAAAAATTCTGAACCTAGTTCAATTCCATTTTGAGATGTTAAACTATAAATCATTTGTGAATCAATGTAAGCACTATGAATATCATAAATAGTTGGATCAAATACACCATATGGCGAACCTAAATCTTGGCCTAAGCCAGCGTGAAAAATGACAATGATAAAATCATCTTCATTTTGCCAATTATTTTCTTCTGTAATTTCTAAAATTTCGTTTTCAGCAAGTTCAATAGCTAATTTAAATAATGATGTCACATCATTTTCAGAATATGCAAATGATTCCATTGATAATTCCTCACCATTAGAATCAACAGCAGTGTAAACACTATCAACAACACTAATTTCTAAATCAATAATTTCATTAGTTATTTTTTTATAATAATTTTTTACTGCTTTTAATTGAGATAAAAAATAATCGGAGTTATGAGGTGGAGGATCAACAATAAAATGATTTTCATAATCACATCTTGCTATTGACCTGTCTTGGATAAAGCCTACATTTAATGAATCTAGGAATTTACCATTACCAGAAGTTAATGGATTTTGATTTTCTTTAAAATCAATCATAATCCCAATAAGTCCCTTTAGCTCACTTCTATTTGAATTATTAGGGGAATTCAAAAAAGAGTAATCACTAATGCAAAATGAAAAAGATAGAATTATATTAATTATGAAACTTTTCTTCAAAATTTCAACCATGAATTATATTACAGATTTAAGGCTAATGAGAAAAACATTGTATTAGATCTGGCGTCAGTATCAGCTCCAGCAGTATAGCCAAAATCAAAACCATAACCATCAAAATGTACTCCTGCTCCAAATGTAGGTTGTTTTACCTCTCCCTCATCATCATGGATATACCCAAGTCTCATAACAAAATTATCTGTATACCACCATTCTAAACCTAAGTTATAAATCATTTCCTTAAATTCATCAGAAAATTTTCTATTATCACCGGAGCCCTTTTCTCTATAACCCCATACATTATAAGCACCATATTCGTTATCTGCAAAAGAATATTCACCACCATATGCAACATCAAGATAACAAAGATAATGTTTTTCATCCTGTGTACCCCATGAATTATCACAATAAGCATTAGCACCATCTTCTGACCATATGAAAGTTTCTGAATTATAAGTCCCTAGCGAATTTGATACTAAATATTGATTAATTGAACTACTAGCATAACTATTAGTTGATCTATCATATTCACTTACTCCACCAAAATTAGTATCACCATATGTCCACTGATTAGCTGCTATACAAGCATCTTGACCTAAATCAGAATTTTCACAAAAAGATTCAGTATTTAACCCATCATGCGGAAGGTCAATCCAAATATTTTGATTTTCAGAAAGTGAGCCATTTTGCCATTGATCTAGGTAAGAATCATTTTGTTCTGTTATAAGTTCAACCAATTCATAATCAAACGGATCACCTTCCACTGCTGTCTGGGTAAAATAACAATCAACTTCGGTATCTAAACAAAAACCATCGTAATTAGGAACGAAAATTTCTTCACCTCCAGGAATACCAATACCAGGGAATTGATTTCCAGGAACTTCAAAAGCAAAAGGAACTGGTACAAAACCTCCAATTCTAGCATCTTTATCACTATAACCAATATCAATATCACCAGCACTTAGAAATGATCCAGGTTTACTTTTATTATAATCTCCACCATAATACCAATCATTTAACCATGAAGTATAAACTGATTGATACCATTCATCTGAATGAGCATATTCGTCATTTTCACTTGAAGATGGACTTGTCCAACCATGACATCCATCTTGAGATGGATTAAGCCTACATTCTTCATTTTGTTCTTCCGTAAAACCGTTTCCAATTTTACCATCTCCATTCCAATCCATCTCAGTATATGTGGCAACAAGTAATTTATTAGCATCAAACATAAAATGTAGCGAATTATTATCATCTTGGTATAATCTTGAGTAAATACCAAATTTCATATTTGTTGGAGCAGGGTCTGCTTGCTCAGCATCGATAAATGCAACTGGAGGACCAATATTCTGGACAAGTAAACCAAAACTATGTTGTAAAGATTTTCCAAATTTCTTTAAATAGGAAATATCAAATGCTGCATCTGTAGAATATGGTTTTCCTGCTTCACCAACAGTAGTATCTTCTGCTAACTTCTGATGATATATCTTAAAATTAAACCCAACAGCAGAGCTTGAATTTAATTTAGTACCATAACTTCCAGTCAAACATATATCATAACTTTGAAATGTTCCTAGTTCCTGACCTGTTTCATTTGTTTTAGTTTGTTCTCCAAGATTAATATAGATTATGTGACCACCAAAGCCAACACCATTTCTTGAATTTGAGAATGATATAAAATCATAAAAAATATCACTTGTTAAATTTGGTAACCAATTCACATGTTGCAGGGCAACATTTTGACCATTTAGAAACGCTAAACCTGCAGGATTGTAATATGTTGCATATGCATCGCTTGCTCTTGCTACCTGGGCTTCACCTGTACCTTGAGCTGCAGCACCTGGATTAATTAATAACCAAACTGCACCAGCCTCACTGACACCAAATAATGATGAAACAGTAAAAATTAAGATAAAAATTTTATTTATTATATTTTTCATAATATTCTCCAAAAATTTAAGATAAAAAAAAACCGGATATCCTATATCCGGTTAAACGAATATAAATATCTGCTAGGATTGCTTCCATACTTAATCAATTATTTAAACTGCAAACCTAATAACAAATATCTATACTTTATCTCCAAAAATTATTTAAAATAATATACACATTAAAATTAAAAATGTGCAATACTAATATTTATATTTAATTAATTTTTATAAAGTTCCAGATTATTTCTTTTTTGCATCTCTGGCATCTTCTCTCTTTGCTGCTAAATAAGCTTTTAAATATTTTTTGGGATTATTCTCAATATCATTTGCAATTGATCTGGCATCATCAACGAATTTATTTGTATTAGAAATTAAATTAAAAAATTCATTATAAAGAGAATCATCATCAATGATTTTTGAAATACTTCCATCTTTGGAATTAATTCTATTAACTATTTTTTCAATCTCTGACGATAATATGCTTATTTTTAATCCAATTTCAGGAAGACTTGAACTAAAATTACTTAAATTTTCAATCGTATTAGATATATTTTCATCCTGACTAGATATTACATCATTTATTTTAACTGATGTGTTATTGAAATTTGATAAAATCAACTTTAAATTTTCTTTATCATTCTTATTAATTATATCGTTATTATTTTGCATAAATAACTCTAGTTCTCTTGTGAAATTATTTATACTTTCAACAGCTTCAATAATTTGATTTTTTTGCTCAGTCCCAAATGTTTCATTCAAAGTTCTTGCAAAGTCACCTATATCTTGTGTTAATGATACAACCTCAGAGTTCTTTCCTGATATTGTATCACCATCTAATATAAATTTATTGGTATCTTTCCCAGGATAAATTGTTAAAATTTTTCCTCCCATTATATCCTCAGAGGTTATTTCAAATCTTGAATCTATTGGGATACTATTCTTAAACATATCATTTATAGAAATATCTAAAATAATATTTTGCCCAATAATATTTGTAGCTTTTACATAGCCAATTTTCTTTCCTAACATTCTTACTTCATCACCACTATCAATACCCTGTGAATTCTTAAAAATAACTTTAAATGAAATTGTTGATTGTTGGAAACTTTCATTTTGTAAATACTTTATTCCATAAAAAAATAAAATGAAGCTTGTTAACGTTAAAACTCCAATCCAAAATAATTTGATACTTTTTTTTGTGTCTTGGTCCATTTATTCTTCTCCTTTAACAAAATATTGTATAAACTTATCTTTACTACTGAAAAGTTTATCAGTTTCATCATTAAATATTATATCACCTTCATGTAACATAATAACTTTATTTGAAGTAGTTTCTAATGTTTTCATATCGTGAGTAACAACAATAGATGTAACTTTTTTCTTTTCACTAACCTTTTTTATCAATTGATTTATCTTATCTGATGTAATTGGATCTAAACCTGTAGTAGGTTCATCATACATTATATAATCAGGATTTATTGCAATAGCCCTTGCAATTCCAACTCTTTTTTTCATGCCTCCTGAAATTTCAGATGGCATCAAGTGTCTAACATCTTTAAGACTTACTAGCTCAAGACTTTTATCAATTCTGTTAGAAACATTTTTTTTTGATAATGGAGTCAAACTATTAATTGCTAAAGCGATGTTATCTTCAATATTCATTGAATCAAATAAAGCACCAAATTGAAAAACCATTGCCATTTTCTTTCTTATATTTTGCAACTGATTGTAATCAACTAAGTTTACCAAAATATTATTTACAGATACATTCCCTGAATCAGGTTTCAAAAGACCATTTAAATGTTTTAATAGTACACTCTTGCCAGTACCACTTTGTCCAATTATTGCGATAGAATCTCCATTATTGATATCAAAAGAAACATTTCTAAAAATCAACTTATCAGAAAAAGATTTATTAATATTATTTACTTTAATCATAATAATATTTCAGCTAATAAATAATCTAAAATTACAATTGCAACACACGAGACAACAACAGTATTCATTGCGGCTTTACCAACTCCTTGAGCACCACCATTCGTATAAAAACCAAAATAACAAGATACTGATGTTATCACAAAACCAAAATGAAATGCTTTTATCAATCCAAAAATTGCATCCCAGGGCTTAAACCATGATTTTACACCTTTAATAAATTGATATGAATTAATATCAAGTGTTGAAACGCATGCAAGAAGACCACCAAAAATACCACAGAAATCTGCTATTATCACTAGAACTGGAAACATAATTATTCCAGATAAAACCCTAGGGACAATTAGATATGCTACAGGATCAATTGATAAAGTTTCCAGAGCATCAATTTGCTCGGTAACCCTCATAGTTCCTATCTCTGCAGTTATATTTGCTCCAACTCTTCCAGCTAAAACTAAGCCGGTAATAACAGGTGCTAATTCTAATAAAACACTTTCTCCAACTATTCCTCCAATATACCATTTAGGAACCAAACTCGTTGTCATTTGATAAGCACCTTGTACTGAAGTTACCATACCTGAAAAAAAACTAGTTATAATGACTATTGGAATAGATTTTGATCCAATGATAATCATTTGATTAATAATATTTGAGGTATACTTATGCCAGGTATCT
>CETL01058648.1_pt1 | contig 18782 bp, 16 predicted proteins | sample 356371 | NCBI WGS metagenome assembly CETL01 (sample SAMEA2622518, study PRJEB7988) | marine metagenome | biome: marine biome (ENVO:00000447); feature: surface water layer (ENVO:00002042); material: "saline water (ENVO:00002010), including plankton (ENVO:xxxxxxxx)" | depth 5 m | reverse complement strand
AACAGGTTAACCATAGTTTTCTAAAATCTATTTTTAATAAACATTATTATATAGAAAATATGATTTTAACTGACTCTTTATTATCTGAATTTTCAGAATATTTAAGGAAGTCTATGAGAATAGAAAATTCAAATGAAACTGATGTTTTAAAAATTTCAATTCAAAGTAAAAATCCTGAAGAAGCAGCTCTGCTAGTTAATACAATTATAGATGTTTATAAGCAAAGTGATTTGAATTGGGCTACAGGTGAGATGCAACACTTAAAACAATTTTTAAAAGAACAGCTTTCAATTAAAGAGATTGAGCTTAATAATATAGAAAATAAGCTAAAAGATTTTCAAGAAAATCAAAAAGTTTTTTCAATTAGTGATAATTATACTCTATTGTTAAAAGAATTAAGGAACTTAGAATCAAATTATTATAATTTTGAAGCTGAGATAAATATACTTGAAAGTCGTAAAAAGTTCATGTATGATCAATTATCTAAAGATGAAAAAAATCTAGCAAAATCTTTAGCTAACACAATGAATGCTAGATTAGATGCTTTAAGAACTGAAATAGCAATAAAAGAGGCTGAATTAATAAAAACTGTTAATCAAAGAGGTGAAACGCATGAAGCTGTATTATCTATAAAAGATAAAATTGAAAGACTAAAAGCTAAATTACAAATTGAAACTAACGACCTAATAAGCAAAGGTATTTCTGTATCTGATCCTTTATTATATAGACAAGAGGTAATGGATAGTTTGATAAAAGTAGAGTCAATTATACCAAATTTAGAATCTAAGAAATATGAATATAAAAATTTGATTGATGAATATGAAAAACAATTATCAGATCTTCCAGAAAAAGTTTTAGAGTATACTAGATTAGAGAGAATTAGAAATATTCAATCTGAAACATATAGTTTTATGAGGCAGAAATTAGAAGAAGCTAGAATAAATGAAGCTTCTAAAATTGGTAAAATTAGAGTTGTTGATAGTGCAATACCTGAATATATTCCAATCAAACCCAATAAAAAATTATATGTTTTGTTAAGTCTGGTTTTGGGGACTATTATAGGAATAGCAATTATTGGAACAAAAGAATTTTTTGATAATACTATTAAATCTATTGAACAAATTGAAAGAAGAGGGTTTTCATTATTAGCTGTTATACCATCGATTGGTAAAAAAACAAATAAAAGAAAAACAAAAAGATATATTAGTCAGAATAAAAATTTAGAAAAAATTGAAAGAAGGTTAATTACACACGAAGATCCTAAATCTCCAATTTCTGAGGCATATAGAGGTTTGAGAACTAGTTTGATGTATACAAAAGTAAATGATAATTGTAGGGTTATCTTAGTTAGTAGTGCAGGTCCAGGAGAAGGTAAGACTACTACAATAGCAAATCTTGCAATAACATATGCCAATCTTGGTAAGAAAACATTACTAATCGATTCAGATTTAAGAAAGCCTGTAATACACAATATTTTTAAATTTGATAAAAGTCCTGGTTTGACTTCTTATTTATCAGGGAATGAATCCGATGAAAAAAAATTGATTAATTCAACTGATACTAAAAATTTAGATATTATAACATCTGGAGTAATACCTCCTAATCCATCAGAATTGTTGGAATCATCAAAATTAGAAGAATTATTATTAAAGCTCAAAAATAAATATGAGGTTATTTTATTTGATACCCCTCCTTTAATAGCAGTTACAGATGCATTCGTTCTAATGAAACACTCATCACAATTTATATTAGTAGTAAGGGCTGGTGTAACTGAAAGATTGGCACTTGATAGGGTAATGACAAATGTTCATCAATCAGGGTTTAAAGAAACTGGTGTTGTATTAAATGCTCTTGAGGAATCTCATGCTTATGGTGCTGGTTATTATTACAATTATTATCAATATTATTACGCTGAGAATTCTGAATAAATCAAATTAAATCTTTTAAGATTGATAAATTCAACCAAAATTAATCCTTACCTAAGTAATCTTTCAATAACAAGTATATGGAGTATAGGATCTTTTTTTGTTAATCTTTTACCCATTTATTTTCTTCAAAATAATCTTTATGCAGAACTAATTGTTTGTACAACAACAATATTTTTATTGAATCAGGTATTAACCTTCGGCTTGAGTGATTCAATTTTAAAATATGGTAATTCAATCCTATATTTAACGTTATTATTAATAGTCATTAATTCATTTGTAGTTAATTTTTTTTTAGATTATAAAATAGTATTGGGTAGTCTGGGTTTGTCATCTATGATTACAATTAGAAACTATTTTGTTAAAAATAATTTAGAATACAAATTAATCAAAATTACTTTTTTCATTGTTTTAGGTAGAATTTTAGCTTCTTATTTCATATTAAAAAATAATTTTTCAATTGAAAGTTATATAATTTTTCTTTTTTTGATACCGGGATTATTTATATCAATATCAGGATTATTTTTAGTTCGTTCAAAACAAAATAATTTTAATTTAGTAATTAAAAAAGAAATTTTAATTTTTGCAATTTCTACATTAATATCTAGATTTTTATTTAACTACTCTACTCGTATAAGTATTTTTATCTTAGATAATCAAAAATCTTATGATGAATTAAAGATTTTTGGGTTTTTGCTATCTTTTTTAGGTGTCATTTCAATAATTAATCAATCGATACGTAGTGTATTAATTGGTAAGACATCATCAGATATTTCAATTGCAAAAGAAAAATTCTATTTATTAGTAAAAAAAATAAAATTGTTTATACCTGTTAATTTTATTGTTTCAGTAGTTTTATCTTCAGTTGTTTATTTTTCGTTTTCTAAGATAACATTAGATAGTATCGTATGGAATATAGAAATAATAGTTTTGGTTTTCTTATTTTTTACCATTCATGGATTCATAATTTATTCAGGATTATTTAATATTTTTTTGAGAACTATCAATAAAATAGAAATAGAAATAATTATGAATTTAATAAGATTATTACTTATATATTTAGTTGGAACTATTTTGCATGGTATTCAATTTTTAATTGTATACTTATTTATATTATTTTTCGTTGAATTAATTTTAGCTAAAATTTCATCTCATCTATTATTAAATTGGAAAAAATAAAATCTATAATATTATTTTTATTAATTTTTATTATTTTTAATGACACTTTTGTTGCAGGTCAAATAGGCCTTTTTTCAATGAGAATCATTTATGCTTTATTTCTAGTATTCTTCTCAACAGATATAATTAATAGCATAAAAAATTTAAGAGGTATAGTTAATATAAGTATTTTTTCATTTTTAATATTCCTTATTTTGTCGTCACTCATTTATTTAATTTCAGTAAAAAATTACCCGTATGAAAATTTTTACAATATGTTAATTATTACTTCAATTTTTTTAGTCTTTTCTAAATACAAAAATGATTATATTTTAAAATTTGTTATATTTTCAGTTTTTTTCAGCTCAATTTATTCTATTGTAAGACCTGATACTATTTCTGAATGGACTTTTCGTAAAACTGGTGGGACAGGCGATCCAAATGAATTTGCATGTCATTTAATTATTGGATTTATTTTAACTTGGAACCATATTAATAATAGAATTTTAAAATTAGTTTTATTAACTCTTTTTTCATTTACTATTATTCTTTCTGGTTCAATCACAGGAGGGCTATGTTTTTTTTTAATGGTCATTTATAAGATTTTTTCAATCTTTAGAAAACAAATTAATTTAAAGTCAATTATTTTAACGTCCTTTGGTGTCATGATTTCTTATTTTATTGTTTTGAGACTTGATGTATTAGTTCTCTATTTAAATAGAGCTTTTACAAATACAAACAATTTAATATCCAGACAGAAAGCTTGGATTAACGGTATTGCTCTATTTAGAGAAAATTGGTATACATTTTTAATTGGAGGGGGACCAAATTTTTTTGATCAAAGAAATTCTTTGCTTGTGTCATCAAAGATGGATACCGCAATTGCTGCACATAGTATGTATATTGAAATATTAGCTGATACGGGAATAATTGGATTTATTTTGATAATTTGTCCGATAATGTATATTTTATTTAAAAACTTGTTTAATCCTAAGCATGATATTTTTTTTGTTATACTGTTCATGAGTTTATCATTGAGTATGACATATGAAAAATATTTTTGGTTAATTTTTGCATTCATTTTATAAAATGAAAGATAAATCATTACACATATTGCACATAATCCCAAATTTAAATATGGGAGGGGCAGAAAAATTTGTTTGTGATTTATCAAATCAATTGGTAAATCAAAAAAATAGGATTTCTTTAATAATTTTTTATGATTTAGACAAAAATAATTTTTTATTGAATAGCTTAAGCGGTAAAATTAATGTAGTAACTCTATCTAAGAAAAAAGGATTTGATTTTAGCTTAATTTTTAGATTAAGAAAAGAAATTTCGATTTTAAAACCAGATTTAATTCACTCGCATTTAAGAGCTTTCAATTATTTAGTCTTTTCTATTTTTTTTAAAAATATAAAAGTAGTTCATACGGTCCATAATCTTGCCCAAGAAGAGATTAATAATAGAATTGAGGGTCTATTTAGAAAAATTTGCTTTATTTTATTTAATATTTATCCAGTTACAATATCAAACCAAAGTAATAGAAGCTTCCATGATTATTATAATTCAAATTTTATTCATTCAAAATTAATTTTTAATGGTAGATCAATGCCAGAGAAATCTTCAAATTATTCGATTGTAGAAAACCAATTTAAAAAAATTAAATCTAAATATGGAAGTGATGTTAAAATACTTATAAATATTGGAAGAATTGAAAATCAAAAAAATCATTTATTAATAAATGATGTAATGTTAAGTTTAGAAAAAAAAAGTTTTAATATTGTTGTTTTAGTAATTGGAGGTAAACGTGGTAACATATCTAAATCGATTATGAATAAAATATATGAAAGTGGAAATGATAGACTTCTATTTTTAGGAGAAATTAATTATCCTACAGATTATTTATTTTTATCTGATTATTTTATTTTATCTTCGAAATATGAAGGCATGCCTATAAGCTTAATTGAATCTTTTGCATGCAAATGTATGCCAATTTCAACACCAGTTGGAGGGATTCCAGAAATGATAGGTGATGATGGCTTTGTTTCAAAAAGTTTATCATTAGAAGATTTTGAAAATTCTATTTTAAAAGCTTTAAATGTTTCAGAAAAAGAAAAACAAATTATTTTAAAAAATAATTTTAAAAAATTTGAACGTTTTTACAGTATTTCATCAACTGGTAAAAATTATTATAATTATTACAAAAAAATAGCTGACATTAAGGATGTTTAATAATAATGAAAAAATATTAATTATTGGTAAATGTTTTACTAAAAAAAATCCATTATTAGCAGGCGGTATAATTATTTTATTTGAATCTTTAAAAAAACAATTAAATCAAAAAAAAATTGATTATGATTTAATTGATATAAATTACAAGAACTATTCTGATTTTAAATTTATTAGTTATTTTAAAATTTTATTTAAATTATTTTTTAAGATTAAATCTAAAGAAATGGTTATGCTAAATGTTAATTTTCATGGTTTGTTATATTATTCTCCGTTTATTTTATTTTTAAAATTTTTTTATTCATTTAATTATTCTATTAGAATATTTGCTGGAAATCTAGATTTTCAGTATGAAAAATCGAATATATTTAGTCAAAAAATTGTTGAGTACAGTATTAGGAAATGTGATAAAATTTTTTACGAAACTAAGTATCTAATTAATTTTTTTTCAGGATTTAATGAAAATAGTTTTTGGTTTCCTAATCTTAGAGATAAATCAAATTTTTTAACTTCAAAATCTTTTAAAAAGAAATTTGTTTATCTAGGATTAGTAAGAAAGGAGAAAGGAATTGATCTTATTTTAAATACTTTTAAAAATTTAAAGGATTATGAAATTAATATTTATGGTCCTATTATCGATGGTTATATTCCATCTGTAGAAAATAAATTATTTTTTGAAAATAATTATAGAGGTCCAATTGACCAATCTGAAATAACAAATGTTTTATCAAGTAACGATGTTTTAGTTTTACCAACTTTTTGGAAAGGTGAAGGATATCCTGGAGTAATAATTGAAGCAATGAGTGTGGGATTGCCAGTAATAGCTAGTAATATGAGAGGAATAAAAGAACTTTTAGGTGAGGACTCAAAGAATTTAGTTGATTTAAATATTGAGGATAGTTTTTTAAATTCTGTTTTATCAATAAACGAAAAAAATTATAAATCTCTACGCGAAGATTCTATCGAAAGATTTAAGTTATTTGATAACGAAATTGTAATGGATGAAATAATTGAATTAATTAAAAAATAAATGGTAAATAAATTTAATAATTTAATTTTTATTGTAGGTGTAGGTCGATCAGGAACAAGTCTATTGCATAGTATACTCAATGCTCACTCAAAAGTCTGTTTTTTACCTGAAACAAAATTTTTAAGAAATTATGTTTTGAAAAAAAATTTAAAAGTCAAAGAATCAAATTATAAAAAAATATCTAATCAATTAAATAATGATAAAAGATTTAAGAGATTAAAAATTGATTCAGGCGAAATTCTTAAGGTTAATCATACAATGTATGATATTTATCAAAATATTTTAAAGATAAAATCAATTAATCAAAATAAAAGTAATATTGGTGATAAAGATCCAAAATTAATCGAAAAAATTAATAGATTACATCATTTTTTCCCAAATTCTAAAATTATTCATATAATTCGAGATCCAAGAGATGTTGTATTATCAAGAACCAAAGCTAAATGGTCACAGAAGCATCCGTTTTATTTTCATGCAATAATTTATTACATGCAATTATCATTGGGTATAAAATCTGGTAGAAGTAAATACAAAGAAAACTATATTGAAGTTTTATATGAAAACTTAATTAAAAATCCTGATTATGAATTATTAAGAATTATAAAATTTTTAAATCTTGATTTTGAAAAAAGTATGTTAAATTTTAAAGATTCATCAAAGGAGCTAGTTTCAGAAGATGAATTAGAATGGAAAAAAGAAACATTTCTACCTATAAAAAAAAATAATTTTAACAAATGGAAGTTAGGTTTAACAAATTTTCAAAGTTTTATTATTGAATCAATTTGTTTTTTTCATATTAAAAAATTTAATTATAAAAATGAAATTAAGCTTTTATCTCTTAAGATGTTATTTGTTTTAATAATTCAACCCTTCTTATTTTTACTAAATGTTTTATATAGATTAAAATTAAAATGTTAATTAAACCAAAAATTCAAAAAGGTTTAAAACCACTTTTTTTTAATTCAAGTAAATTAATATTTTCAAAAGGAAATTATATTTTTGAATCTGAATTACTTGAAAATCTTAAACACAATTTAGTTGCATGTCATGAAGACAATCTTATCAAACAACTTTTGAGTAGAATCCATTTTTTAGCTAAAACTTTTCGATATGGTTTTAGATCTATAAAGCCATATAATAATGGTTTAATTGGGATACATAAAAATAAAATTATATTTAAACCAAAGAGAAAAACAAAAATGGTAACTGTTTTTTCAAACTTTAAGGGAAGTAGACCTTTGAATCTTTTAATTTGTCCAAACAATAAAATTTACTTTGGGGAATATTTTTCAAATAAAAAAAGAGGAGAGGTCAAAATTTTTTGTTCTGAAAACGGTACAGAATGGTTTGATATTTATAGATTTGCCCCTGGAACTATTAGACATGTTCACAATTTAAAGTATGATAAATATAGAAATGGTATTTGGGTTCTTACTGGAGATTCAAATGATGAATCAGGTCTATGGTTTACATCAGATAATTTCAAAACTTTAGAAAAAATTGTAGATAAAGGTCAATGTAGTAGAGCTGTTGATATTTTTATTAATAAAAATGATTTAATTATTCCAATGGATAGTCCTATTCAGAAGAATTTTATCTATAAGTACTGTTTTAAAAAAGAAAAAATGGAAAAAATTTTTGCTCTAGAAAATAGTGTTTTTAATTTAACTAAAGTAAATGATTTATATTTTCTTTCAACTGTACCTGAACCAAGTAAAATAAACGATACAAACAACGTTTATATTTATGCAAGCTTAGATTGTAAAAATTGGAAAAAAATTTCTGTTTTCAAGAAGAGTATTTCACCAGGTTTTCTTCAAAAATACTTAAGATATCCTGAAATAGAATTCTGTGCGGGTAAGGAATCAACAAAAGTAATTGGATATGGAAGATCTATCAAATATTTTTCAAATTGTATGCTTATTTGGAATTTATTTGATATAAAAAAAATATTAAATGAAAATCAATAAAATTAATTTATTAATTAATACAATAAAGTATTTAAAGTTTAAGCAAATATTCTATAGAATTTTCTACTCTTTTAAGTTTAAAACATTTCAAAATTTTAATAGATCGATTGATTCAGTACAAACTTTAAAATTTAATCAATTTTTGATTCATAGTAATTTCTCATTTTCAAATAATTCTTTTACTTTTTTAAATCGAACTAAGAAATTTAATAAGATTAATTGGAATTTTTTAGATTATGGAAAATTATGGAATTATAATCTGAACTATTTTAGTTACCTTGATTCTATAGATAAAAAACAAGGCCTAACTTTAATTAATGACTATATTCATTTTTATAATCAGAATAAAAACAATATTGAACCATATCCAACCTCTTTAAGGTTGATGAATTGGATTAAGTTTTTATCAAAAAATAATATTAATGATTCATTTATAAATGATACTATAGCAAGTGATTCAGAATATTTATACAATAATATTGAATATCATTTAATGGGAAATCATATTTTAGAGAATTCATTTTCCTTATTATTTTGTTCGTATTATTTGAAAAGTGAAAAATTATATTTTCGTTCAAGAAAAATATTACTTTCACAACTTCGAGAACAAATTCTTCCTGATGGAGCTCATTTTGAATTGAGTACAATGTATCATCAAATTCTTGTTATTAGATTACTTGATTGCATAAATCTTATATCTGAAAATAAATTTTGTGATACGGATAATTTTCTATTAGATTTTTTAATTTCAAAAGCAAGTAGTATGATTGGATGGCTTGATTCAATTTCCTATAAAAATAACTATGTTCCGCTTTTGAATGATTCTGCTCAATGTCAAATGTATGATAATCAAGAAATTATAAATTATGCAAAAAGATTGGGTATTGGTAAAAATAAGTTAAAATTAAATGAATCTGGTTATAGAAAATGGTTAAAAGGTAAAGCAGAAATATTGATTGATATTGGTCAACTTGGTGCAAGCTATATACCCGGTCATGCTCACGCCGATACATTTAATTTTGAATATTTCTTTCAATCGAAGCCTATTATCATTGACCCAGGTATTTCTACATATGAAGATTATAATATAAGAAATCTTGAAAGGTCAACATTGTTTCATAATACAATATCTGTTGATAAAAAAAGTTCTTCAGAAATATGGGATTTTTTTAAAGTAGCTAATAGAGCAAAAATTATTAAGCTAGAAGAAAAAAGTAATTTCATAAAAGCTAGTCACGATGGATACAAGAAAAATAATATTATGCATACTAGAGTTTTTAAATTTATTTCAAATGATTTTATCATTGAAGATTTAATTGATTCTCATAAAATAAAATATGATTTGCAATCATCTTTACACTTTCATCCTGACTGTGAATTATCATTTTTTGATAATACTATTAGAGTAAATGATGAAATAATAATAAATTTATATGGTCATAAAAAATTACAGCTTAAGGAATATGAATATCCTGTAGGTTTTAATTTAAGAGTTAAATCAAAAAAATTAGTTTCTAAAATTGGTATAAAATCAAAAATAACTATCTCATATGAAAATTGATATCATAGCAGGTACTAGACCTAATTTTATTAAAATTTCTCCAATAATTAATCAAATCAAATTAAAACAAAATTTTTATAAAATCTCTTATCGTTTGATTCATACTGGTCAGCATTATGATGAAGATATGTCATCTAATTTTTTTGAACAGTTAAATATACCTCATCCAGATATAAATTTAAATGTAGGCTCATCTACGCATGCAAAACAAACCGGTGATATAATGCTACGTTACGAAAATGTTCTTAACCAAGAAAAGCCTGATATTTGTCTTGTTGTTGGTGATGTTAATTCAACAATGGCATGTTCAATTGTCGCAAAAAAATATAACATAAAAGTTGCACATGTTGAAGCAGGTATCAGATCTTTTGATTTAACGATGCCAGAAGAAATAAATCGAATGGTTACAGATTCAATAACAGATTATTTTTTTACAACTTCAGAATTCGCAAATGAGAATTTGAAAAATGCAGGTATAAAAAAAGATAAAATCCATTTTGTTGGAAATGTTATGATTGATACATTGAAAAATCAAATTAAAAATTTTATAAAGCCTGATTTTTTTGATAAATATAGACTATCTAAAAAAAGATATTTTGTTCTAACCATGCATAGACCATCAAATGTTGATGATAAAAAAAAGTTAATCAAATTATTAGATTTAATCGATTCAAATACAAAAAATTATCCCATTTTGTTTCCTGTACATCCTAGAACAAAAAGTATACTTTTGAAAAATAAAATTAATTTCAAAAATATAATTGAAGTTTGTCCTATGACATATTTGGAATTTAACTATTTGGTAAAAAATTGTTCTTGTGTGATTACCGATTCTGGAGGAATTACAGAGGAAACTACTGTTATGAATATCCCGTGTATAACATTAAGGAATAATACTGAAAGGCCAGAAACTATTAAATATGGAACTAATTTGCTTGTTGGCCACAATTCAGAAAAAATTATTAATGCGATGAATAAAGTATTAGAAAATAAATGGCATAAAGGTAAAATTCCAAAGTATTGGGATGGGAATTCAGCATTTAGAATAGTCAATATTCTTTTATCTTTAAATGAAGAATAAAAAAATAAATATTTTTTCTATTTACTTTCCCCCAGAAAATGGTGCCGCATCATATAGAATTTATAATTTAGCAAATGGATTCCTAGAAAGAGATAATAAGGTCAACATTATTACTGCCATGCCAAGCTATCCTTTTGGTAGAATTTTTAAAAAATATAAATATAAGATTTATAAAAAAGAAAATCTCAGCGATTTAAATATATATCGCTTATGGATTATGCCATCAAAATCCAAAAATATTTTTTTAAGATTTTTATCAATGATTTCATATTCAATTAGCATGTTTTTTTTTATTCCTAGGCTTCTTTTTATTAAATCTGATTATAATATCATTCAGGGTCATCCATTAATTTCATCTTTTTTTATAATTTTAATTAATAAAAAAATTTTAAATAGAAAAATCATTTTAAATATTTCGGATATTTGGCCCTTATCAGGTTTAGAGCTTGGTTTTTTTAAAAGAAATAGTTTTATATATAGAACTCTTAAAATAATTGAATCTTTTAATTATAAAAATTCAGATAAAATTTTAGTACAATCAGATGAAATTAATACTTACATAAAAAAATCATATAATATCAATAGTTTTATTTATAGAAATTTACCGGTTGCAAAAATTGATATTAAAGATTTTGAATATAATTCTAAATGTAAAATATTTTATGCAGGTTTGTTAGGCTATGCACAAGGAATAGCAGAAATATGTAAAAAAGTAGATTTTGAACTTTTAGATATTGAATTTCATATTTATGGAGATGGAGGTGAGTCAAATGAAATAAAATCTTTTTCAAAAAATAGAAAAAATATTTTTTATCATGGCTTAATATCTAAAGATTTACTCTACGATAAAATAAAAAATTATCACTATGGTTTAGTCCCATTAACAAAGCCAATTTATGGAGCTTTTCCCTCTAAAGTATATGAGTTGATTCATTTTGAAATACCAATTATATATTTTGGAGATGGTAATGCATCAAAATTAATTACTGAAAAAAAAATTGGATATTCCGTAAATTCAAAAGATTATGATAGCTTAAAGAAGTTATTTAATAAAATATCACTTGTCGATAATAGTTTTATTGAACTTACTGACAATTTGAAAAATCTAAAAAAAAATGGTTTTGATTTTAAATTGCAGTTTGAGAATTTTCTAAAATATATTGAATGAAAAATTATTTATTAATAAAAAGAATTTTAGATTTGGTCTTTATAATAGTTTTTTCTCCTTTGATTATAGCAGTCATGTTTGTCTCAGTTTTTTTGATAAAATGTAGTTCTCCGATTGAAAGCTCTTTCTTTATACAAAATAGAGTTGGTAAAAATAAAAAAGTATTTAAAATATATAAATTAAGAACAATGATTCAAAATGAAAATCAAGGTGATCAAGCATTGACAACTGCAGTTGAAGATAAAAGAATTACTTTTGTAGGAAAGTTCCTCAGAAAGCATAGATTAGATGAAGTCCCACAATTTCTTAATGTTTTAAAAGGTGAGATGAGTATCGTTGGACCTCGCCCAGAACAAGAAAAATTTGTTAAAAAATTATCTAATGAAATACCAAATTATGATTTAAGGCATGATGTTTTACCTGGTATTACAGGACTTGCTCAAGTTGAAGTTGGATATACATCAGATGATAAAGGTGAGATTACAAATAAGCTTAAATATGATTTAAAATACATTAATGACATATCTTTTATTATGGATTTAACAATATTATTAAAATCAGTAAGTATAATCATTTTTGGTTCTGGTTCTCGCTAATGCAAAATGTTCTATTAATTGGTGGAGCAGGTTATATTGGCTCACATATTGTTTTCAGATTATGTGATTTAGGTTATAATGTTATTGTATTGGATGATTTATCATCAGGATTTAAAGAAAATGTAGATCCTCGAGCAAAATTTATTCATGGTTCTATTTTTAATGATACTATTTTAAATCAGGCCATTGCAAATGTTGATTCGGTTATACATTTAGCAGCCCTAAAAGATGCAGGTGAGTCAATGGTAAATCCTGTACTTTATACAAAGCAAAATATTCAAGGCTCATTAACTGTCTTAAAGTCATGTTTGAAAAATAATGTTAAGAAAATTGTTTTTTCTTCTACTGCAGCGGTATATGGCAACCCTTCATATTTACCATTGGATGAAGATCATCCAACATCTCCAATCAATTATTATGGATACACAAAGCTATGTATTGAAAGAAATTTATTTTGGTATAGTGAAATTTATGGAATTAAAGTGGCATGCTTAAGGTATTTTAATGCAACTGGCTACGATTTAAAAAATAAAATTAATAAAGTAGAAAAAAACCCTTCAAATCTTTTACCTATTGTGATGGAAACACTTATTGGTAAAAGGTCTGAGTTAGAAGTTTATGGAACAGATTATGATACGGATGATGGTACATGCCTTAGGGATTATATTCACGTTAGTGATTTAGCTGATGCACATTCTAAATCACTAGAATTTTTAGATTCAAGTAAGAAGTCAATTTGTATAAATTTAGCTACAGGTAATTGCCACTCAGTACTTGATGTAATTAAAGAAGCTCAAGAAGTATCTGGACGGCCTGTAAATTATAGATTTGTAAAAAGAAGGCAAGGAGATCCACCAAAGCTTTATGCAAAATCAAATTTGGCTAAAGATTTATTAAATTGGTCACCAAAATTTTCAGATTTAAATACAATTTTGAAATCAAAATGGAATGTTTATAAAAAACTTTTATAAATTTTTTTTCTGAGATTAGAGCTTGAAAAGTTATGGTTTCTTTCATGAAAGTAAATAGGAATATTTAAATCCTTTCCTGTAAAATCTTTATTTTTGTAATCTGACCCTAGTATTCTTACATCAGGTTTTATTTTTTTAAGTATTTTGTAAAGGTCAGATTCTGTATCATAAATTAAAATTTCATCAATATATTTAACAGCGCTAAGTTGAATTTTACGTTCATTAAGTGATTGTATTGGAGTATTTTTGTTAGGTCTATCTAATTTGGGGTTTGAGTGAAGACCTACAATTAAGTAATCGCAACGTTTTTTTGCATCCTCTAACATTAATACATGCCCTGAGTGTAAAAGGTCAAATGCGCTACATGTAAAACCTACAATTTTACTTTTAGACATTATTTAATTTCATAATTTAAATTTTATGTCCAAAGATAATATTTAGACCATAAAGCCCATGAGCGTGCTCAATTTCCCAATTATCTGTAACATTGAATATTTGGTGCATTCTAATACCAATTGAAATTTCAAGTTTATCGTTTGGTATATTGTGCATGATATCTAAAATTCCACTTCCAGTATAACCGAAATCAGAATCATCTGAAATACCTAATCCTAACTTAAACTTTAAAGGAATATTTTTAAATTGTGTTATAAAATTTAAAACCGCAGAATTTGTCTTTTTATTATTGCTGGTGTTGCCATTCATGCTTGATGATTCAAAAGATAGACCCCAATCAAAACTCTGCTTAAATATGTTTATATTTTTGGGTGATATGAATCCAATACCTAAAGATAATCCTGGATTGAAAGAAGACCGATCAGATGAAGTAATTGGAGATATCTGGCCAATGTAGCCTGAAATTTTAAAGTCCTTAAAATTTTCTTTAAATGATTTGTTGGAATCTTTTTTTAATATAGTGTCATCACAAAAAAGAAAACATAATGATAAGGTTAAAAATATTTTTAATAATTTCATGATTTATATCCTATATTTATTACGTTAAATATACCTTATATTTAGACAAATAAACCAATGATTTATTGAATGAATTACTATACTAAATAATTATGAAAATTACTATTGTAGGAACAGGTTATGTTGGCTTGGTTACTTCTGCATGCTTTGCAAGTAGAGGTAATTTTGTCACATGCTTGGATATTGATAACGAAAAAATAAATTCTCTTAACAAGAACGTTATTCCAATTTATGAACCAGGCTTAAAAGACAAAATTGAATTAGCTTTAAACCATGGAACAATTAACTTCACAACAGACTATGAGACTGCAATAGCTAATTCAACAATAGTTTTTATTTGTGTCGGAACACCGATGAAAGAAAATGGTGACACTAATTTAGATTATGTTTTTGAATCAGCAAAACTTATTGGAAAATATTTATCAAATGAATCAATTATTATTACTAAATCAACAGTACCAATAGGTACAACATTCAGAGTTAAGGATATTATAAAAAAAACTATTGATGACCGAAAAGAAAATATATTGTTTGATGTAGCTAATAATCCAGAGTTTTTAAAGCAGGGTAGGGCAGTTGACGATTTTAATTCCCCTGACAGGATAATTGTTGGTATTGAAAATGAAAAATCTAAGGAAGTATTTAAAGAGCTTTACAAGCCCTTTTCAACTAATCACGAGAAACTAATTTTTATGGATATTTTAAGCTCTGAGCTTACTAAATATGCTGCAAATGCAATGTTAGCAACAAAAATTTCATTTATAAATGAAATGTCCATAATTGCTGAAAAAGTTGGAGCAGATATAAAAATGGTTAGGAAAGGAATAGGGAGTGATAGTAGAATAGGTTTTAGTTTTATATATCCCAGCATAGGTTATGGAGGCAGCTGTTTTCCGAAAGATATAAGTTCAATAATTAATGTTTCTAAAGATTTTGATTATGAGCCTAAGATTTTAAAATCAGTAAAATTAGTAAATGAAAATCAGAAATTTTACTTTTTAGACAAAATAAAAAGTAGATTTCCAGATTTAAAAAAATCATGTAAGCAATTTGCAATTTGGGGTTTATCTTTTAAGCCACGAACAGATGACATGAGAGGTTCAGCAGCAATATATATTATAGAAGAATTGGTTAAGCTAGGTTGTAAATTAAAAGTTTATGATCCAGAGGCAATGGAAAATGCAAAAAGAAAATATTTTAAGAATTTAAGTAATATATTTTATTGTAAAGATAAATATGAAGCTCTTGATGGCTCTGACGCGCTCATTCTATTAACTGAGTGGCCAGAGTTTAGAAGTCCAGATTTTGAAATAATAAATAAGAAGTTATCACAGCCAGTAATTTTTGATGGAAGAAATCAATATAGTGATAATTACTTGAAAAATATTGGCTTTGAATATCTTAGGATAGGTAAAAAGAATGATTAATGTAGCATTAGTCTTTGGTGGTTTATCAAGTGAAAGAGAAGTTTCGATTAAAACTTCAGAATCCATTAGGGCAAATTTAATTTCAATAAATGAATTAAATGTATTTGAATTTGATTTCAAAGAAAATTGTAATGAGTTGCTAAAATTCATTGAAAAAAATAATATTGATGTAGTGTTTAACGCTTTGCATGGAGGTTTTGGAGAAAATGGTGAAATTCAGTCTTTTTTTCAAGATAATGATATTAAATTCACTGGTTCTGATTCAGATTGTTCAAAGATAGCGATAAATAAGCATTTGACTAAACAGCTCTGTGTTAAAAATAGTTTACCTACTCCTAAATGGAATTTTTATAATACATCTAAGGAAAATTTAGATTATAAGTATTTATTGGATAAATATAATGATTCTATGGTAATCAAGCCTGCGTGCGATGGTTCATCAATGGGTATGTCAATAATTCAGTCAAGTTTAGATGAAAAAAAAATAATAGATGCAATAATTAAAGTAAATAATAATTCAGATAAAGTTTTAGTTGAAGAGTACATAAAAGGAAGAGAAATTACAGTTGGAATTATCGATGGAATTGCTTTGCCTATAGTAGAAATAATTCCAGATGGAGATTTTTATGATTACGATTCAAAATATACTATTGGAAAGAGTAAATATATAGTGCCTGCAAAAATTTCTGAAGATTTGGAGGACGAAATACATGAATGCGCTGAAAGTCTTTATGAGCTTATTAATTGCAGACATTATGCTCGCGTAGATTTTATTTTGGATAGAGATAACAATTTTTATATATTAGAAATTAATACTTTGCCTGGCTTAACTCAGACGAGTCTGCTTCCAAAAGCATATGCAAATGAGTTTAATGAAACAATCGATAAATCTTTTAAATTATTAGTTTTAGAAATAATAAAATTAGCATTAAAATAAAAATATGGATAATTTTAGAATTTATAATACTTTAACTGGTAAGAAAGAAATTTTTAAGCCTGTTAATGAGAATCATATTAGAATTTATACATGTGGTCCGACTGTATATAACTATGCACATATTGGTAATGCTAGGCCAGCTATTGTAAGCGATTTATTGGTCAGATTTTTAAAAGCAATTTATCCTAAGGTTACTTATGTCTCTAATATCACAGATATCGATGATAAAATAATTGATGCATCAGAAAAATTAAATATTCCAATTGATGAGTTGACCACAAAATACAAAAACATTTATAATGAGGATATGATGTCTCTCAATGTTATTCCTCCAGATTTTCAGCCACATGCGACTGATCACATTCCTGAAATGATTGAAATCATAAAAAAAAATATAAGAAATAATAAAGCCTATGTTTCATCAGGTCATGTATTATTTGATGTTAAATCTTATCCATCATATGGTCTTCTTTCTGGTAGAAATCAAGATGATCAATTAGCTGGAAGTAGAGTGGAAGTTGCTAGTTATAAGAAGAATCCGGGTGATTTTGTTTTATGGAAACCAAGTACGGGCACTCAGCCAGGCTGGGATTCACCTTGGGGGTATGGTAGGCCTGGTTGGCATTTAGAATGTTCAGCTATGTCTGAGAAGAGCCTGGGGATACCATTTGATATTCATGGAGGTGGTATGGATTTAATTTTTCCACACCATGAAAATGAAATCGCACAAAGCTGCGGATCTTGTAATGAAAATGCAAATCCTAAAGCTTACGTAAAATATTGGCTCCACAATTCATTATTAAATATGGATGGGGAGAAAATGTCTAAATCATTAAATAATATTTTATATATAAGAGATCTATTGAAAGATTATGATGGAGAAGTTCTTAGAATGACACTGCTATCTGCACACTACAGGCAGCCAATTAATTTTAATAGTGAATCATTGATAAATGCTAAAAATATTCTTGATAAATTTTATAGAGCCTTATTAAGTAGTAAAAATATTAAAATTAATATGAAAAAAATAGAATTCCCACCCATAGAAGTTATTGACGCTTTGGCAGATGATTTGAATACCTCAAAGGTTTTTGCAGAAGTTAATAAAATTGCAAAAAAACTTATTACTTCTAAAGATAAGAATCAGAAAAAAAAATATAAAGAACAATTATTATCAGTATCTCATCTGATAGGTATTCTTAGAAAAGACCCTGAAGAATGGCTTGGAATCAATAAAGTTGATTCAGATATTGACTCAGATCTAATTGAAGGATTGATAAAAGAAAGAGAATTAGCGAGAATCGATAAAAATTATACCGAAGCTGATGAAATCCGCAGTAAATTAGCGAACCTCGGTGTTGAAATTGAAGATACCCCAGACGGTACAATTTGGAAAAGCATTAAAAAATAAAATTCTTTGATAAAATAATCTTGTATTAAAAATAAAAGCATAACTATATTAATAGGCTATACTTGTGACTAAATAATTAATTTAGATTTATTTAAGTATATTGTTTTTTGAATTTGCCATTGTAGCTCAGTTGGCCAGAGCGGCTGATTTGTAATCAGCGGGTCGGGGGTTCGAATCCCTCCAATGGCTCACAATGTGTTGGGTCAGTGGCCGAGCGGTCAAAGGCAACAGACTGTAAATCTGTCGACGTAAGTCTACGGTGGTTCAAATCCATCCTGGCCCACAATGTTTGAATTATGCGGGAGTAGCTCAGTTGGTAGAGCATCAGCCTTCCAAGCTG
>CETL01083850.1_pt1 | contig 18790 bp, 23 predicted proteins | sample 356371 | NCBI WGS metagenome assembly CETL01 (sample SAMEA2622518, study PRJEB7988) | marine metagenome | biome: marine biome (ENVO:00000447); feature: surface water layer (ENVO:00002042); material: "saline water (ENVO:00002010), including plankton (ENVO:xxxxxxxx)" | depth 5 m | reverse complement strand
CCCCGTGGTAATATGTATTATACATATACATATAGATTTTAAAAATCGATTAAACTAAGAATTAGGGTCGAGTTCCCATTCCGTTTTTCCCTCCTTATCTTTAAGTACTACCCCAATGCTACTTAGCTCTGATCTTATTTCGTCAGCCTCTTGATAGTGACCAGTGTTACGTAACTCATTTCTCTTTTTAATTAGTTTCTCAATTTTGTCCACAAACACTTCATTAGGCTGACTACGTTTGTAGTCTGTAAAGAAATCTAATCCAAGGAAAGTGCATGAGAAAAGTAATCTTGTACTGTCCTCAAGATTATTTTTAGATGATTTGGAGAGGTCAGATAGATATTTAAAGGCCTCTGGAGTATTTAAATCATCCGATAGAATGTCTGTGATCTCAGTTTCTATATTGTCTGTAGGAATTGAAGTTGTATTTATGGATGATCTGATTTTGTGAGCTAACTTAGACGCATTATCGAGAGTTCTACTGGTCCAATTCAGAGGTTGCCTATAGTGTGCAGATAGAAGTGCCATTCTTATAGTAGCCCTATCGTTTTCTTTTAACAGTTTATCGAGTAAAATAACATTCCCTAGTGACTTAGACATTTTTTTCTTATCAACAAGCACAATACCGTTATGAAACCAATGATTACAATATTTTTTCTCACTGATGCAGCTTCCCTGAGCAATTTCGTTCTCGTGGTGGGGGAATATTAAGTCATTTCCACCGCCATGAATATCTAATGTGGTATCATCACCCAATATGTCTTTAATCATAGAAGTGCATTCTATGTGCCAACCGGGTCGGCCTTTACCCCATGGGCTATTCCATCCAAGAGAATCGGTATCAGATGGCTTCCACAGAATAAAATCTTTTGATGATTTCTTATATGACGCGTTATCAATCCTGACACCATCAAGCATTTCCTCGAGATTTTTACCCGACAGTTCACCATAGTTTTTGAAACTACTAGTATCAAATAAAACATGAGAATCTTTTACGTATGCATTTCCATTACGAATAATTTTTTCTATAGTAGTAACTATTTTAGATATTGTGTCGGTAACTCTTGGTTCATGAGTAGGCTCAAGATTACCTAAGCTTGCCATATTATCGTGATATATTTTAGTATACTTAAGAGTTATCTGATCTATAGATATGCCCTCTTTTTTTGCAGCTTCAATGATTTTATCATCAACATCCGTTATGTTTCTTATATATTTGACTGACTCGTATTTATATTTAAGTAATCTATAGAGTATATCTGGAACTATTGCAGCTCTTGCATTACCAATATGTGGATGATCATAGACTGTTGGCCCACAAACATACATTGATACAGAATCATCCGAGAAGGGTTTAATATCCTCTTTTTTTCTAGTTAAAGTATTATATAATTTTATGGTCATGTTAGAATATGAATATTAACTTTAAATACAATGAAAAAATCAATTCCAATACTATTACTTTTTATAACTATAGCATTTAGTTATACATTCAGCAAAAGTGTTGGTGCAACAAATGGAGACGAAAAATTGGCTATCATATATACAAATCAAGGTAATATTAAAATCAATTTATTTGAAAATGAAGCTCCTGAGACTTCAAAAAATTTTATAGAGTATGCAAAAACTGGTAAATATAATGGAACAATTTTTCATAGAGTCATAGCAAATTTTATGATACAAGGTGGTGGTCATCTTCCAGATATGTCTGAAATCACTACAAACGCACCAATAGTCAATGAGTCGTCTAACAACATAAGTAATACTAAAGGCACAATTGCAATGGCTAGAACATCAGATCCTCATTCTGCAACCTCCCAATTTTTTATAAACTTGAAAGATAATGACTTTCTTGACAAAAGTAAATCACCTGATGGTTATGGATATTGTGTTTTTGGAGAGGTAGTAGAAGGTATTGAGATTGTCGAGAAAATAGGATCCACGCAGACGGGGAACGTAGGTTACTTCTCAGATGTTCCTACAAATACTATTACAATTGAAAAAATTGAAATATCTGAATAATGGAAACTGTTTTTATCTCTGATTTACACCTTGATAAGACTAGACCTAAAATCACAAATTATTTTTGTGAATTCATAGAAAATCGATCAGAAACAATGGAGAATCTATATATTTTAGGTGATTTCGTCGAGTCTTGGGTTGGAGATGATGATCCAGCTGATGGAATCATTGACGCATTTGAAGTTATAAAATCTATATCCAATCAAACGAAAATTTATTTTATGCAAGGTAATCGGGATTTTATGATAACTTCTAAAATCTGTGATAAGTATGGAATGAAGCTTATAAAAGATCCAACATTAATTAACCTCTATAACAGAAAAGTTTTACTAATGCATGGTGACACTCTATGCGTTGATGACATAAAATATCAGGAATTTCGTAAATTAGTCAGGAATGAGTCTTGGCAAGCTGAAATGATGAGAAAATCCCTCGAAGAGCGACTTGAAATAGCAAATGCTCTCAGAAATAAAAGCATGAGTGAGACTAACTATAAAGATGAATTTATCATGGATGTTAACGAAAAAGAGGTAGAAAAATACTTTGTTGAATCAGGTGCAGAAATTATTATCCATGGCCATACTCATAGACCAAAAGTACATGATATAGAAATTGATAGACGATTACATAAGAGAATCGTCTTAGGTGACTGGGACTTGAAAAGTCATATTTTAATTACAAGTAATAAAAATCTAGAACTTATTGAAATTGAAATCAAGTAGTATTATTTAATGATATCGAAACTTTTGATTTTTTTTGGATTCACGATATCGACTATAATATTTTTCATAATCATACGAAGTGTTCGTTTATCTTGAATTGAATTAATATCAAATTTAATTAGAAGGCTAAGGTCTCTTCCTGAAATCTTGTAGCCTTGATAATAATCACTTATTTTTTTAAAACCTCGTAGCTTATCATAGTAAAAGTAATCATCTTTATTAATTAAATCAATTGAAATTTCTGAGTTTACTGCATAGCCTATATTTTTTAAAATGAGAAGCTCAAAACCAATTATGACACTATCTTGATGATCATCGGTAGTGCTCATATAAGACATATAATTACGATAAAAATTATATAATGTCTTTTGTGGCTGGTTTTTTGGGATCAGCCTATAAATGAGTTCATTGAAGTATATAATCAGTAAAATATAATCCTTTTTAATTGCATATGATTTATTTAACTCATATTTAATCAATAGAGGTAAACTTGCTTTGGAGATGTTAATTAAGAATTCTCTTGATGGCTGAAGTTGTGAGACATCCTTTCGTCTCTTCGCTCCCTTTAAGATAACTGATATCATCCCATTTTGTTCAGTTAAAAGATCTAATATAACGCTAGTTTCTCCATACGGTCTTGAATGAATTATGAATGCATTATCTAAAGTATTGTTCAACTAATATAACCCAAAGTTTTCAAAAATTTATAGTTATTCTTCCAGTTCTTTTTAATTTTAACTGTAAGGTCTAAATAAATTTTCTTAGAGAAAATATCTTCTAAGCGACATCTAGCATTTGTGCCAATATGTTTAATGTGAGTACCTGATTCGCCTATCATTATTTTTTTTTGATTAGTTTTTTCTACGTATATGGTGCTGTATATTTTAATAAGGTTTTTTTTGATAAGCACTCTGTCTGTGAGGACTGCACAATCGTATGGTACTTCATCATATGTTGAATCATTAATACTGCCTCTAATGATTTCTTGTACAAAAATCTTGTCAATGTCAGAATCTTTTTTTATGTCGGTTTTATCATTCGGATCCTTAGCTAGAGCCTTTATGTAATCAATCAGTTTAGCGATACCATTCTCAGTTTTAATGGAAATAGAGAAAATTGGATGACTGTAAAACTTTTTAAGTTCGTTTATAATTTTAATTAGGTCGTTTTCAACCAGTAAGTCATTTTTGTTAAGTACAATAATAATTTTCTTCTTCATCATTTCTGCTGACTCAATGATAGATTTATCCATTTCTGACATTTTATTATTCCCACCGAGCATAATCATTAAAACATCCACTTTATCAAGTGGATGTAAGAAAGATTTCTGCATTAAAACTGAGAGTAAACTTCTATCAAAAACAGAAACGCCAGGAGTGTCATATAAAGATAAATCCACATTATCACATACAATTGATTTATATATATTTACACGTGTTGTCTGAGGTTTTTTGCTTACACTGCTAACATAGGAATTACAAAGATAATTCATCATGGATGATTTACCTACATTACTCTGTCCGGTTATTACTATTTTTATTTTTTTCATTTTTCTTCAATTTTTCTAATATTATTCTTGAAGTATTTTTTTGACCAACTTGAACATTTTTACAACTAGATTCTGCCTTAATATCATATTTAGTCAATTCACATGATACTAAAAATCTCGGATTATGATCAATTTTATTTAGCTTTATTGTCTTATAAATAGGTAGATTAATTTTCTTAGCTTGACAAAATTCTTGTAATAAAGTTTTTGGATCTTTCTCGCCAATACGATCCTTAATTTTTAAATAATCATTCAAAAGTTTTATTATTATTTTTTTTGTAGTTTCATAGTTACTATCAATATAAATTGCTCCGATCATCGACTCAAAAAGGTCGGTTGAAATGCTACTCTTCAAATTATTATCTCTTAATCTAATATTTTTTGCTTTGACAAAATGTATCAAGCCAAGTTTCAATGATATTTCAGCTAAAACGTCTTTACTAATTATTCTTTGTATTTCCCTTGATAAAATCCCCTCACTTGCTTTCTCATATTGCGTGTAGAGATAGTGTGTGATTACTAATCTTATTATTGAGTCACCAAGAAGCTCAAGTCTTTCATAATTTATTTCACTCTCACTTTTATGTGTGAATGCTTGAGACAATAATGTTTTATTAACGAAATTATATTTTATAGTTTTCTCAATAAATAAGTATAGCTTGCTTGTTTCGTCTTTCGTTACTCTGCTCATTCAATCTCTTTACCTACGCGATCAAATATCGCAACTTCTGATTTAGGATTCCAATACATCCAAATCATGAAAGCCTTGCCTATCAGGTTATCTTTATGCACAGTGCCCCAGTAACGACTATCATTACTATTATCTCTGTTATCACCCAAGACAAAATAACTATCTTTGGGTACTTTGAACTCAAAACTCATTCCTCTATCAGAGTTATTTAAAATTAGATACTCTTTATTAGTGTTACTCTCTATGAAAATAGTACCACTTGATGGAATATCGCTATTGATCTTTTTATCCGTTATTTTCTTCAATGGTAGAGGTTTATCATTTATAAAAAGTTTTTTATTTATATACTCAATCTTATCACCCGGTATACCAACAATTCTCTTAATATAATTTATCTTAGTATTCTCAGGGAACTGAAAAACAATTACATCTCCTCTATTAGGATATTTATACTCATAAATTAATTTATTAATAAGTGGTACTCGTAGACCATATTCATACTTATTGACGAGAATAAAGTCTCCTATAAGTAGTGTAGGAATCATCGAACCTGAAGGTATCCTAAAAGGCTCGACAACAAATGATCTTATAAAAAGGACTATGAATAATATTGGGAAGAGAGAGGCTAGAAACTCAATCAAGTTCGATATTTTTTGATTAAAGTTAAATAATTTATATGTGATGAATGAAACGCCACAAATGAGCGTAAGTAAGAGGAGAAGTGCCGTAAAGTCCATTTTATTTTTTGGGAGTCATGAATTGATAGAAAGCTTCTTTAGGGATTTCTACATTCCCAATTTTTTTCATTTTCTTTTTACCCTCTTTTTGTTTTTTGAGTAGTTTCATTTTACGAGTAACATCACCACCGTATAGTTTTGCGGTAACATCTTTTCTAAATCCTCTTATGGATGTAGATGCAATTATTTTTGATCCAATACATGCTTGTATAGATATTTCAAACATCTGTCTTGGGATGAGATCTTTTAAATTTTCAATCATTTCTCTTGCTTTGCGATATGAATTATCGTTATGCATAATCTGCGATAATGCATCTACACGTTTTTTATTTACGTTTATATCTAACTTTATCATTTTACTTTCCTGATAATCTTCAACTTGATAATCATATGATGCATAGCCTTTAGATAATGATTTTAATTGATCAAAAAAATCATATATAATCTCTGACAAGGGTATTCTGAAAGTTATCTCAACTGAGTTAGATAAATATATTAAATCTTCCTGATTTCCTCTTTTCTTTGTGCATAATTCAATTATAGAACCGAGATGTTGTGGAGGAGTTAGAATTTTAATCAAAGCAATAGGCTCTAAGAATGCTTTTATCTCATTCATGGGAGGCATATCTTTTGGATTTTTTATATGAAGAGTTTCATTGTTTTTAGTAATTATCTTATAAGTTACAGACGGCACTGTCATTAGAAAATCTAACTGATACTCTCTGTTAAGTCTTTCACGTATAATTTCCATATGTAAAAGCCCCAAGAATCCACATCTAAATCCATGACCAAGTGAAAGAGAATTCTCTGGCTCGTATGTAAATGAATTATCATTCAATGATAATTTATCTAGAGCTTTCTTTGAGTCTTGATAGTTTTTTGAATCTATAGGATAAAATCCTGAAAATACTCTTGGTTGAATTTCTTGAAAACCAGGGAGAGGTTCAATATCATTATTTTTTGGATCTGATATTGTATCTCCTATAGGAGCAGCATCTAGTGTTTTAATAGAGGCAGTTATAAATCCCACATCGCCAGCTGACAACTCATCTAAATAAGATATTTTAGGGGTAAAAAAGCCCAACTTATCAATAATGAATTCTTTTTTGTTGGATAAAATTTTTATTTTATCTTTTAGTTTTAATTTACCGTCAATGATTTTGATCAGAACTACAATACCAAGATAGTTATCAAACCAGGAATCAACAACATAAGCTCTCAATGGTTTTTGGCTATCCGATAATGGCTCCGGAACTGAGGATATCACTGATGGTAAAATACTATCCACTCCAACACCTGTTTTAGAGCTAACTTCAAGAATAGATTTTTTGTCAACTTTTAGAAGGTTTGACAGGTCATCCTTAACACTCTCTGTATCTGCAGATGGTAAGTCAATTTTATTGATAACAGGTATAATTACTAACCCGAGTTTTTGTGCTAATGATGTATGTGCAATACTTTGTGCTTCTAGCCCTTGAGTTGCATCCACAACTAGAATCACGCCCTCACATGCTGATAAAGATCTAGACACTTCATATGAGAAATCAACATGCCCAGGTGTATCGATGAGATTAACCTTATATTTCTTATTATCTCTTGCGTATTCAAGTGCTACTGTCTGAGCCTTAATAGTGATTCCACGCTCTCTCTCTAGATCCATAGAGTCTAAGATTTGATCTTTCATTTTTCTGTTAGCTGCAAGACCATGATTCTCTATTAATCTATCTGCTAATGTTGATTTTCCGTGATCAATGTGAGCTATAATGGAAATGTTTCTTATATTTTGCATCTATCTATATGATACTGATGCACATAGAAACATCAAATCATTTAGAAATCTTTAGAGCGATAAATAAAGGAGTATTATTTCTATAAACAAGTACATTTGCTAGACTCTTTTCTGCTAGTTGAGATACTAGTTTCTTGAAATCATTTTTACTGTAGACGGGTTTACTATTTATTTGTGTAATTACATCATCAATCATTATTTTTGAATTAGATGACTGTTCACTAGATATTTTCTCTACTCTAACACCTCCAAAAACATTTAAATTTTTTTTTGTGTTTTCATCAATATCAACAACTGTTATACCAGATACGGTTACTTGCTCTACGGTCTTCTGGGTTAAAGTTGCAATTTTATCATCTTCAGGAAGTTCCTCTATTTTAACATACTTAGATATGTTTCTCTTACCTCGCAAAATTTCAACTTTAATGACAGAATTCACTACAGAAGTTCCAACAAGTAGGGGAAGGTCTTTAGATTTTTTAACAGTTTTATTATCAAATTTAAGTATTACATCACCTTGCTCTATTCCTGCTTTCTCAGCTGGGCTATTCGATAAGATTCGGGCCACCACAGCTCCTTGTGGTTTTTCGAGTCCAAAACTCTCAGCCAAATCTTTATCCATTTGTTGAATGTAGACACCTAGCCATCCCCTCTTTACCTTTCCGTTTTCTCTAAGCTGGTCGTAAACACTGCTTAGGGTTTCTGCTGGGATTGCAAATGATACACCCATAAACCCTCCTGACCTTGTATATATTTGGGCGTTTACACCAACCACTTCTCCATCAAGATTAAATAGTGGCCCGCCTGAATTTCCAGGATTAATTGCCACGTCTGTTTGTATATATGGCACATAACTCTCATTCGGTAAATTTCTTTTCTTCCCACTGACAATTCCAGCCGTGACAGTGTGATCAAATCCAAACGGAGATCCTATTGCAAGAACCCACTCACCAATTTTTAGTTGTTTAGAGTCACCAATCTTGACTGTAGGCAAATCATCAGCACTTACCTTGAGAAGTGCTAAATCACTCCGTTGATCAGTTCCAATCAGTTTTGCAGGCATAACGCTGCCATCATTTAATGTAACAGTTATCTCTGAAGAATTTTCAATTACATGATTATTTGTCATCACATACCCATCATCTGATAGAATAAAACCTGATCCAAAGCTCGGAGTCTGTCTAAATTGATTATTAGGATTTGGATTGTTCTCAAAGAATCTCTCAAAAAATGGTTTAAGTTCATCAGGTATATTGGGCACATTTGTATTAGAATTCGTATTTGTAGATCTGACAGCATTTACAATTACCACTGCATCTATATTCTTATCTACTATATTTGTGAAATCAGGAAGCGTACTAGCATTAGCCAAAGAACAAAAAATAAATATAGATAAAATTTGAAGATGTTTAAGATAGAGCATATTACTTGCAGTTTGTCTCTTCTTTATTGTATGAGTCTTTATTGTGTGAATCTTTGCTATTCTCGCATGATTCAATTTGATTAACCACGTTTTCTGTTTTCGGCGGTGTAATTTCAATATTGGTTTTAGAGTACTCAATATCATTATCTTGATAATTTAAAACATAAAGTGTCAAAACAGCAAAAACAAAAACACTAGCATATCGTATTAAAACGTTTCCATAAGAGTAATGATTTTTTTCTGAGGACTTAATTTTATTCATTACCTTTTTTACAAAAGATTTACTCAACTTTGGGGGATAGTCATTACGAATTAATGACCGATAAATAGCTTTAACCTCGATATCTTTTAAATTATCCATACAATCTCAAGTGTTCTCTTTAATTACCTTTACCATCAAATCTCTTGCCCTATGTAACCTAGATCTGACAGTACCTATAGGAATGTCTATTTTATGAGATATTTCCTCATAACTCAAACCTTCTATGTCACTCATAACTATGATATCTCTGAGTTCGCTAGATAAAGAATCAAAAACTTTGTGCATTTTCCTTGATAACTCCTCTAAATCATAGTAATCGTCAGGGTTGTCATCACTCACCCTTGTATCATTTAGACCAGTATTTTCTGTAATAGTTTCCTTTTCTTTCGTCTTTTCTTTGGAGTTAATATAATTCAGTGAACAATTTACAGCTATTCTGTGCAACCAGGAATAAAACTTACTATCATATCTAAAACTTGGGAGTGATTTATAGGCCCTAATAAATGATTCTTGAGCGACTTCCTCTGCATCGTGATAATTCTTCGTATACTTTAGACAAAGTTGGATTATTCTTAGTTGGTATTTCCCTACTAATAATGCGAAATCTTCTCTATTTCCATTGATTATACTCTCAACAGTTGCCCTATCATCATCAGTTATCACATTATTTCTACCTGTTGTATACAATCTATATCTATAAATGCTATTTTACTATATATGAGTATTCGTATAAACACAGATGTTTTAATCATTGGGTCAGGGATTGCTGGCTTAAGTGTAGCATTATCATTATCAGAAAAAATGAATGTTTTATTGGTAACTAAAAATAAAATTTCAGACTGTTCAACGTCTTGGGCACAAGGAGGAATCGCAGCTGTAAGAAGCAAGAGTGACAGCATTACAGAGCACATAAACGATACGATTATTAATGGTCATGGCATTTGTGATAATAAGGTTGTAGATGAGATTATCACTCAAGGACCAAGTTCTATTCTCTGGTTAGAAAAAAATGGTATTAACTTCACAAAGAAGAGAGGCGAGGTAGATTTGACATTGGAGGGTGGACACTCTCAAAGAAGAATATCTTATATAAAGGATGAAACAGGAAAATTTCTACACGAAGGTCTGACGCGGAAAATTCAAAATAGAACAAATATAACAATCCTAGAGAATACACAAATAATTGATCTGATTCATATCAATACCGATAAATCAAGAAAATGCTTAGGAGGCTATTTATACAATAAAGTTTCAAAAGAAGTATATACCATCCAAGCTACCCATACGGTATTAGCTACTGGAGGAGCAAGCAAATTATACCAGTTTACAACAAATCCCAATACATCAACAGGTGATGGAATTGCAGTAGCTTGGAGAGCAGGTTGTACTATATCTAATATGGAATTCATACAATTTCACCCAACGTGCTTATATCATCGCAGCAATAAATCTTTTCTTATCTCTGAATCTCTCCGTGGTGAGGGCGCACAACTCTTAACTAAAGATGGAGAGAGATTTATGCATCGGTATGATCCTCGTGAAGAACTCGCACCGAGAGATGTTGTTGCCAGGGCTATAGACAATGAGATGAAGGAAAGAGATCTTAGGCATGTGTATCTAGATATTTCTATGAAAGATAAAAAATTTGTTCAAAACAGATTTCCAGCTATCTACGAAAAATGTCTAGAATTAGGGATAGACATAACAAAGCAACCTATACCAGTTGTACCGGCATCTCACTACACATGTGGAGGCGTTAAGGTTGGTATAGACGGTGAGACTGAAATTAAGAATTTATATGTTATTGGCGAAGCAGCTCATACTGGATTTCATGGAGCTAATAGATTGGCTAGTAATTCATTATTAGAATGTGTAGTAATGGCAAGAAAAAATGCATCTACAATAATAAATGCTCCTACAGATAATTCTGGACGCATTAAAGTATCATCTTGGGATGACAGTTATGTCACAGAATCTTCAGAAAAATTTATAGTCAACTATAACTGGGATGATATACGAAAGATTATGTGGAACTATGTTGGCATTATAAGAACTGAAAAAAATTTGAACTTGGCAAACGAGAAAATAGCTTTAATAGAAAAAGAGGTTAATCTCTATTATAGCAAATATTTCATTAGTTCTGATCTGCTCGAATTAAGGAATATAGTCAATATAGCAAAACTCATCATAAAATCTGCATTAAAAAGAAAGGAAAGTCGTGGACTGCATTTCTCAAAAGATTATCCTTTGTCAAATGACAGATTCAAAAAAGATACAGAAATAAGTGGTAGGATAAATGAATATGAGTCCGACTTGTCTATATTTAAAGTTTAAATAAATTTTTTCTATAATACCTTAACTCTTCAATTGATTCTCTTATATCATCAAGGGCACGGTGATTAGAGCGTTTTGAAAAGTTATCAGTATCTTCAAAAAACCATCTCTTACCCAACTCACGAATCGATGTGACATCGACATTCCTATAATGGCAGTACTTCTCTAGTTCTGGCATGCATCGAGCAAGGAAACGTCTATCTTGACATATAGAGTTGCCACAAAGTGGAGAGTGTCCCTTTTGTGTAAACTTTGATAGGAATTTTATTGTCTCAGATTCAGCAAAGCTCTCATTAACATCACTATTTCGTACTTTCTCGGTTAGGCCAGATTTTGAGTGTTGACTTGTATTCCAGTTATCCATATTATTCATGATTTCGTCGGGTTGATGTATAACTAAATTTGGACCTTCACCAAGGATATTAAGGTTTTTGTCAGTAACAATGCTTGCAATCTCGATAATATAATCAGACTGAGTATCTAAACCAGTCATTTCTAGATCGATCCAGATTAAGTTACTTTTATCTTTCATTTTCTTAGAGTAATATAAATGGGTGGGAATGTAAATTTGTGAGGAATTATGATCTATATTGGCATTTTATTAACAATATTCACGATATGTAAACTATCGCTGGACTTTCATCAACTCAATTATATAAAAGAGGCATCAGTTTCTAAACAAGAAATGAATGAGCTAGGGGTTGATCAAAATTTTATCAATAGGTCGAACTCTTATGGCATCCATAAAATTTACCTATCAATGGTTTCTACCTTCGTAACAATAATGGTTGTTTATTTTGTTTTTTTATCGAACGGTTTTGATATGCTTAATTCTTTAACTGATAATATGAGTCTAGACATAATTGGTAAAAATCTCTCAGTTGTCTTTGTGTTTTTTCTTTTACTATCGATTATCAATATTCCAACTAGTTGCATCAAAACTTTCTATATTGAAGAAAAATTTGGTTTCAATAAAATGACGAAAGTTCTTTTTCTAAGAGATTTGATAACAAACCTAATTTTGAGTTTAATCATAGTTGCTATTACTTTTAAAATTTTTGAAAATTTATTTATAAACTATTCTGACCTCTGGTGGTTCTATTTATGGATATTGCTTATTTTTATAAATATTCTTACAGCTTACATTTACCCATCATTAATAGCCCCTATCTTCAATAAATTTAAAAAACTTGACGATAATGTTCTAAATAGATCAGTACTCGCACTAACAGAAAAATTAAGTTTCCCTATAGAAGATCTATATGTTATGGATGGATCAAAAAGATCTTCACACTCTAACGCTTATTTTTCTGGTCTGTTTGGAAAAAAAAGGATAGTTTTCTTTGATACTCTTTTGAATATATTAACTCTTAATGAAATTAAGTCTGTCCTAGCGCATGAGATTGGGCACTATAAAGAGAAGCATATTTTAAAATCAATGGTCTTATTTGGTATTATAAGCTTATTGTTCTTATATACATTCTTTATTTTTTTTAATTACTTAATAGTAGATATTGATATTCCAATAGATTTAGCACCATCTTTCGTTGCTATTTTATTCGTTTTAGTTTCACCTTTGTTGACGTTTTTTTTAATGCCATTTTTATCTGCTTTGTCTCGTAGAAATGAGTTTGAGGCAGACGATTATGCTAAAACACATACTGAAAGCAAAGACCTAATATCATCTCTTGTAAAGCTTTCTAAAGGAAACTTATCCCTCGTAAAATCAAGTCCAATTTATACATATTTTTACTCAAGCCACCCAAGTGTTTTTGATAGAATAGAAAATCTAAAGAGATAAATCGATGAGTGATCTAAGCAAAAAAAAATGTGTGCCATGCGAGGGTGGGTTAGATCCATTTTCTAGGGAAAAGGCATTAATCTTCCTAACTAAAATACACAAAGATTGGTCAATTTCTGACGATTATAAAAAAATAAAACGTGAGTTCAAAACGAATAATCATTATGAGCTGATGTCATTCATAAATATGGTTGCTTGGATTTCAAATACAGAGGATCATCATCCACAAATTACTTTTTCTTATAATACAGCTATTGTTGAATACTTTACATATGCAATTGATGGGCTATCTGAAAATGATTTTATATGTGCATCTAAAATTGACAATTACTTCAAGAACTAGAGCTCTTTTCTCTCATTGAATGCATGAGAAATAGTCTCTCCATCTAAATAACCCAATTCTCCATTCAGAGGAATGCCAAAAGCAATTCTTGATACTTTGATTCTCAACTCATGACAGATATTCTGAATATAATGAGCGGTAGCTTCTCCCTCAATCGTCGTGCTCGTAGCGAGAATCAATTCTTTAATGTCCTCTTTTTCTAGTCTATTTTGTAAACGAAATATCCCGATTTCCTCTGGACCAAGTCCATCTAAAGGAGATAAGGTACCTTTAAGAGCAAAATAATCACCATTATAGTTCGTATTCTCCTCGATAATATAAATATCAGCAGGCGATTCAGTAATGCAAATTACACTATTATCTCTATTTTTTCCTATACAGAGGTGTTCACTAGATGATTGCTGTATTTCTGCATCTTCTTTATCAAGATATACTCCACATATATTGCAAGTTACCACATCCGTTAAAACCTTTTGCAATTGTCTAGATAGATTTAGAGTTTTTTCTTTATTGGAACGCAGTATCTTATAAGCCATTCTCTGCGCAGATTTTTTCCCGACACCCGGCAACATTGTTAATGCATCAATTAAATCATCTAAGTTTTTAGATTTTTTCATGTTAGAAAGGAAGTTTCATGCCGCCGCCACTCATCATGTCTCCCATTCTTTTTTTTATTTCTTTATCAACCTTATCATGAGCCTGATTGCATGCTTGGATAATCGAGTCGACTAATGCTGAGTCGTTCTGAAGCGAACTATCAATATCTATCTTTATAAGATTATGATTTCCCCCAACGGTAGCAGTTATTTTTCCATTTTTTGAGATACCCTCACATTTTATTTTTGAGATCTCTGATTGTACTTTTTTCATATTTCCGTACATATCTTTTGCCTGTTTCATTTTATCTAAAAAACTCATTCTTCTCTCCAAGTTACTCAATAATCTTTTTTATAGCATCCTTTTCAACTTCCGCATTAAATATTTTTTTTATTTTTTGCACGTCAGGATCATCTTTAACTTTATTATATCTATCATTTACATCTATCTCATTCTTTTTTTTATTAATAGTCATGGGTGTATTCAAATGATCTTCATAAACTACATCAATCTTTGAGAGGAGTGATAAATAACCAGATATTTTTGATATTAGATCATCAATACATGTCTGGGGATAAACATCTTTTTTATGCTGACTTATCTTAAGAGTGTAAGAATCCTTATTAAGATCGCATGTTAGGACTGAATGATTAGCTAGATGTTCTAGTAAACCAGTGAGTTTCATATCATCAATCATTTTTACCCATTCTACCTCAGACGATAAAGAATTTTGATCGAAATTAGTGCCATTGTCTGTAATGCTATGATCTTCATTTTCAATGACTTTTTCTTCTTTAATGTTATTGTGGCTATCCGATGAAAAGGTAAGTATTCGTAAGAGGATCATTATTAAATAATCCTTTTTGCTAGGCGCATATGCATAATCTTTTTTAGATGATACTAATATTTGATATGCAAGTTGGATATCTTCTAAGGAAAACCTGTCTTGGCCTTTGCCTTTTCTTGAGACATTATTTATAGTCTCTTCAAAGAATTTTTTTATTAATTGATCTGTTATCAGAAGAAAGTCAACACTATCATCTAGCTTATCAATAGATTGTACTAAATTTTTTTTATTTTTAGATTCCAAGTTTGAGATTATCGTATCTATAATCTCAGTGTCAACATCACCTAATAAAGATGCAACTTTATCTTTACTTATATCCTCTTTGCAAAAACTTATACATCTCTCTAGGATACTTAAACTGTCTCTTATACTTCCAAATGAGTTTTTCGCTATTATAGTTAAAGAGTCTTCATCAAACGTGATTCCTTCGCTATTAAGTATATTTTTTAAATGTTGTGTTATAACTGTGTTTGTCGCAGAATTTAATCTAAAATGCAGGCATCGAGATAGTATTGTATCGGGTAGTTTTTCGGATTCTGTTGTAGCTAACAGAAATTTAACATGCTCTGGGGGTTCTTCAATCGTTTTGAGTAATGCATTAAAACTTTTTGTCGATAGCATATGAGCCTCATCAATCAGATAAATTTTATATCTTGATTTAGAGGGAGCGTAGAGAACATTTTCCATGAGATTTCTTGTATCTTCAACCTTTGTTCTTGAAGCAGCATCAATTTCTATTAAGTCAATGTGATTAGTGTTATCAATTTCATTACATGAAGAGCATTTACCGCATGGTTCTTCGTTTACACCCTCATCGCATAGCAATGATTTGGCAAATAATCTTGCTATAGTGGTCTTGCCCATCCCCCTTGTGCCTGAAAATAGGTAGGAATTATGCACTTTATTTAAGTTAATGCTATTTTGAATAGTCTTAACTACTTTATCTTGACCTACGACATCACGAAAAAATTTTGGCCTATATTTTAGAGCCAATATCTCATTACTCATTTTTCATATTATAACTCATATGATAAGGATTGTTTAAAAAAGGTGTCCAGATTTCACGAAAAGAGAAACACCAGTAGTGCCGGCATGTGCTTGTGAAAAACATCTTTTTGGATCTCTTATCCAAGTGATGGCCTCGTAAATATGTCTATTTTCATTTACAGAACCAGATAAAATTAAAATTTCCTCTCCACCAACATTTCTAAACGGTAAACTAATTGCAGAATTTGGTTTAAATTTTACTACATATGCTATTTCATTCTTATATTCATGGAGGTTTATATAATCAACCTCATCATTACAGATATTCCATAGTTGTGACACATTTTTGACAATTCTAGTATTATCATCTTTTTGGAATTGTCTTAGTTTTACAAAAATTTTACACCCCTCTTTGCTGTATGGGTTATGGCATGTCCCATGGGGATTTCTTACATATGTGCCTTTTGGATAATGACCATATTCATCAGAAAAAGTACCATCTAAAACATAAAATTCCTCACCATTAGGGTGAGCATGACTCGGAAAGCTACTACCTTTCTCAAATTTAACTATTGAGGTTGCACTTGTATATTCACTAAAGTCAGTTCGATCCAAGTATAGTCTATTAACTCCATCAGAAGGAGATGATTTCCAAATTTCCTCAGAGGTATTAAGAACCACTCGGTTTGATAGATCGCTATTGAAGCCAACACCTTGTCTCTCTATCACACTCATATCTATGAATTTCTGGGAATGTTGTCGTCAACGAGTGATAGGGTTAAACCATCGTGCTCTTCTTTAATTCTGATTTGACAGGACAAACGACTAAGCTCAGGATCATAACTTTTCTGTCTTTTCAAAAGAAATAATTCCATCGTGTCAACTTCCATTGGCTCGATTTTATCTATCCACTTAGGATCAACATGAACATGACATGTCCCACACTGACATTTACCTCTGCAATTAGCAGGGACTTCAGGGAGTCTAAGTTTATAAGCTGCATGAACAACTTTCGTCCCCTCAGGCATATCAATATCGAAAACTTCTTCGTTTCGTTTGAAAAATATTTTCGCCATCAAGCACCCTGATTTCTAAATTTTAGAAAAGTATCTGTGATTAAATAAGGGCTCTTATAATTATCAAGGAAACCTTTTTTTAATAACTTTGCTTTATCTGTTGGTGCATCAGCCGAATTATCATTCACGACTATACCTTTGTTGGTAACAATTATACAAAATCCATCAAAGTGATTTATACCTCTAATAGTGAGGATAAAGTTTCTTACACCTACATATAATATGCTAACAGAAAAATCTTTTATTTCTGCGGTTGTGTTAATAGTTCCATCTGATAAAGTAGCATTGTTTATATGAAGGTTCTTGAGTTCTTTGATGATAACCCACTCCTTCATCGTTGCACTAGAGAGTAGATCTACTAAAGTTTTAGTAAATGGCACAAGGAAATCTACAGAATTAGTCAGAGAATCAATTTTATTATCAACTTCTTTCATTCTACTACTTCGATAGAGATCTTTTTTGAAATTAATGGTTTATCATGCGGTATGTGAAGGTAATCGGCAAATAATAGTTGGAATGTATAATAACCTGGTTCTAAGTTTATACTACTTGTACTCTGCCCTTTACCAAAATGTATATGTTTATTATCTGCTGGTATCGGTGAATTTAGATCAGGGAGTTGATCTACGTTTATTAATAAATGATGATGACCAGAGTAAGGACTATTAATACCAGCCTCAACTAATTTCATACCCTCTAATCCAAAAGAAAGCTGAATAGGATTTTTTACTGTTTGTCCATCTTTTGGTAAGATAAAAAAAACACTAGCTCCCTCCTTGGATTGAGAGGCTCCGTTAGTTATCGAGCTAGCTAACGTTAAAATTAATAACATCAATATCTTGTGCATAATTAATTATATCTAAGATTAGTATTAGTGACTATGATGACTGTGATCCATGCTATCATTTCTAGGGTCGATAACACGGAATTTAATCATATATCTTTTCTCATTCAGACCTAAACCAATCATCATAATATCTTCACCTGCTTTTATATCTCGTCTGGGTCCTACTAACATAAGATGGGTATTCCCAGGTTTCAACTCCACAGTTGAATTTGCAGGAATAATGAGGCTTTTAATATGAGTCATCCTAGCAACACCATTTTTAAGCTCAGTACCATGGACTTCGACGGAATCAAAAACGGGTGAAGTAAATTTATCAAAACCTATATCTTCATCTGAGGTGTTGGTTATCTTAAGATAACCCACACTCATCATACCTGGAGGTCCTAGTGGAATGTGAGCGCCTGATATCTCAAGCTCACCTTGTGTATCACGACTTTCATCAATACCAGACATGAATGCGAATGACTGTAATGAAAAAGTTAACAAAAATATAGATAAGATATATCTCATAGATTTAAAGTAACATAACATCAAGATTTATCCAAATAATAATATGATGGACAGCATAATTATGAAAATGAAATAGCATTTATCCTCGGAGATAGTAGGATTCGAATCCATTCCTATCCTCTACAAGTCAAGTATAGGTTAATTCTAAAAAAAGTGTGTGACAAAAAAAGTGTGTGACAAGTGTGTGACAATCAAATGTCATAAACCTGTTGTAAACATTAGGTTTTTCTCGGAGATGGCAGGATTCGAACCT
>CETL01061335.1_pt1 | contig 18824 bp, 20 predicted proteins | sample 356371 | NCBI WGS metagenome assembly CETL01 (sample SAMEA2622518, study PRJEB7988) | marine metagenome | biome: marine biome (ENVO:00000447); feature: surface water layer (ENVO:00002042); material: "saline water (ENVO:00002010), including plankton (ENVO:xxxxxxxx)" | depth 5 m | reverse complement strand
GTCTAATATATTTAATATTTGTTCGTATATTGTCCATAACAATATATCGACAAATACTCTATGTCAAGACAAAAAAGTCTATTTTTCAGAAATACTGGAAAATCTAGGTTTTATGCGTGTTTATTGATTATTTTGATTTATATTTACGTCTAAATTTAGCAACTCGACCCTCTTTGGTCTCTATTCTACCTTTGCCTGTATAGAAAGGGTGCGATTCAGAGGAAGTCTCGATCTTATAGACTGGATATTCTTTGCCGTCCTCGTATTTCATTGTCTCTTTAGGCGATAAAGTAGATGACAATAAAAAACTCTTGTTGCTTGACACATCAAAGAATATTATTGGCTGATATTTTGGATGAATATCTTTTTTCATAATCTGCTAATATAGCATAATATTTCAAAACAGATAACGTATTTTGACCAATTTATTAATGAATATGACACGTGAACTATTAAAATGAAGATAATTCAAATTACAGATTTGCATCTTAGATGTGATAAGGATTACGATGCTTTTGACGTAAATACGTTTCAATCGGCAAGGATCATTATCGATCACATTAATCAAGTGCACAAAGACCTCAATGCTCTAATTATCTCCGGTGATATATCAGATGATGAAACATCAGAATCCTACTCGAATCTTCTTGAGCTTACTAATAAAATTGATACGAAAATATATCTGATGCCTGGTAATCATGACTCCATTGCAGAAATAAAAAAATGTGCCTCCATTAGTAAAGTAAAATCAGAACTTTATTTTGTTAATGATAATTGGATTTATTTTATGTTCAACACGAAGAAAGACAACTCACCTAATGGCTTTTTGAAGCAAGATGAAATTGATATTTTCATAGACATGTTAGAAAAGCATGAAGAAAAATATTTTATGGTATTTCTTCATCACCACCCAGTTAAGATTGGCTCGCCAACGATGGATAGAATGATTATTGAGAATGCTAATATTCTTTTAGATCTAGTAAGAAAAAATAAATCTATACGAGGTGTTTCTTGGGGTCATATACACAATGTTTTTGAAACAAATATTAACAATGCAAGGATGTTTTCGACTCCATCTACATGCTACCAATCTAAGCCTAGATCAGAGACTTTTACAATTGACAGGAAAGAGAAGCCTGGTTATAGAATTATCCATTTCAGCTCAAACGGGGACTTAGAGACAAAAGTCGTCCGCATGAGCTGAATCTATTCATTTAGTTGTTGTAACCTTTTTCTCCGTGTTCTGTTAAGTCAATTCCAGTCTCTTCACTTTCATCTGATATCCTAAGACCAACGAGACTGTTCGTGACTTTCAAAGCTATGTAGGTGAAAATACCGCACCATACTATTGTAAATACAACCCCAATGAATTGTATTGTTACTTGCTCAGAAATACTATTTTCTAGACCTACGCCACCATAAGTACTGGCTGCAAAAACACCCGTAAGTAGAGTTCCAAGAATTCCTCCCACACCATGAACTGGAAATACATCAAGAGAATCGTCTATTAAGAGTACCTTTTTTATGTATTGAGTAGCCTCATAGCATACGAGTCCAGCAGAAATACCAATTATTAATGCTCCCATCGGGCCAACAAAACCAGAGGCTGGTGTGATCGTGCCAAGACCTGCAACCATGCCAGTTACGATGCCAAGAACGCTTGCTTTTCCTTGTTTCATCCACTCCCTAAACATCCATGACAGTGAACCTGCTGCAGCTCCAATGTGCGTAACTAACATAGCCATCCCTGCGGATTGATCAGCTGCTAGAGCAGATCCTGCGTTAAATCCAAACCAACCTACCCATAGCATTGATGCGCCTGCAACGGTCATAGCGAGATTATGAGGTGGCATTGGTGTACTTGGAAAGCCTCTCCTCTCTCTTAGCATAACAGCTGCAACAAGAGCTGCTATACCGGCATTAATATGAACTACAGTCCCGCCAGCAAAATCCATTAAACCTAATTCGCCTAACCACCCGCCTCCCCAGACCATATGACAAATAGGTGCGTAGACAAAAGTCATCCAAATCATACTGAATATAAGCATTGCAGAGAATTTCATACGTTCAGCAAATCCGCCTACAATTAATGCAGGGGTGATGATGGCAAAAGTTAATTGAAACATTGCGAATACCGACTCAGGAATATCTCCTGACATATTGGAAACAGCTAGTGAAGACAAAAATAAGTTATCAAGGTTGCCTATTAGGGCATTTGTTGAGCCTCCATCCCCAAAAGTCCAGCTATAAAGGTATATTACCCATAATAGAGATACTAGACATGTTAATGAAAAACACTGCATTAGTACCGATAACACGTTCTTACTTCTTACTAATCCTGCGTAGAAAAAAGCTAGTCCTGGTAAAGTCATAAAAAGGACTAGTACAGTTGACGTTAATATCCACGATGTATTTGCATTAGATATAGCCTCGTCTGCTAACGCAAAATCTGGTGATACAAATAATAAAAGACCCAGAGGTAAAAACCTCAATATAATTTTGTTCATAATATTTACTCCTACATTTAACATTGCACGAAATATGCCAATTTTTATAAGTATTTGATAAGTTTCAATCCATCAAGTAGTCTATTGTTGTGATTGGTGAAATTATGATTTAGGTAATTACTAGATGCCATTTGATCAAACTGATGCACATATTAAACACATTTATGCACTGAAATGAAGCAATATAAAAAGATATATGATGTAGTTATTGTTGGAGCGGGTCCTGCAGGGTGCACGTGTGCACATTACTTAAGGCAATCAGGTTTAAACGTACTTTTACTTGATAAGAATAACTTTCCGAGACATAAACCATGCGCAGGTGGCATCACAATGAAAACTATCAAGCATTTGCCAATAAGTATTGAACACCTTGTCCAACACACTGCTAAGAAAATGAAATTTTCATTCAGTATGGATAAGTCCGTGGAATTAGAACATAATACTGGCTCATGCGTTATGGTAATAAGAGATGAATTTGATAATTATTTTTTTTTAGAAACTCTCAAAACAGGCGTTGATTTTCAAAAGATATTAAAATTAAGAGGTATAACATCTAAGAATGACGGATTGATGGATGTTTTATTTGATGATCATACAGTTTCCACAAAATACGTTATTGGAGCTGATGGGGCAAATAGTAAGGTGAGAAAATTATCACAAGGGAAACAACATCTTCATCCTGTATCAGCGTATGAAGGTAAGGTATTGCGCCATAAAAATGATAATGCAGTGACAGAATTCATTTTTAATGAAAGTGGGTATGCATGGATATTTCCTAAATTAGACCACTATAATGTGGGCATTGGAAACCTTGTAAGTCATCACAATAACAAAAAAAGAACAAAAGAAGATTTATTCAAGTTTGTCTCAGAGACGTTTAAAGATAGAGAGATAACAGATATTACTGCTTTTCCGATTGGAACGGAGGGCGTAGGATATACTGCAGAAAATAATATTTTCTTAGTAGGTGATGCTGCTGGTCTCGCAGAAACTCTGCTGGGTGAGGGTATATATAATGCAGTTATTTCTGGTAAATATGCTGCTCAATCGATTATTAATGGACAAAAAAGTAATCAATCTGCAACTAAGCTTTATAACTCATTCTTAGATAAATTATCACGCGAATTGTCACTATATAGCAAAGGGGCAAAGATATTATACGGCTTTCCAAAAATAAGCTACTTTGCTATGAAGTTATGGTTAGGTGAAAAGTTTATGACTGGTTACTCAAACGGTCAGACACTCTCGGAAATTATGGGAAAGAAAGATTCAGTCATCAACTGATTATTTATCTCTTGACCTGCACATTTCTGCAACATTCTTCAAAAGATCAATATCATTACTAGATGAAATATCATCAAGACAGGATAGTGCCAAATTAGTTTGTTCATTTATTTTGTCCTGAAGATATAGGTCAGATTTATTCCTTTTAAGTATAGATATAATTTCATCACTTTGAGTTGAAGAATTTTCCCCAACTATAGCTTCTTCTATCAACGACCTTTCAAAATCTGTGCAATTTTCGAGTGAGTGAATTATGGGTAGTGTAACTTTGCCTTCAATTAAATCCTCAGTTAAGTTTTTTCCGGTTTCTGAACGTGAGCCAAAATAATCTAGAAAATCATTTCTAAGCTGATATGCAATGCCAAAGTGGTAACCATACTTCTGTAAATTATCAATTTGAGAGTCATCACACGAACTACTTATACCTCCTATTTTCGCTGATGCCTCAAATAGTATTGCAGTTTTTCGGTAAATAATTTCCATGTAATCCTCTTCGGTGAGTTTCGTATTCTCGATATTCATCAACTGCATTACTTCACCCTGAGCAATCGTGTTTGTAGTATGAGCTAGAGTTTTATATATCTCAGTGCTATTTATTTCTACGATGATTTCAAAGGCGCGTGAATAAAGAAAATCACCTACTAATACTGCACCTTTATTTCCCCAAATCGTATTAGCAGTATCTTTACTATGTCGAATTTCCGACATATCTACAACGTCGTCATGAAGAAGTGTGGCTGCATGAATAAATTCAATAACAACTGCAGCATCTGTGACTATTTGACTGTCTACGTCTCTACCTAATTTAGATGAGAGGATAAGAATGAGAGGCCTCATTCTCTTGCCTCCGCTCTGGATTATGTGCGCTCCTAATTGATTTATAAGTGAGACATTCGTTTTAGATCGTATTTTCAACCTCGATTCTAGAAAATCCAGTTCGTTGCTCACACTTTCTTTAATGGTGCTTAATTTCATATAGACATATTACATATTATCTTGAGTTTTGACAGTAAAACTAAGGAGTAAAAGCTGTAATAATTTACTCAAAAGTTGTTTATTAAATAACAAATACAGGGTAGAATTTATGCTTTCAGGTAGCAATATGATAGCAATTATAAAAAGTGGGTGCCAACAATTTAAAGTCACTGTGGGTGATTATATCAAGGTAATGCCTGTGGCATCACCTGAAGGTACCTCTGTTTCATTTGATGACATCATATCTGCATTTGATGATAACAACCAGTTACTATCAAGTGATAAAATTTCGTCACTTAAAGTTACCGGAACAGTTAAAAGACATGGTAACTACAAGAAGATTAGAGTTGTTAAATTCAAGAGGCGAAAACATTATATGAGATCTCATGGCCACAAGCAGGGTTACACAGAGATAAAAATAGAGTCAATTAAGTAAATAGGTATAAGAAATGGCACACAAGAAAGCTGGTGGAAGTACTAAAAATGGAAGAGATTCAGAATCTAAAAGATTGGGGGTCAAGAAATTTGGAAGCGAATTCGTAAAGGCTGGAAACATAATTATTCGCCAACGTGGGACACCTGTTAAACCAGGTCAAAATGTTGGCTGTGGAAAAGATCATACGCTTTTCGCAAAAATCGATGGCTATGTGTTTTTTCAAAAAAAAGGGCCAGACAAACATAAATTCGTCAGTGTTCTTCCTACAAAATTAAATTAAATAGCTCAGGCTTAATCATTCAAACATTATGAAATTTATAGATGAAACCGTCATCTCTGTTAAAGCAGGTAATGGTGGTGATGGCTGCCTAAGTTTTAGAAGAGAAAAATATATACCCTTCGGTGGGCCAGATGGTGGTGATGGAGGTAATGGAGGGTCAGTCCTAGCAGTTGCAAAAGATGGTTTAAATACACTCGCCGATTTTAGGAATAAAAATGAATTTCGAGCAAGTAATGGAGAAAAAGGTGGTGGTAAAAATAAGAAAGGAAAAGCTGGTGATGATTTAAAAATTGAACTACCTGTAGGATCTGTTATTTATGACGAAGAATCAGGAAATGAGATATGTGATCTGGATTCAGACGGACAAAATATTGAGCTTGCAAAAGGAGGTGACTTTGGTCTTGGAAATACAAGATTTAAATCCTCTACTAATAGGGCTCCAAGAAAGATAACTAAAGGTAGCAAAGGTGAGAGTAAGAAATATAAAATAGTTTTGAAGGTTTTGGCGGATGTTGGTTTAGTGGGCTTGCCAAATGTCGGTAAAAGTTCAATATTGGCGGCTATAAGTATGGCTAGACCTAGGATTGCAGACTACGAATTTACAACACTTCACCCAAATCTCGGTGTAGTCCTTATCAGCGATTATGAGAAATTTGTAGTAGCAGATATTCCAGGTCTCATAAAAGGAGCCTCGAGTGGCTCTGGACTGGGGATACAGTTCTTAAAACATATATCAAGGACAAAACTCCTATTGCATGTTATAGACACCTCAGATAATGATTTAAATAAAATATCTAAAGATATTGATGTAATAGAGACAGAGCTTAAAAGTTATGATGATAAATTGTACAGAATGAACCGTTGGTATGTTTTTAACAAAATTGATTTACTTAATAAAAAAGATTTAGCAGATCTAAAAAATAATATTATCAAAAATTATGCCTCTAATGTATATTTTACATCAACAGTTAATAAAAATGATCTTGAGAAAATGTGTAGTGATATTTGGGGTCATTTAAGAGATATTTATTATGATTAATTATAGGAATGTAGTAATTAAGATAGGTAGCGCGTTACTAAGTAATGACAATCATAATGTTGATGATTTCATAAAGAATATTTGTAAACAAATAGCAAATGCAAAAAGTGAAGGTACAAAATTTACTATTGTTACATCTGGAGCAATAAGTAAAGGACAAGAAATGCTTCAAGTTGAAAAGAGACCTAATGAGCTTGAAGATTTACAAGCTCTTGCTGCAATCGGGCAACAAAGTCTGATGAGAATGTATGAGGGAGCATTTGAAAATCATGCTTGCCTTACTGCTCAGGTCTTGTTAACTCATGATGATATGAATAATCCAAATAGATTTTTAAATGCTAAGGCTACTATCGCGAAGATAATTTCTCAGGGTGTTATTCCAATTATCAATGAAAATGATGTAGTGGCTACCGAAGAAATTCGACTAGGGGATAATGATACACTAGCCGCTATGGTTTCTAATTTAGTTGAAGCAGATTTAATGATAATTCTGACAAATCAGAAAGGTTACTTTAACAAAAATCCAGATAAATTTAAGGATGCCAAACTTATCAAGAGATGTAGCATTAAAGAACTACAAGACTCTGATATCTCTCTAGATGATAAGAGTAAATTGGGTACTGGAGGTTTTAAAACTAAGTTAAATGCTGTAAAAATGACAACGTCAGATAGTACCACATCTGTTATTGCATCTGGTTATGATGCTAATGTAGTTAATAAGATATTGGATAAAAAACTAGTTGGAACTATCTTTTGTGTCTGATAGTAAATTACAAATTCTTCAGCTGTTTGTTAAGTCTAGATTTATGTCTCGCAGCTTTATTTTTATGCAACAAACCTTTGGTGACCAATTTATCCATGATGGAAACAGCTTTTTTATAGTCCTGACTTGATTGGCCCTTATTTTTCTCTGAAATTGACTTCAATACTTTTTTTACAGATGATCTAAATTCAGTTTTTTGTGACGCATTACGAGCCCTAGCTTTATTTGCTTGTCGAACTCTTTTTCTTGCTTGACTTGTATTTGCCAATGTATTCTTCTCCTCATTAAAGGTAAAATAAAACAAGATTATCTCAGTGGAGCTATTGACTGTCAACAGTTTGATACAGAATGGGCAAAATAAAAGCGGAAAAAAATAGGGAATCTATTGTAGAATCATCGTTTACTGTCGGTTTAATGACTTTCATTTCTAGGATATCAGGTTTTCTAAGAGATGTGATATTTGCAAGCTATTTTGGTGCTGGTTCTAATACTGATGCTTTTTTTGTAGCTTTTAAGATACCAAATTTTTTCAGAAGACTTTTTGCTGAGGGTGCATTTATACAGTCGTTTGTTCCAATACTAAATGATTATAAAACAAACCATCAACAAGATTTAAAAAAATTCATAAGTTATGTTCAGGGTAACCTTAGCCTAATTTTAATTATTATAGTATCTGCGGGTATTATTTTTTCAGATCAAGTCATTGGAGCTTTCGCACCTGGTTTTGAAAATTCCGATCAGAGATTTAATTTATCATCTGACATGTTAAAAATTACGTTTCCTTATCTCTTTTTTATCTCTCTAACAGCTATGTCGGCAGGGATTTTTAATACCTATGATAAGTTTCTCCTGCCATCAATAACTCCTGTGCTATTGAATCTATCCCTGATTATGTTTGCTGTTTTTGCTTCAGGCTTGATTCAAGAACCAATTATGTCACTAGCTTACGGTGTTCTCGTTGCTGGAATCCTACAGTACCTTCTTCAGATTCCTTCTCTTGTCAAAATGGATTTATTTGTTATGCCGCGCATAAGTTTTAAATTCGAGGGTGTTAATAGAGTTCTTAAACTCATGCTACCTGCAATGCTTGGAACAGCTGTTGTCCAAATTAATCTCATTATTGATTCTATAGTTGCCTCTCTACTAGTAGCAGGAAGCATAAGTTGGCTATATTACTCTGATAGACTGGTAGAACTTCCTCTTGGAGTTTTCGGTATTGCAATCGCGACAGTGATTCTTCCAAAATTGTCAGAGAGATACTCAAAAAATTCCATGAAAGAATACTCTGAAATGATAAAAAAAGCTCTAAAGATCGCGATAGTCTTCAGTTTACCTGCTATGTTTGGTTTATTAGTTTTAACTGAACATATTATATCTACTTTGTTTCAATATGGTAACTTCAAAATCACAGATACACTTATGAGCTCACTCAGTCTTCTCACATATTCAGTTGGACTGCCCGCTTTTATCCTTATGAAAGTTTTGTTAACAGGTTTTTTTTCAAGACAAGACACTATAACTCCAGTAAAATATGGTGCTGTAGCTGTTATGTTTAATATTGCAATGAATCTCTCAGTTGTCTTATATTATATGAATAATCCATTTCAGGGTGCTCATGCATTACTCGCATTAGCAACCTCATTGTCTGCATGGCTTCAAGTAATACTTCTTTATAGAAGATTAAAAAGAGAGGGTATCGTAGGTGATAATTGTCTAATTAATCGTGATTTTTCAAAGTCATTCTTTAGTTGTATTTTCATGTCTCTGTTACTAATCTTTCTGTTGCCAGAATTAAATAAATGGATCTCTTATGAATATTATTTAAGAGGATTGTACCTTATGTTCTACGTAGTATTAGGAGCACTGATATACTTCTTATCAATGAAAGTTTTTAAAACGAATTTTAGACAAATGATTTATGAAAATAATTGATGACTTACAGAAATTAGATACTCTTAGAAATAAATCAGTAGTTACTATAGGTAACTTTGATGGAATCCATGCTGGTCATAGAGAATTAATCAAAAAGACGCTGTCATTGTCAAATGATGTCAACATTAGCTCAGTTGTTTTAACATTTGACCCACTTCCAGAGGAATTTTTCAAAAGAAAGAATTTTTTTAAACTAATGACAACAACTGATAAATTAGACTACTTTCGAAGAGCGGGTGTTGACACTGTAATCAAAGTCCCATTTACGAGAGATTTTTCTGAGATTGCTGCCTCAACTTTCATTAGTGATATATTAATAGATAAACTTCAGACACAAAAATTGATTGTTGGAAAAGATTTTAAATTTGGAAGAAACAGAGAGGGGAGCTTCGATACTTTAGCGAATGAAAAGAGGTTTGAAACAAAAATAGTGAGCATCGTGAAGGAGTACGATGTAAAAATTAGCAGTTCGATGATAAGAGAGCTCATAGTAGATGGGGATATTGAAAAAGCTAACAGTTATTTAATGAACAAGTTTGCTATGGATGGATATATTGTTCATGGAGAAAAAATGGGTAGAAAACTGGGTTACCCTACCGCTAACATTGAAATATGTAAATCATTTCCAATAAGTGGTATATTTCTGGTTAAAGTGGTTATTGAAGACACACAAGACAAATTTGGCCTAGCCAGTATAGGTAACAAGCCTACGTTTTCAGGAAAAAAAGACTTACTAGAGGTTTTTATTTTTGATTTTAATTCAGATATATATGGGAAAAAAATTAAAGTATATTTCTATGAAAAACTAAGGAATCAAATAAAATTTGATAGCGAGAGTGATCTTATAAAACAAATGGACAATGACAGTGCTAGCGCAAAGAAGATACTAAAGGCTAAATATGGACTATAAAGATACTCTAAATTTACCTTCGACTAAATTCCCAATGAAGGCTAATCTCCCTCAAAAAGAACCTGAGATTCTAAAATTTTGGGATGACATAGATTTGTATCAATGCATAAGGACAAAGATGAGTGGTGCTGATAAATTCATGCTTCATGATGGCCCACCGTACGCAAATGGAGACATTCATATTGGTCATGCGGTTAATAAAATTCTCAAAGATTTTGTTGTGAAAAGTAGAACAATGTTTGGATATGATTGTCCATTTATTCCAGGATGGGATTGTCATGGTTTGCCAATAGAGCTTATGGTAGAAAAAAAATATGGCAAGTCTAAATTTAAAGATAATAAAAATGCTTTCAGAAAAGCTTGTAGAGAGTTCGCTTTAAAACAAGTTAAGAAGCAGAAGTCAGATTTTATCAGACTAGGTGTCACAGCAGATTGGAGTAATCCATATTTAAGTATGGATAAAAACTTTGAAGCATCTATCATTGAGAGTTTTGCAAAAATATTGTCTAATAATCACGTTTATTTCGGTTCGAAGCCAGTTCATTGGTGCATAGAGTCTGAATCTGCTTTGGCTGAAGCAGAAGTTGAATATCAAGATGTGATATCTAAATCTGTATATGTTGTATTTAATTCAGAAATGGATAAAGAAAATGTTGGCTTGGTGATTTGGACAACAACGCCTTGGACTTTACCTGCCAATAGGGCTATAGCAGTTGGAGAGGAAATAGCATATTGTGTCGCCCAAAAAGGGGAAAAAAAATATATTTTCGCTGAAGACCTACTTCCGGTTATTGAAAATGAACTGAATCTGAAATTCAATATTATAAAAAAATGCTTTGCAAAGGACTTGATAAAATTAGAGGCACAGCATCCCTTCTATAATATCAAAGTTCCAGTCATCATGGCTCCTCATGTCACCACAGACTCTGGAACAGGGCTTGTTCATATAGCACCGGGACATGGTCAAGAGGACTATCTAGCAGGGATTTATAATGATCTTGAGATATTCAATCCTGTAGATGCAAAGGGCTTCTATAATAATTCTCTTGAGTATTTTGGGGGGTTAAACGTTAGAGATGCTGAACAACCAATAATTGAGCATATAAAAAATAACGATTGTTTACTTGGAGTAAAAGATTATTCTCATAGTTACCCTCATTGTTGGAGGTTTAAAACTCCTCTCATATTTAGAGCTACCCCACAATGGTTTATAAGCATGGAAAGTAATAATCTGAGAGGAATCGTAAGCGATTCAATTGGTAAGGTTGAATGGATACCTAGTTGGGGATTAGAGAGAATTAAAAATATGATAAAGAATCGTCCTGACTGGTGTATATCTAGGCAGAGATTCTGGGGCGTACCGATTCCTCTCCTGGTACATAAAGAGTCGGGTGAACTTCATCCGAAAATTCAAGAATTTTTGAAGAAAGCTGCTGATATCGTTCGTAAAGGTAACATTGAGGCTTGGTTTGAACATGACAAAACCAAAATTCTCGATGAGAGTCTCGAAGAATATGAGATAGTTTCAGATACACTTGATGTATGGTTTGACTCTGGTGTCACACATATATCTGTAATGGAGGAAAGAGAAAATACTGAACAGTCTGATCTATACTTAGAGGGATCAGATCAACATAGAGGTTGGTTCCAATCATCACTTCTAACATCATTGGCAATCAAACAAAAAGCACCTTATAAAAAAGTACTTACTCATGGATTTGTTGTAGATGCCAATGGTCAAAAAATGTCTAAATCACTCGGTAATGTAATATCACCTCAAGAAATTATCAAAGAGAAGGGATCTGATATTCTTAGACTCTGGGTTGCCACAACAGATTACACAAAGGAAATGAATATTTCAGACGAAATTATCAAAAGAACAAGCGAGTCGTATAGAAGGATAAGAAATACCCTTAAATTCCTCATCTCTAATATCAATGATTTTGACAACAAAAATATCTCTTTCAGTGAGCTGACACTTCTGGATAGATGGATACTATGGGAGACAAAACTTTTGCAAGATAAAGTACAACAAAACTATAAGGACTTTAAATTTCATCAGATTGTACAGGATATACAAAACTTCTGTACTGTATATCTTGGAGGGTATTATCTTGATATCATTAAAGATAGATTATACACAACAAAGAAGAATTCTCTGGCAAGGAGATCTTGTCAAACTTCATGCTCGGAAATACTCAATTTTTTGAATTTGGCTATTGCTCCTATTTTATCGTTCACATCAGAGGAGACATTTAAATATTACAAGAATGATAAGAACACAATTTTTTTAGAGCAATGGAGAGATATTGATATTGAATTAACACAAGATGAAATTGACACGGGCAAAATACTATTCGAATTAAGGGAATATATATCAAGAGAATTAGAGAATGCCAGAAATAAAGGAATAATTAGATCATCACTAGATGCAGAAATAGAATTATCTATCGAATCTCATAAATATAAAATCTTAAATCATTTTCAAACAGAGCTTAAATTTATATTCATTTCATCGAAGTTTACTTTAGCTGAATCTAAAGATAAGGAGATAAATGTAACGATTAAAAAAAGCAAAGAAAAAAAATGCGAGAGATGCTGGCATCATGACGAGACTGTCGGTGCAATTTCTGGTCATGAAAAGATTTGTCAGAGATGTTATTCGAATATCTTTGATGATGGTGAAGTGAGAATATTAGGTTAATGAATCAACAGTTTATTTTCTGGATTTTTTTAGTAGTCTTATTAGATCTCTTCGTTAAACACGCTATTGAAATATTTGACTGGGGAATAAAGCCCATATCAATTTTCCACCATTTGATTATTAGCAAAACTTACAACAAAGGGTTATTTTTTGGAATTGCACACTCTGATTCTATAATTGTAAATTATTCGTTAATATTACTCATGACTCTCGTAATCTTGATTTTAATTTTTTACATTTCAAAACTTTTAAGTGAAAAAAAATGCATGTCGAGACTGTCAAAAATCTCTTGGATAATGTTGCTTGGTGGAGGAATAGCCAATTATATTGACAGGGTTATTGATAACAAAGTAACCGATTATATTATTCTTCATTATCACGAGTATTACTTTCCAGGTATATTTAATATTGCTGATGTATTTATTTCACTTGCATTTATTTTAATTGTTATAGATACGTTATTTACTAATGAAAAAGAAGATAGAATATAACACAAAGGTAGATATACACTACTCCATTTCTAGTAAAGATAATATAATTTTTGAATCTACTTTTGATAAAAAACCAATTCATCTTCAGATTGGTGATGGTACTATCCCTCAGAAATTAGAAATTACCTTATATGGTCTCTACGAGCATGATTCACAGGAAATTGAATTACAACCAAAAGATGCTTTTGGAATGAGAGATGCTAAAAATGTGAAAACTATTGAAAAGAAAAATTTTCCAGATAATCAAATGATTAAAATCAATAATGTGCTAGAAGTTGACGTGAAACAAAATGATGGAAAAGTTACATCAACATTTGCTATTATTAAAGAGATTGAAAAAGATGAGGTAACGCTTGATTTAAACCATCCCTTAGCAGGTATGACCATTAAATTCAGAGCAGAAATAGTTAAAATTTATGACTAGAAAATTAAATGGCTTAAAAATTGTATTAGCGACACCTAGAGGATTCTGTGCTGGTGTTGAGAGAGCAGTTGGAACACTGCAGAAAGCCATTGATTCGTTCGATAGTCCAGTCTATGTGAAACATGAAGTTGTCCACAATAAATTTATAATAGAAGACTTTAAGAAAAAGGGAGTCAAATTCATTGAAGATATAAATCTTGTGCCAGATAATTCTGTATTGATTTATAGTGCACACGGTGTGTCTAAAAATGTGAAAGAAGCAGCAAAACAGAAGAATCTTAAAATTTTTGATGCCACATGTCCTCTAGTTACAAAAGTGCACATTGAGGTCCATAAACATGCTAAAAATGGAACGGATGTGATTCTTATAGGACATAACGGGCATCCAGAAATAGAGGGCACAATGGGGCAATATGACTCTGAGACAGGTAATATACATCTCATTGAAAGCGAGGAAGATGTCCAAAGTTTAGAAATCAAGAACCAGGATTTAGCTTATGTCACTCAAACTACACTATCAATGGATGATACAAGTAAAATTATAGATTGTCTAAAAGAGAAGTTTCCTAACATTAAAGCGCCGGCCAAAGAGGATATTTGCTATGCTACGCAAAATAGACAAGATGCGGTGAATTCTATCATAGAATATTGTGATTTTTTGATTGTAATAGGATCAAAAAATAGCTCTAATTCAAAAAGATTAGCTGAGCTGGCGGTTAAAAATTCAGTACCCGCAGTATTGATAGATCATAAAGATGATCTTGATATAGAATTATTAAGTGATAAAAAAATCATCGGTATAACGGCTGGGGCTTCAGCACCTGAAATACTATTTAATGATGTTTTAGATCATCTCATATCTCATGGTGCTGAGATAAAAGATTTTGGCCAAGAAAATAAAACAGAAAGCATAACATTTGGGCTACCGAAAGAACTAAGAAACCTATAAATCATGCGTAACATTTTCATCTAACTCATCATTAGGAGGTGAATACGAAGGATCATTTGGATTTAAGAAAATAAACTCATGTTTATCTTTTTCTATTTCCACAAAATCAAGCTTACAGTTCTTTAGATTAACCATAGAGTCCGGAGAAATAACTATTTCAATATTATTAATTTTTAAACGCAAATCCTCCTCTTTTGACTGATCAAAACCCATCAAATAGTTGAATTTTCCATCTTTAATATCGACTGCAATTCTTAGTGGCCAACCCTTGGAATCAGATGCCTCAGAAGCACTAGAAATTTGCTTCGCTGCTTTATCAGTTATCTCGAAAATTTGTTTTTGCTTCATTTTCTCTCCACTATAAAATCTAAGAAGTTTTTTATCCATCTTGTTTTGCTTGTGTCTCTAATATGACTATATGTAGCTAATAGGTTTTTAAAAATTATTCCATCACTATTTCCATCTACTCCAAAACCTCTTTTAACATTGAAAACAAAATCATTTTTAACAAAAGCTCCCTCTAATTTTGAGTGATGGAATTCGTGACACAAAATAGATTTTCGATTAGGCAGCCATGGATGATTTTTCTTTACTTGCAAATTCACATAACCCCTACCAATTGGGTGATCATGCATAGTTATATTACCATTTAGAGCACCTACCATTTTATATTTTCTATTTTTAAGTTTTATGCTTTTGGATAAGTACATTAAGCCTCCACACTCAGCATAGGTTGGACCATAGTTAGTTATAAAATCTCTTACCTCTTTTTTTAAGTAGTTATTTTTAGATAATTCATCTAAACATAACTCAGGAAATCCACCACCTATTATTAGCGCGTCGATAATTGGTAGTTTCTTATCCTTAAGAGTATTAATAAATTTTACTTCTACACCATAACTTAAGAACTTTTCAATGTCATCTTGATAATAAAATCCAAACGCTTTATCTTTCGCTATACCAATAGTAATATTTTTAAATTTTTTTGAAGTATTTAAACTGCTTGATACCGCTGATATGTGGTTTTTTTTATGACCACTAGTAAATTTAGAAATATCTACAGATTCATTAATTGTTTTTTTGATAACTTGAATTTTTTTATGAGAGAATGCATCCAGGAAATTAGGTTGTAGCCCTAGATGCTGTTCAGTGATAATCAGGTTTTTATCTCGCCAAATTGATCCTAATACCCGCATATTCGTATATTTTTTAATAGAGGAAATTAATTTATCTTCATGTCTGGCGCCATTCACTTGATTAAGTATTAGACCATGATACTTGATACTCTGATCAAAAGATTCATATCCATTCAATAAAGGAGCTATGCCTCTAGTCATGCCCTCACAGTCTATTACTAATATAACTTTAAGTCCTAATAATTTTGCCAGTGCTGCATTACTATCATTACCATTCAAGTTGATGCCATCAAAAAGTCCTTTATTAGCTTCTACAAGAGATATTTCTGAATTAGCTACTTTCTGATGAAAAAAATCTTTAATTTCTCTGTTTGTCATTGTATTAAAATCGAGATTGTAACAAGGACGATTAGATGCAGCTGACAACCAAAGGGGATCGATATAATCAGGACCTTTTTTGAATGATAAAAATTGTTTGTGTTTTTTTGACAAAATAGCTGATAAGCCAATAGCAACTGTTGTTTTACCAGAAGATTTTTTTGTTGAAGCTATTAGAAAAGAATTCAAAACTCACCATTAACTGTCGGATTCAGCTTTCTTTGCCTCTGGAGATTTTATAATAGTAGGTAAAAAATCTAAATTTGCAATACCTATTAATACTATTATAAGAGATAAAGCAACACCACCCAGGCCTAATCCTAGCTCCCATATTGTAGGGATGTACGTATGAATGACATTATCATAAAAACTACTCTCTATAATTTCATAATTAGTAAATATTTTAAGTGGGTATGCTTGACCCGCTATAATGATGACGTACATTGCGAGAAAACTACCAACAAGAATTAAAAGAGTAGCACTCATCAAACTAGATTCTGTTTTATTTTCATCTCTAAATAATACAAACAATGGAAGTACTAAACCAATAACAACTTGCCCAACCCAAAAAGCAATCGTATAGACGCCACCATCTAGAAGGATGAATTTCTCAAACTCCAGGTGTTTAGATATATATAAATTAGTTACATGATACAAGATAAGAAAATAAAGGTTAGCAAATAGAAATAACAGCGTCAGTTTACGCAGGTTTTGTAATATCTCCTCAGAGAAAAGTGTTTTTTGAAAATAATTTATTGCTTTTATTATAAGGAAATACACCACAGTTCCATATAGCAAAGACATTATTATAAATAATGGAGCCAGTATAGCTGTTCCGTAAGCTTCACGAGAGATGAGAAAACCAAATATAGACCCTGTTCCTGTTGTTAGAACTATTCTCCAAGTAAAAGCAAAAATACCAGCAGGTCTAGAAAATCTTTTAACGTTTCGATCTAGCATAGTCCAAATATATATTGCGAGAATTCCAGCAAATCCAGAATACAAGAAAATGTTCCATGCAAAAATCGATTTAAAATTATAAGTAGTCATTGCTACAATTAACCTATCTGGTCTTCCAAGATCTAGAACTAATATAGCTAACCCCGATATTAAAAAAGCCATAGCGAGTAAGGCTGACAGTGGAGCTAGAGGTTTGTATAATTTCTTATCAAATACTGATGATATTGAAGCAATATTGAGAACACCAGATGCTATAACAATCAATAATACTGCAAATATATGCGGTAAACCCCAAACAATTTGATTATTCATTCCTGTAACATAATGACCTTCTGTCTCCATATAATGCGAACACAAATACCCCACTAGGATAAAAAAACCAAGACTAAAAAACATCATCCAAAAAATCTTTGACTCTATCTGGAATTTTTTGAATATTATTTTTTCCATGTTTAAATGCTAGAGTAAGTGACTCTTTGCTTCAATGATAAATCAGCACGAAGTCTTCTATTTTGTTTAGTTTTTAAGGCTTGGCTTACCCTACTATTAGGATCAGATAGATCACCAAAAGATATGGCTTTATGTCCCTCTTTCATGCATGCTTCCTCACAAGCAGTAGTCGGAATACCATGATCAATTCTATTAACACAAAAATTACAACTCTCAACACAGCCTTTGCCTCTTGGAGCAGTTGTAACTTGTTCAGTTAAATTTTCATGTACAAAAGATCGAGCTTTGAATGGACATGCCATCATACAATAACGGCAACCTATGCAAGTATGTTGATTCACCATAACTATACCATCAACTCTTCTAAATGAAGCTCCAGTGGGACAAACATCACAGCAGGGAGGATTCTCACAGTGTTGACAAAGCATTGGTACAACTTTTACCTCATCAGTTTTGATATCTTTAATTGTGAGTTTTCTTATCCATTGAGAGTCTGTCTCAGGTCTATCAAATCCATATAAACCATTTTCTTCTATGCATGCATCAACGCACGCCGTGCAACCTTTAGCACACTTATCAACATCAATACTCATTGCCCATTTTGTGTCTGATTTCACTTCTTCATTTAGTGGTTTAGCAGCCTCAACAGTAGTTACTAAGTCAGGAATGAAGTAAACAGTAGACAATACGGAAATAGATTTTACGATGAAGCCACGTCTGCTAAGTTTTGTGTGAGTGTTCATTTAACACCTTCAACGTAACTAACTAATTTCTCAATTTCTTGAGATACTTGATCTTCCAAATGATTGTAATTGCGACTAATGTGAGCCTCTGGCTTTCTCCCTCGAGGTACAGAGGCATGACATGAGAAACAATCTATATTGACAGCTGTCTCAACATGACATGTTTGACAAAATTGTCCCTCAGAATTTATCGGTATTGGTTCACCGACCTCATCATATGAGACATGACAGTCTATACAATTTGCGAAACTATGATTTTTAGTTCGCACACCATTAATTACTGTTTTATCTCGTTGATGATATAAAAAAACAAAATGCTCTTTCTGCATTATTTCTGTGGGTTCAACGCACTGTGTTGCATTGTCCGCTTTTGATTTACCTTTAATTGAATGGTTTATACCATCATGACTATATACGTCAGGAGAGATTATAAAAACTATTACTAGCAGTAGCCTTATCGCTA
>CETL01010358.1_pt1 | contig 19032 bp, 19 predicted proteins | sample 356371 | NCBI WGS metagenome assembly CETL01 (sample SAMEA2622518, study PRJEB7988) | marine metagenome | biome: marine biome (ENVO:00000447); feature: surface water layer (ENVO:00002042); material: "saline water (ENVO:00002010), including plankton (ENVO:xxxxxxxx)" | depth 5 m | reverse complement strand
AATGAACAAGTTGTAGATTTACTAGTTTTAGAGGAAGCTCTTAAGAGTAAAGGGAAACTAGAGAGTATTGGTGGCAGAGATTATCTTGCAGAATTAACAAAAATCGTGCCTACTCATGCACACATTACACAGTATGCAGATATTATAAAAGAAAAATCTATATTAAGAGAATTGATAAACATAAGCACTAAAACGATTAATAGCGCCACTCAAACTGATCTAGGAGACGTTAGGGAAGTTTTAGATAAAGCGGAACAAGACATCTTTAACATAGCAGGAAAAACTAGTACTAATTTTGACTTACAAAAAATAGGTCCAGTTGTTAAATCATATATCGATAAAATTTATCTTAAAAAGAACAATAATGAATTAGATTATCTATTAACTGGATATAATGAGTTAGATAAACTTCTCTCTGGTCTTCAAAAATCTGACTTAATTGTAATAGCAGGAAGACCTTCTATGGGAAAAACTGCATTTGCTATGAATCTTGCTCAAGATATTGTTTTTAACCAGAAAAAAAAGGTAGGTTTTTTTAGTTTAGAAATGTCATCGGAATCCATTGCGCTTAGAATGCTATCCTCTCTGAGCACAGTTTCGCAACAAAAGATTAGAACAGGCGACTATGAGGCATCACCCAAAGATACCAAATCTGTAACATCTGCTATTGAGATGATGCATGACTGTGATTTTTATATTGATGATACCGCTGCAATTTCACCCGTAGAGTTAAGAGCAAAAGCTAGGCGAATGAAAAGAAGCTCAGGAATTGATGTAATCATGGTTGACTATCTTCAGCTCATGTCAATCCCACGTTATTCTGAAAATAGGGTTAATGAGATTGGTGAGGTGACAAGATCACTGAAAGCATTAGCAAAAGAGTTAGATATACCAGTTATCGCATTATCTCAACTAAATAGAAGCGTTGAAGCAAGGACAGATAAGAGACCCTTTTTGTCAGATCTTAGAGAATCGGGCTCAATTGAGCAAGATGCTGATATGATAATATTTTTATACAGAGATGAGGTTTATAATGAAGAATCAGATCAAAAAGGTATTGCAGAAATAAGAGTTGAAAAACATAGAAATGGCCCAATTGGTGTTGTGAAACTTACATGGGTTCCGCACTGCACAAGATTCGAAGATTATATTCCTCAGATTTACGATGGTAGTGTTTTATAAACCTATTCTTCCTCGATAAGATCTTTCTTGTTAGGTTTTCCCTCCCACTCTTTGGCATCACTTGGTGGTTCTTTGATTTCTGTAATTATCGGCCATTTCTCAGACAACCTTCTGTTAATTTCAAGAAAGTCTTTATTACTGTCGTCTAGATCGTCTTCGGAGACTATAGCTTCTATAGGACACTCGGGTTCACACAAGCTGCAATCAATACACTCTTCAGGGTTAATTACAAGAAAATTTGGGCCCTCATGAAAACAATCAACAGGGCACACCTCTACGCAATCAGTATATTTACACTTAATGCAGTTTTCTGTGATAACATAGGCCATTAGAATACTATTTTGCACCAATTGTTAATTTAATGCACATGAAAAATATAAAAAAAGCTGTGATCCCTGTTGCTGGTTTTGGTACACGGTTTCTACCTGCGAGTAAATCAATCCCCAAGGAGATGTTTCCAATAATTGATAAACCTCTTATACATTTTGCAGTGGAGGAGGCCATACAGGCAGGTATAGAGGATGTAATCTTTGTAATTAGTAGAAGTAAGAATAGTGTCGTAGACTATTTTGATAGTGCTCCAGAACTAGAATCGGAGCTAGAAAAAAAAGACAAAAAGAATCTGCTAAATCCATTAAATGCTATTCTTAAGGAGAAGACAAACTTTTTCTTTGTTCGACAAAAAAAGCTCTCGGGCGTTGGAGATGCAATTCTATGCACTGAGAAATTGATAAATAATGAGCCATTTGCGATCATGTTTCCTGATGATTTAATAAAATCAGAAACAGGATGTTTGTCATCGATGATTCAGGTTTTCAACGAGACAAGCTCTTCGATCGTCGCAGTTGAAAAAGTCTTGAAAAAAGATGTTAATAAATATGGGATAGTCACTTGTAAAACGAAACAGGCTAGAGTTTCGGAAATCTCTTCAATAGAAGAAAAACCAGAGCCAGAAAAGGCAAAAAGCAACCTTGGCGTTGTCGGTCGTTTTATACTTGATCCAAGTATTTTCAAAATATTGAAAAAAACAAAACCTGGTCATGGCAATGAAATACAATTAACGGATGCTATAAATACACTAGCAAAAAATATCAAAGTGTTTGCTTATCAGTTTGACGGCACCAGATATGACTGTGGGAGCAAACTTGGCTTTCTTAAAGCGACTATGGGATATGCAAAAGATCACCCAGATGTAAAAAAAGATTTCAAGAAAATATTAGCAAAAAATGATTTCTAATACCCTATTGATGGTCGAACTATATTCGTTTATGATGCATTTTATTCCCCGGTAGCTCAGTTGGTAGAGCGAGTGACTGTTAATCACCAGGTCGGCGGTTCGAGTCCGTCCCGGGGAGTATAAGAACATCGAATATTAATTACTATGCAAAATCTAAAAAATAGCGTTAGTACAACATCTGTAAAAATAGATGCATACAAATTATTTAAACCAGCTCTAACACCAAAAGAGATGCTAGAAGCAGGAGTATTTGGAGGCTATTATTTTAAAGGTGATACAGAGGAATATCCTAGAACTTGGTTTAAGAAAGCGAAAACCAACAATGATAAGTTTGATGTGAGTCTTAATTATTTTAAGGTAAGAGCGGGTCTGCCTATGTCATATTGGATGTCAAAAGGTTGGATTTTTAAGGAGGATCCCTTAGGCTGGTTCCAGTGGTATTGTAGGTTTTTTCTCGGAAGAAGAATAGAAGATATGGATCAAATACAGATTATGAGATGGTATAATTTTGGTCCAAGACACATTGGAGCTATTAAAAAAAACTGTAAAAAAAACGATTTAATATGTAGGGCAAAACAGAGACAAGCTCTTCTTCAATGGGCATATGACCCGTTTTTTTAGATAAATATTTATTCACTTCTCTTCACATTCAAGTCATCAATAACCCAATTGCTATAGTCATCTGAAACACAAGGTATATCGATGCATACTATCTCAGGCACTTGATAAGAATGATTTTTTTTAATAAGACTTTCTAAATATTTAAAATAATCTTTTCTAGTTTTAATCATTAACATTACTTCATTGACATTCTGTAGCTCACCTTTCCACATATACTTGCTGCTGATATTAGGCAATATGTTTACACAGGCAGCGTATTTAGATTTGGCAATAATATCGCTCAAAAACTCAGCCTCTTTATTACTACTCACTGCTGTAAGAACTATCGCTAAAGCTTGCCTCATTATTTCATGATAATAGTGATTTTATCCTCATCATTGCATCTTCCAGTGATTTCATATCTATAGCAATAGATAATCTTAAATGACCAGTCATACCAAAAGCACTGCCAGGAACTACAGCAACCTTTGCTTCGTTGAGTAATTTCATGGCTAGATCATTATCATCTGTAAGGTCATGATTATTAATATATTCTTTAAATGAAGGGAAAACATAAAAAGTACCATCAGTTTCTTTACATAAAACACCTTTAATCTGATTCAGTTGGCTAACAACAAAATCATGTCTTTTTTTATACTCAGCTCTCATATTAGGCAACTCTTTGCATTCATTCGACAAGGCAGCACATGCAGCTGCTTGAGAAATAGAACTTGCACACGATGTACTTTGAGATTGTAATGTTTTCATTTTCTTAATTACTTCACTATCTCCCGCCGCATAACCAATACGCCATCCAGTCATAGAGTATGCTTTAGATACACCATTAAGAACTATCGTTCTATTTTTAAGTCCTGGTGCAACATTTAAAATATTATGAAAACCTTCCTCATGCCAATGGATGTGTTCGTATATATCATCAGATGAGACAAAAATATTTCTGTTATTTACGAGTAATTCAGCGATGTCAGTTAATGTTTTAGTATTAAAATATTTACCACTTGGATTATTAGGACTATTAATCATAAGTAATTTAGTATTTTTAGATAAGCAATTTTCCAATTGTGTAATGTCAATATCAAAGTTATTTTGATATGTTGTTTCCAGCATGATTGGCTTGCCGCCTGCATACACTACCATATCAGAATAAGACACCCAATAAGGCTCAGGAATTACAACCTCGTCCCCATTATCTATAAGCACTTGTAGCATATTAAAAATTGACTGCTTGCATCCCGCTGAGACGATTACCTCGTCAGTTTTAAAAGATAGGTTATTCTCATTTTTAAACTTGTTTACTATAGCCTCTTTCAATTCCGGGGTGCCATCTACAGAAGTATATTTTGTTGCACCCATGTCAATTGCTTTTTTAGCAGCATCTTTAATATATTGTGGTGTGTCAAAATCAGGCTCACCCACAGTTAGAACAAGTACATCATCTCCCTGTCGACGCATTTCATTCGCCTTTGATGTAAGCGCCATTGTTGAGGACGGTTTGATTAATTTTATTCTATTCGAGAATGCCAATTTTTTTCCTTGATGTTTTATCGTACCATACATGGTCCTTTCAAGTAAACTTCATGTTAATATATGAGGATGAAGTCATTTAAAATAAAATCTAATTACACACCATCAGGAGATCAGCCTACTGCAATAGACTCTCTGGTAAATGGGGTAACGGATGACCAAAAACATCAAACACTTCTGGGTGTCACAGGTTCTGGTAAAACATTTACGATGGCAAAAATAATTGAGAGTACCAATAAAACGACTCTAATTATGGCACCTAATAAAACACTTGCTGCTCAGCTATATACCGAAATGAGGGATTTTTTTCCTTCAAATTCCGTGGAGTATTTTGTATCTTATTATGACTACTATCAGCCAGAGGCTTATGTACCAGTATCTGATACGTATATCGCAAAAGACGCCTCTCTTAATGAACATATTGAGCAGATGAGATTATCCGCAACTAAATCATTAGTAGAGCGAGAGGACGCAATTGTCGTGGCAAGTGTTTCTGCTATCTATGGTTTGGGTGATCCAAAAACATATTTAAAAATGATACTTCATCTCGTGCAAGGTGATGTTATAGATAGAAAAGCAATCCAAGATAGGTTAGTTGAGTTACAGTACGAGAGAAACGATACTGAGCTAAGAAGGGGAACTTTTTCAGCAAAAGGTGAAATAATAGATGTATTCCCAGCAGATTCAGAAAAAGATGCTCTACGAATTGAACTTTACGATAATGAGATTGAAAACTTATATATTTTTGATCCTTTAACAGGGTCCGTAAATAGAAATTTAAAAAGATTTACAGTGTATCCTAAGTCGCATTATGTAACGCCACAATCAGTAATTGATGATGCGATAGTAGAAATTAAGCTTGAGTTAAAAGATCAATTAATACATTTCTCCAAACTTAATAAACAATTAGAAGCACAGCGGTTGAGGGAGAGAACAAATTATGACTTAGAGATGATGTCTGAAATGGGATACTGCTCCGGAATAGAGAATTATTCCCGTTATATCGCAGGCACTAAACCAGGTGAACATCCGCCATGTTTGCTGGACTACATGCCCAAAGATGGACTTATTATTATTGACGAGAGTCATGTTGGTGTCCCGCAGATAGGAGGCATGTATAGAGGAGATAGATCTCGTAAAGAAACACTTGTAAATTATGGCTTTAGATTACCCTCCGCATTAGATAATAGGCCATTAAAATTTGAAGAATTCGAGGCATATAATTTCCAAACTATCTATGTTTCAGCAACTCCTGGAAATTATGAATTGAAAAAATCAAGTAGCATTATTGAACAGGTTATAAGACCAACTGGGCTAATCGATCCAACTGTTCAAGTTAAACCTTCTAGCAATCAAGTTGAAGATGTTATCTCAGAAATAAAGACAGCGATTGAGAATAGTAATCGAGTTTTAATAACTACTCTTACGAAAAAATCTGCAGAAGATTTAACAGAACATATAGAGAATTTTGATATAAATGTCAGATACCTTCACTCAGATATCAATACTGTTGAAAGAGTAGAGATTATCCGAGATTTAAGAAAGGGAGATTTTGATGTCTTAGTTGGTATAAATCTCTTACGTGAGGGTCTTGATATACCGGAAGTGGAACTTGTAGCAATATTGGATGCAGATATGGAGGGATTCTTGCGTTCTGACAGATCACTCATTCAGACTATTGGGAGAGCTGCAAGGAATATTGATGGTAGAGTCATTTTATATGCTGATACTGTAACCCCATCTATGCAAAGAGCTATAAATGAGACTGATAGACGAAGAAACATACAATCAGAATATAATAAAAAAAATAATATAAAACCAACATCTATTAAAAAAGCAATTAAAGAGACGCTTGATGATGATAATTATATTTCCAATAAAAAGCTTGAGAAAATATCTTTTACACCAAAGGTAAAGAAAAAATTTCCAAAAATTGACCAATCTAATGTAATTAATGTTGTGAAAGAGCTTGAAAAGGAGATGTTTAGATGCGCGAGAGAACTCGAATTTGAGGAAGCTGCAAAAATCCGTGATCAGATAACATCACTACAAGATAATTTTCTCGACATGCCTAATAAACAAAAGAAAAAGCAGAGGTCATAGTATAGGATTTAGACTTGTTAAAAGATTAGCTGCGTGTTAATTTTACATTTTTAGGCGCGTAGCTCAGCTGGTTAGAGCGCCACCTTGACATGGTGGAGGTCGTTGGTTCGAGTCCAATCGTGCCTAATTTGAGGAATTTATGTTTAATGTAAGTGTAAATGATAAAGAAATTATCGTTGATAAAAGTCTCTCAATCAGAGATTTTTCTAAAAAATATTTCAATGATAATCATATCATAGCTGCAAAGGTAAATGGTAACCTAAAAGATCTTAGTGATAATATTTCTGAAGATTGCAAATTGTCTTTTATAACTGCAGACCAAATCGAAGGATTAGAGATACTGAGACATTCATGTGCGCACTTATTAGGACATGCCCTCAAACAAATACATCCTGAGGTAAAAATGGTTATAGGACCTGTCATTAATAATGGTTTTTACTACGATGTTTCAACAGAAAAACCTATATCAGAAAGTGAGCTTCCAAAAATTGAAAAGCTAATGAAAAAACTATCCAAAAAAAATTACAATATTGTAAGAGAAGTTGTATCAAGAGAAAAAGCGATTCAAGTTTTTAAAGATAGGAGTGAAGATTATAAATTAAAACTAATCGATGATATACCTGATAACGAGATTATTGCCATATATCATCATGAAGAATATATAGACATGTGTAGAGGTCCGCACTTGATAAATACTAATTTACTTAAATATTTTAAGTTAATGAAAGTTTCTGGTTCATATTGGCGAGGTGACTCGAAAAATGAGAGCTTACAGAGAATCTATGGGACAGCTTGGGATACTCAAAAATCACTCGATGATCATCTGGAAAAATTGGAAGAAGCTGATAAGAGAGATCACAGGAAATTAGGTCATCGCTTAGATTTATTTCATTTTCAGGAGGAGTCTCCTGGGATGGTGTTTTGGCACAATAATGGATGGTTTATATTCAATACCGTAAAAACATTTATTACTGATTACCTAATAGATAATAATTATCAAATAATCGATACACCACAGATACTTGATAAATCGCTATGGAAAAAATCCGGTCACTTAGATAAATTTTCTGATTTAATTTATGAAGTCTCTTCCGAAGATAAAAGTTATGCTATTAAACCAATGAGTTGTCCTGGTCATATACAAGTTTTCAATCAGGGCTTAAAAAGTTATAAAGATCTACCCATAAAGTATGCTGAATTTGGAAAAGTTCATCGTGATGAGCCTTCTGGTACACTTCATGGGCTACTAAGAATAAGAGGCTTCACACAAGATGATGCACATATTTTTTGTACAACTGATCAGATTGAGAGTGAGATAGGATCTTTGATTGATAATATTTATTCTATCTATGGAGTATTTGGCTTTGGTAAAGTAAAGGTTGAATTATCCACTCGACCAGAAAAAAGAGTAGGAGATGACGAAATTTGGGATTCATCTGAAGATGCGCTAAAAAAAGCCCTGAATAAAAATAATGTTGATTGGTCGATCAATGAGGGAGATGGAGCTTTCTATGGACCGAAAATAGATTTCTCGTTGACTGATTCATTAGATAGGGAATGGCAATTAGGAACTATCCAATTAGATTTTTCCATGCCTGATAGGTTGGGAGCAAGTTATGTTGATAAAGATGGGATTAAAAAAATACCAGTAATGATACACAGGGCTATTTTGGGATCTATCGAGAGATTTGTTGGGATTCTCATAGAGGAATACGCAGGTAATATGCCACTTTGGTTAGCACCTACTCAAATAGTGTTGATGAACATTACATCTGGCCAAGATGCTTATTTAGATAGCATAGCTCAAAAACTTAGTGAAAAAGGATTTAGAGTCACTTGTGATAATAGAAATGAAAAAATAAGTTTAAAGATAAGAGAGAATACCCTTGCAAAAATCCCATATCTATTAATTGTAGGAAACAAGGAGATGGAAAGTAACACAATTTCAGTGAGAACTAGATTTGGTAAAGATATGGGCCAGATGACTGTTGATAAATTTGTAAAAATGTTAGAAACTCTTGTGAGAGATAAAAGTTTAACTATATAGGAGAATATAATAGCAAATAATAGAAAACTTCGAATGAACTCACGTATTAATGTTCAGGAAGTCAGATTAATAGCATCAAATGGTGATCAAGTAGGTGTAGTAAAAACTGCTAAAGCACTAGAACTTGCACAGAATGAAGATTTAGACCTTGTTGAAATAGTACCTAATCAATCACCTCCAGTTTGTCGAATTATGGACTATGGTAAATTTAAATTCGAACAATCAAAAAAAGCACATTCTGCAAAGAAAAAACAGAGACAAATTCAAGTTAAAGAAATAAAATTTAGGCCTAATACTGAAGAGGCTGATTATCAGGTTAAATTAAAGAGTCTGAAGAAATTCCTCAAAGCAGGTGATAAAGCTAAAGTCACAATGCGTTTTAGGGGAAGAGAGATAGCTCATCAAGTAATTGGTAGAGACTTCTTGACTAGAGTTCAAACTGATTTAGACGAATATGCTGTAGTAGAGCAAATGCCTTCATTTGAGGGAAGGCAAATGATAATGGTCATGGCGCCAAAGAAATAATTGTCATATTTCTTATAATTACTGTATAATTTAAACGATTTTATAAGTGTAATCGAGGTCTATATGCCAAAAATGAAAAGCAATAGTGGTGCTGCTAAACGATTTTCTAAATCATCATCTGGAGAATACAAGAGAGCACAATCACATAGACGTCATATATTGACTAAGAAAAGCACTAAACGCAAGCGTCATTTAAGAGATTACATGACTGTCAGTAAAGCAGACAAATCTCTTGTTAAGCGAATGTTACCATAAAATACACGAGGAAAATTAGATGGCAAGAGTTAAAAGAGGTGTTGTAGCACACTCAAAGCATAAAAAAGTTATGAAAATGGCCAAAGGCTACAAAGGAGCAAGAAGTCGTGTGTTTCGAGTAGCTAAACAAGCAGTGATTAAAGCTGGCCAATATGCTTATCGTGACCGCCGTCAAAAAAAGAGACAAATAAGAGCTCTATGGATTGCTAAAATAAATGCAGCAGCACGTTTACACAATATGTCTTACAGCCAGCTAATGGGAAAGCTTGCAAAATCTAGCAATTTAATTAATAGGAAAATGTTGGCGGATTTAGCAGTTAATAATGCCGACGGCTTTGCAGCAATCGTGAATTCAGTGAACTCATCCAAGTAAAAGTACTCTTCAGTGGAAAAGAAATACTCTTCACTTATTCAAACCTTAAAAGTAAAATTAGAAGCTTGTAAAACAGAAAATGAACTTTTGAAAATTAAATCTGATTTTTTAGGTAAAAATGGTTTAATCACGAAAGAATTTTCAACAATACTTGATGCTGAAGATAAAAAATATACTGGCCAACAACTTAATTTGCTGAAAAATCAAGCTGACAGCTTAATAACAGAGAGTTCAGCTAAGATTCAAAACCTTCTAGTATCTGATAATGCAATTGATGTTTCTCTACCTGGCCGAAATATTTCTGAGGGAACAAGACACCCTATCTCTATAACTATAAATCAAATATCTAATATTATGCGAGGGTATGGGTTTAGGGTTGAACAGGGAAATGAGATAGAAACTGAGTTTTATAACTTTGAGGCATTAAATATTCCATTTAACCACCCTGCCAGGGATATGCATGATACATTCTATGTTGATACAAAAAAGTTATTGAGAACACACACATCATCAGTGCAAATTCACTCAATGATAAAATCAGGTGCGCCACTAAAAATCATTGCGCCTGGCAAAGTGTATAGATGCGACTCAGATCCAACACATTCACCAATGTTTCATCAACTAGAGGGTTTGTATATCGATAAAGATATAAATTTTTGTCACCTAAAAGGTATTCTAGAGAAATTTATTATTGACTATTTCCAAAAAGAAATTGAGACAAGATTTAGGCCATCTTATTTTCCTTTTACAGAGCCATCTGCTGAACTTGATATAAAATTTAGGGGGAAGTGGCTTGAGGTGCTTGGCTGTGGCATGGTTCATGAGAATGTTCTGAAAAATGTAGGCATCAACCCAAAAAAATATTCAGGGTTTGCTTTTGGCTTGGGTATTGAGAGATTTGCAATGCTGAAATTTGACATTCGTGACCTTCGGTCATTTTATGAAAACGACTTAAGTTTCTTGAAACAGTTTAGAGGTGTAAGTTAGAGATGAAAATTACGACTAACTGGTTGAGAGAGTACTTGAACCAGCCAAATAATCTTGACTTACTTGATAGCATGACATCTTTAGGATTAGAGGTCGAGAGTCATAATAAACTCGGCAAAGAATCTGTTATTGATCTTGATATAACTCCAAATAGGTCTGATTGTCTCTCTATTTATGGTGTTGCTAGAGATCTTTCTGCTAAATACAATCTTAAAGTAAATAATATAAAAATGTCTAAATTAGAGATAAAGAAAAATTCTAAAATAATAAACATGATAGATCACAAGATCGCTCCTGTATATTCTGGCTTAATTCTGAATAATTTTAATAATAGTGTTGATACACCTTCATTTATTTCCTCAAAACTCGAAGCCTGCGGTATAAGTAGAGTTAATTTCATTGTTGATTTAATAAACTTTACTATGATTGAGATTGGTCAACCAATGCATGCTTTTGATATAGACAAACTATCAGGACAAATAAGCGTTGATAGTTCAAGGAAAGGCGAGACTATTCATTGTTTGAATGGAAAATCATATGAGTTGCTAACTAACACGCCAGTCATAGCTGATAACTCTGGGCCTATTGCCATAGCAGGTGTAATTGGCGGGCAACTTACCGCAGTTGACAAGAATTCTAAGTCAGTATTTATTGAGTCAGCCTATTTTACGCCTGATTTAATAAGGCTGTCCTCGAAAAACTATCGAATTCAAACAGATTCATCTCATAGGTTTGAAAGAGGTGTTGATCCGTCATTACCAAACATAGCTTTGAAACGATTAGTTTATCTTGTATCGAAAGAACTAAACATGAAGACAATGGACATTTTCGCATTTTCTAAAACTAAATTTTTGAAGAAAAGTAGAGGTAAAATACGATTATCTTTAAAAGCTATGATTAAAAACTTAGGCATTGAAATTAATGAAAAATTTGTCATAAATACTCTTAAAAGACTAGGTTTTAGCCCAAAAAAAATAAAAAAAGATATATTACAAACTACTATTCCAACTTACAGATTTGATATTACAAATCAAAATGATCTTATTGAGGAAATAGCCAGAATTTATGGGTATGATAATTTTCCCTCTAGTCTGCCTGATAAATTGATTGACCATGAAGCATATAAAAAACCTATGTCTGAAAAAATTGCTGATTCTCTTGTATCCCGTGGATACAATGAAGTAATAAATTATACTTTCATACCAAGAGGTAGTCAGACATTAACATCCAAGTTTGATCATGTAATAAATTTAATTAATCCGATTACAGAAGATAAAGCTGAGATGAGGTCAAGCTTGATACACTCATTACTTAAAAATGTTTCTTATAATAAGAATAGACAAAAATCATCAGTGAAATTCTTTGAAATAGGTAAAGCTTATTCAATTTTGAAAAAAAATAAAACATTGGAAAAAAATATTATTGCTGGTGTAATATCAGGGTTTAATTATCCTGATAATCTTAAAGAAGATAAGTTATCAGCAACATTTTATGATGTTAAAGGGGATATTCTATCCGCACTCCCAAATATACAAATTAATCAAACGTCTAAAGAATCATTTTTAAAGAGTAATTGTCAGTCTTTGATAGAGCAGGGGTCAACAAAAATTGGCATGATGGGATTAATTGAGAGGAAACTACTTACTCAGTATGATCTAAAAGGCGATGTCATATATTTTGAAATGGATTTAGATAACATCAAGCAAATAGATTCAGTTAAAATTCATGAATTTTCAATTTATCCTAAAGTTCAGAGAGATCTAACTGTAATATGTCATTCTTCATATATTAGCAACAGTCTTATTAATAAAATTAGAGAAAAATCCTATAAATACATGATTAACATTAGAATTAGTGATATATTTTATAATGAAAGTATTAATTCTAAGAGTATTACCTTGGAACTGACATTCCAAGCAAAGGATAAAACGTTAGTTGACAAGGATGTAACGGAAGAAATGAGGGATATTGTCTCGCAAATCGAGAATAAACTTAAGCTAAAAATTAAATCATAGATGACTATAACTAAGAATACACTTATTGAGATGTTGCATGATGAAGTTGGTCTCAACAAGCGGGAAGCAAAAGAATTTATCGAAATGTTTTTTGAATCATTAAAAAAAAATCTTGAAGATGGTAATGACATAAAAATATCTGGATTTGGTAACTTTACACTTAGAGATAAAAATGCTCGACCAGGAAGAAACCCTAAAACAGGTGAAGAAGTATTAATAAAAGAAAGACGGGTTGTAACATTTAAATCTGGACTTAAACTCAAGAATAAACTTGAGGGTTATGAAGGAAAAATAGATGAACAATCAGGTTAATATACCTAATAAAAGATATTTCACAATAGGTGAGGTATCCAGCATTTGCGACATAAAGACACATGTTTTAAGATACTGGGAACAGGAATTCCCACAGCTTGATCCAATAAAGAGAAGAGGTAATAGGAGATATTACCAACAGAAGGACTTAATTTTAGTTTTAGAAATAAAGGACCTCTTACAGAATCAGGGTTACACCATAGAAGGAGCAAAAGCCAAAATAAATAATCCAGAAATTATTAAAAGCTCATCAGATACTAAAAATCAAATTGTAAATCAATTAAAAAAAGATTTAGAGGAGTTACAAGATCTACTAAATAAATAATGTCATCAAAAATTCTACAAAAATACAACTATCAGACATATACAACTAATAAAGTAGATAATCTAAGGTATTATTGTCTTTCGGAAGACTTAAATGTTCCAAGCGTTACATCAATCATAAAATTTACAAAAGTTGGTTATGATCGCACAATACCAAACAAAATAACAAATCCAATGGAGATAGGTGATATGATGCATAAATATTTACAACAATATTTAACAGATACTCCAAATTCAATAATAAAGACGTCTAATTCACTTGTTGCAGAATCCTTAGCTCAAATTGTTATTGATAATTTAATATCAAAACTAGATGAGATTTGGGGCTCTGAGGTTTCAGTTTGCTATACTGATAAATATGCAGGCACAATAGATTTAATTGGTATCTATGATGGAAAGATATGTGTAATAGACTATAAGTCCTCATATAAAACAAAAACCATAGATGAGTTAGAGGATTTCTTTATTCAATGCGCTGCATATGTAATTGCTCATGATTGGCAATATAATACAAATATCGATTCAATGATGATATTCCAAGTTACACGAGACGGAGATTTTGAGCAAAATATAATGCATTCAAATCAGATGGAAATTTACAAGCGTAAATGGTTTAATAAATTAGAATTATTTTATTCGGAGCTGTCTATAAATGGAAGTCAATCCTAGTGAACTTTTAGAGGAAAATAAACAATTATCTCAAAAAATTATTGAGATTAGGGGGTTAGTTTGACCTCTCTAAAATAGAACAAGAGATAAAAGCTATAGATAAACAGCTTGAAGATGAAAATAATTGGAATAATAAAAGCTTAATGCTTAATCTTCAACGTGATCATAAGAGTAAAACTAAATTAAAAGAGGAAATATCTAAAATTACAGCAAGTATTGAACTAGTGGATTATACACTCAAGACTATAGTAGAAGATAACAGCATCAATGAAAATGATTCTTTAATCCAAGAAATGCAGACACTCTTGTCAGTGACAACTAAATCTTTACGAACTTTTATGACTTCTCTGATGTTTAAAAACAAAGAGGATTCATATGATGCATTCCTAGATATTCAATCAGGATCAGGCGGAACAGAAGCTCAAGACTGGGTTGAGATGTTAATGAGAATGTATATAAAATGGATAGAGTCACATAATTTCAAGTGTGAAATAATTGAAATAACTGAAGGTGACATTGCAGGATTGAAAAGTACGTCAATAAAAATTTCTGGTGACTATGCGTATGGATGGTTACGAACGGAAACAGGAATACATCGTCTTGTGAGAAAATCACCATTTGATTCAGGTAGTAGAAGACACACATCGTTTGCATCTGTGTTTGCTTACCCTAAGATAGATGACGATATTGAGATTGACATTAGTCCATCAGATCTTAGAATCGATGTATATAGAGCTAGTGGAGCAGGTGGGCAGCATGTGAATACGACTGAGTCTGCAGTTAGAATTACTCATCTCCCAACGAAGATTGTTACACAGTGTCAAAATGATCGATCACAGCATAAAAACAAAGATAATGCGATGAAACAACTTCATGCTAAACTATATCTATACGAACAAGCGAAGAAAAATGAAATCAAAAATAAAGTTGAATCAGAAAAATCAGACATATCGTGGGGAAACCAAATAAGATCTTATATTCTTGATGACTCACGAATAAAAGATTTAAGAACAAAATATGAAACTAGCAACACCCAAGCTGTCTTAGATGGTGATTTAGATCCATTTATAGAGGAATGTTTAAAGAAAGGTTTTTGAAATGACGGACGAGAATAAGTTAATTATAGAAAGAAAGAAAAAACTTAATGATTCGAGAGAATATCAATCACCTTATCCAAATAACTTTAATAAAGTTGATTCTGCTAAAGAGATTATAGAGGCCCTTGACTCTAAATCGAAAGAAGAGGCAGAACTCATTAAAAAAGAGGTTTCGATTGCTGGAAGATTATTAACAATAAGATTGATGGGAAACTCTGCTTTTGCAAATCTACATGATGATTCTGGGAAAATTCAAATTTACCTTCAAAAAAAACATGTTGGTGACACTACATATAAACTTTTTAAGGCTATAGATCTGGGAGACATAGTTGGAGTGAAGGGCGAGATATTTAAAACGAAAACAGGCGAACTTACTATAAATGTAAATTCTATGGTCCTTCTCTCTAAATCTCTTAGACCTTTACCTGAAAAATTTCATGGCATATCAGATGTTGAGATTAAATATCGCCAAAGATATCTTGATTTGATGACAAATCCAGCAAGTAAAGAAGTATTTCTAAAGAGATCGATGATAATTAATCATATAAGAAACTTTTTTATAAATCATAATTATACTGAAGTAGAGACACCAATGATGCATCAAATACCAGGTGGAGCTAACGCAAAACCTTTTGTTACTCATCATAATTCATTAGATATTGATCTATATTTAAGAATTGCACCTGAGCTATTCTTAAAAAGATGTATTATTGGTGGGTTTGAAAATGTGTTTGAGATAAATAGAAGCTTTCGTAATGAAGGGTTATCAATTAAACACAATCCTGAATTCACTATGATTGAATTTTATTCTGCTTATAAGAACTATGAATACTTAATTAATTTTATAGAACAGCTATTCAAATCTCTTTGTAAATTACTTTCTATTGGTGAAACATATTCATATCAAGATAATAATATCCAATTTAATATCCCTTTTAATAGACTAACATTTCATCAATCGATTATTGAGAATATTGATGAAATCAATATAGATAATATTGGCGATGTTGTCTCTTTAGATAAATATTGTAAGAAGAATAATATCAATGAAGGTAAATCTAACTCAATAGAGGAATTATTATTAAAAATTTTTGAGAAAGACGTCGAAAAAAAATTAATTAATCCTACTTTTGTTACACATTACCCTACATCCGTGTCACCGTTGGCTAGATCGTTAGATGATAATCCTGATTTATGTGAGAGGTTTGAGTTATTCATTTCTGGTAGGGAGATAGCAAATGGTTTCTCAGAGTTAAATGACCCTGAAGAGCAAGCAAAAAGATTTAAAAATCAAGTTGGTGAAGAGGATGAATTAATGAAATATGATGAAGATTTTATTAGAGCTCTAGAGTATGGCATGCCCCCTACAGCTGGAGCAGGAATAGGAATAGATAGATTGGTGATGTTATTGACAGACACATCATCAATCAGAGATGTGTTACTCTTCCCTCAAATGCGACCTAAAAAATGAATTCTCATATGATTTAAAGAAATCTTCAATTTTAGTAAAGGTCAATTTAGTTTCAACGTTATTACCATCTATTAAATGTGCTTGTAAATTATCTCCTATTATTAGAAGTATATAATCATAATCATGATGATAGATTTTAACTTGGTTATCTATCATTTGAATTTCAATATTTTTCTTCGTAAAAAAATTCTCAACATCAGCAAGGATTTCATTTAAATTAGACATTTTTATGATTTACTTAAGGTTTCTGACATCCCGATGTAATCGCAAGGTTTTAGTTTCAAAAGCTTATTTTTTTCTTTGATCGGAATATCTAATTCAGAAATGATAGCTTCTACAGTTTTTTTATCTAATTTTTTACCTCTTGTATATTTTTTTAAAAGTTCATAGGGATCTGTATGAGAATATTTTCGCGCTATCATTTGAATTGGTTCAGCCATAACTTCCCAGCACTCATCTAAGTCATTTCGTATTTTGTTTCTATCCAACGTTATTTTTTTCTGTCCTAATAGAATGTTCTTATAGCTTATAATAGAATAACCAAATGCAACACCAATATTTCTAAGTACAGTTGAGTCTGATAAATCTCTTTGAAGCCTACTAACTACTAATTTTGATGAAAAAAAAGTTAATAGACTATTTGCCAAGCCCAGATTACCTTCTGCATTCTCATAATTAATAGGATTAATTTTATGTGGCATAGTCGATGATCCAACTTCACCTGCAACATTTTTTTGGGCAAAATAACCTTTAGATATATAACTCCACATATCTTGTGAAAATCCTAATAAAATTGAATTTGTGTGAGATAACTTATTACAAATTTCTGATATATAGTCATGCGATTCAATTTGAGTTGTGTGACTATTCTGTTTGAGCCCAAGATTAGTAATAAATTTCTGCGTGATTTTTGGCCAATTGATATTTGGATAAGCAACTATGTGTGATGAGTAATTACCCGTAGCACCATTAAGTTTACCTTTTATTTTTATATTAGCTAAATTTTTTATTAATTGATCAAGTCTTTTATAAAATATTTTCATTTCTTTTCCCATCGTTGTGGGTGTAGCTGCCTGACCGTGAGTGTGCGATAACATTGCTGCTTTAGAATATTGTAGTGATTTTTTATTTATATCATTAGTGATGAGCTTTAGTTGTTTTATTAGTAGTGACAGACCATCCTTTATCATCAATGCGTACGATAGATTATTAATATCCTCAGATGTACAGAAAATGTGGACAAATTCTACATACTTTTTTAAAAATTTGTTTTTTTTCATCTTACCCTTTAGATAGTACTCTACAGCCTTAACATCATGTTTAGTTATACTCTCAATTTTTTTAACTTTCATTGCTTCAGATGGAGTAAAATCCTGCAATATATTCGTCAAAAAACTCTGATCTTTTGTAGATAGGCTTGGTAATTCTTTAATTTGTTTTTGTTTAGAGAGATAGATAAACCAATATATTTCTACACACAATCTGCTCTTTATCAGATTAAATTCCGAGAAAATAGTAGATATTTCTGTACAATCCTTAGCGTATCTGCCATCAAGAGGTGAGATTGATAGTAATTGATCTTTTTTCATTCTAATCTTTATCTCAAAAATGATATAATAGCACAAAATTAATTAATATTGAATCGTAACACTATGAAGAAGCAAAGTTACAGAATTGAGGTTGACTCACTTGGAAAAGTAAAAGTACCTAAAACAGCTTTGTATGGTGCTCAGACGCAACGTGCTGTGGATAATTTTAAAATTAGTTGGTATAGATTCGACCCGATTTTTATTGAATCACTTGCAGCTTTAAAAGCATCATGCTCCTATGCAAATAAAAGCGCTAAGTTAATACCCCCTAAGATTGCGAATGCAATTTTTCAAAGTGCATCACTAATTATGAATAATATTGAGGATTACTATGATCAGTTCCCTATTGATATTTTTCAGACAGGATCAGGAACTAGTACGAATATGAATATGAATGAAGTTCTCTCAACTCTAGCATCCAAGAAATCTAAGACTAAAGTGCACCCTAATGACGATGTAAATATGTCCCAAAGTTCAAATGACGTTATCCCCTCGGCAATTAATATATCATCTGTTTTACTTGCATCAGAGCTTAGCGCGGTGATTGATTTTCTTGTTATGAAAATGATAGAGAGGGAATGGGAATATAAAGATATAATTAAGACAGGAAGAACACATCTGATGGATGCTGTTCCATTAACTTTTGGATACGAGATAGAATCTTGGAGAGAGCAACTAGTCCATGCAAATGACTCATTAGA
>CETL01076215.1_pt1 | contig 19238 bp, 20 predicted proteins | sample 356371 | NCBI WGS metagenome assembly CETL01 (sample SAMEA2622518, study PRJEB7988) | marine metagenome | biome: marine biome (ENVO:00000447); feature: surface water layer (ENVO:00002042); material: "saline water (ENVO:00002010), including plankton (ENVO:xxxxxxxx)" | depth 5 m | reverse complement strand
GGTGTGAAGTGGGGATTTTTAGCAGAAGACGAAGAAAGATATTTAGTTATTAACGCTGATGAATCAGAACCAGGAACTTTTAAAGATAGAATTTTACTTGAAAGAGATCCACATCAATTAATTGAAGGAATAATAGTTACATCTTTTGCTTCTAATATTTCAAAAGCCTTTATTTATATTAGAGGTGAGTATGCAAAACCCGCACGAAGAGTACAAGACGCTGTTGAGCAGGCTTATGAAAAAGGTTATTTAGGAAAAAATATTTTTGATTCCGGGAAAGACCTAGATGTTGTAGTGCACCTTGGCGCTGGCGCGTATATTTGTGGAGAGGAAACAGCTTTATTAAATTCACTAGAAGGCAGGAGAGGAGAGCCAAGATTAAAGCCTCCTTACTTTCCAGCAGTAAAAGGGCTATACAATAAACCAACATTGGTAAATAATGTTGAAACAATATCTTCTGTTCCTTGGATTATAAATAATTCTGGAAAAGATTATGCAAAGCTGGGTGTTGAAGGCTCAACAGGAACAAGAATATTTAGCCTGTCTGGACATGTAAATACCCCAGGAAATTTTGAAATTGAAATGGGATGTTCATTTGGAGAATTTATTGATAATTTTGGAAATGGTATAAAAGAAAACAAATCTGTTAAAGCATATATTCCTGGCGGAGCTTCAGCCCCTTGGTTTACTGGAGAACAATTAGATATAAAAATGACTATTGATGATGTTGCCAATGCTGGATCAATGTTAGGTTCAGGGGCAGTAGTGGTTATGGATGAGGATACAAACCTTGTTTTAGCTGCAAAAAGTATTGTTAGTTTTTTTGCTCATGAATCTTGTGGTCAATGTACTCCGTGTAGAGAAGGTACAACTTGGTTGGAAATGATATTAGAAAGAATTGCTAGTGGGAGAGGTAGAACATCAGACATAGATTTACTTCTTGATGTATGCGACAACATATCTCCCGGATTGGCCTGGCCTCCTCAAATGACTACAATTTGCCCACTAGGACCATCAGCTGTATCTCCAATTACCTCATTAATGGGAAGTTTTCGAGAAGAGGTTGAAAGCTTGCTTCCAAAGAAAGTACTAATTAATAATGAGTGAAAATATAAAATTTACAGTAAATGGTAATGAGCTTGAAGCTAAATCAGGGGAGTTACTGATTGAAGCTTGTGAAAACTCTGGAATTCATATACCAAGATTTTGTTGGCATAAAAGATTAGAACCAGTTGGTATGTGTAGGATGTGTCTTGTTGAAGTTGAAACACCAAGAGGCAAAGCATTAGTGCCTTCATGTACAACAGAAATAACAGAAGATCTTGTAGTTGAAACAGAATCAGAGGTAGTTACTAAAGCTCAAGAAGGTATTTTAGAATTTTTATTAATTAACCACCCTCTTGATTGTCCTGTTTGTGACAAAGCAGGCGAATGTCCTCTTCAGGACCAAACAATGGCTTATGGTCCAGGAGAGTCACGATTTGTTGAAGAAAAGAGACACTTTGAGAAGCCAATCTCAATTTCAGAAATAATACTTCTTGATAGGGAAAGATGTATTCTCTGTGCAAGATGTACAAGGTTCTCAGATGAAATTTCAGGAGATCCTTTAATTGAATTTATACAACGCGGTAATAAAACAGAAGTTAATACATTTCCTGATGAGCCTTTTAGATCATATTTCTCCGGTAACACTGTCCAAATTTGTCCCGTAGGAGCATTAACATCAACATCTTATAGATTTAAAGCTAGACCATGGGATTTGAAAAAAGTTTCTTCAACATGTAATTGTTGTTCTGTAGGTTGTTCTATTGAGTTAAACACTTCACAAAATAAAATGTTAAGAATATTAGGTGAAGATAATGAATTTACCAACCAAGGATGGCTTTCAGATAAAGGTAGGTACAATTTTGATTATCTTCATTCTGAAAATAGGGTATTAAATATTCTGAATAAGAGTGAAGACTTCTTTAATGAAATATCTATCTCTGAAGCTATGGCAAAGATTAAAAACAAGATTGATGAGTTGGATAATCCGAACGTTAAATTCTTATTAGGTTCTAGTAGTACCAATGAAGAGTATTTTGTTATTAATGAAATAGGGAATTATTTAAATAAGGATAAATTTTTAAGCAGGGATAGTTCCAATATTTACTTTGGAGATGATCTTTTATTTGAGGGTTATTTTGGAGACCAGTATTCTCAAGCAAAGCTTGAAGACTTAGATAATTCAGAAACAATAGTTGTTTGGGCTGAAGATATTAAAGACAATCTACCGATTCTTTATTTAAGAATTAAAAAAGCAGTCAAGAATGGCTCTAAGTTAATTGTATTTGGACACACAAATACTTCAATAGCAGGTCTGGCTGATTTTTATTTTGGTGCAGACATAGTTTCTAATAAATTTGAATTAATTCGGAATCCAAATGAAATTGAAGATTTGAAAAATAATATTGAAGGGAAAAGGGTAACTGTTATTGCAGGTAAATCTACAGTTTTTCAAAAAAAAGAATCATTAGATAAGTTAATTAACTTTTTAAACGAAAAATCTGAGTTGCAAGTATTTAATGCGTTTAGCAAGGGCAATACTTTTGGTGCTTTACAAAATATAGATGAAGTGAAAGGTTTAAATGAATTTTGCAACGAATTTGATACTAATGCTAAAAATATTGTTTTTACAATTGGAGTTAATCCAGTAAATTCATCATTTTTTGGTCAAAAAATTAAGGAAAAATTAATTGCTTCAGATTTTGTAATTTCACTGGATTTATTTGTGAATGAAACAACAGAGTTAGCCGACTTGATACTACCTACAACTTCTTTAGGAGAGAAAGAAGGAACTGTAACAAATATGGAAATGAGAGTAATGAAACAGAATAAAATACTCCCTGCCCCTGGTTCAACATTATCTGAATGGGAATACCTAACAAGCATATTAAATGTCCTTGGTGAAGATGTTAATTATAAAAATGAAAATGAAATTAACAATTATTTAAGTGAAAAATATATAAATCAAGAAAAACTACCAACTTTTGACAATTTAAACAAGCCAAGCAATTTATTTGGGGTTATAAATAAGAAAGATATAAATATTAATATTAAAGATCTTGAAGAAGATAATTTCTCTCTGTTAATGGTCAGAAGACTTTATGGAGATTCAAGTACACAAATAAATTCTCCTTCTATTTCAATGCTGGGGGCACATAAATTTATTGAATTAAATTCAACAACCGCAAAAAAATACGGAATCAATTCAAAAGTTGGCAACTTCATTCAAGGTCCTAATTCAATATTGATAAATATAGATATAAATGAGTATTTACCAGATGATTTAGTAATAGCACCAATTAATAGAAGAGGTTTTGAAAATATAGATCCATGTTTAGATTTTGATATAACTGAAGCAAAAAACAGAGAGGAACTAAATGTCAATTGATATAATAATTTCTCTTGTTAAAGCTTTTTTAATCTTAGGTTTATTACTAACCAATACACTCCTATTAATTTGGCTAGAAAGAAAAGTTGTTGCAGGGATGCAAGCACGAGTTGGTCCAGATAGAGCGGGCCCCTTTGGAATTTTACAAACACTTGCTGATGCCATAAAGCTTTTACTAAAAGAACAAATAATGCCCCTTAAAGCTGACAGAGCTATGTATATTTTGGCTCCAATACTTGCATTAGTTCCTTCATTTTTAATATTTATGATTATTCCTTTAGGTCCAGATATTGATTTAGAAATAAATGGGCAAAATATTAGAGTCCCTCTTGTTGGTGCCGATTTGAATGTTGGTGTTTTATTTTTCCTAGCACTTTCATCTTTAGCAGTTTATAGTGTAGTCCTTGCTGGCTGGTCTTCAGGTTCAAAATATCCTCTTTTAGGTGGTGTTAGAGCATCTGCTCAAATGATTTCTTATGAAGCAGCGATGGGTCTTTCACTCGTTCCAGTAATTTTATATTCTGGGTCTATGTCAATGACGGAAATAGTTAAAAGCCAGGAAGGCCATCTTTCAAGCCCAATACCATTTTTAGATGCGATAGTAAGTTTTATACCAAAGTGGAATATATTTCCTCAATTTGTAGCTTTTGCAATATTTTTTGTAGCTTCAATTGCGGAAGTAAACAGAGCACCATTTGACCTCGTTGAGGCTGAACAAGAATTAGTTGGTGGTTTTCATACTGAGTATTCGGGTTTCAGATTTGCTATGTTTTTCTTGGCCGAATACATAAATATGTTTAATATGTGTGCAATTACAGCAACATTTTTCTTAGGAGGATGGCTGGGGCCAACATTTTCAAACTTTTTACCTCCACTAATTTCTGGATTAATGCCCGCTTTTTGGCTTGGTATAAAAACATTTGGCCTTTTATTTATTTATGTATGGATTAGGGCAACCCTACCTCGTTTAAGATATGACCAATTAATGGAATTAGGTTGGAAAAGAATGATACCTATATCCCTTATATGGCTTCTTTTAAGTTCAGTTGTTTTAGGGATAAGACAGTTTGGTTTGCCATGGAGTTAAAAAAATTATGAGCATTGGATACGATTTACTAAAAGGATTAAAAGTAACTTTTAAAGAGTTATTTAGAAAGTCTGTAACAGACAAATATCCAAAAGAATTTAGAGAGAAACCACAACGATTCCACGGAAGGCATGTTTTAAACAAGTATGAAGACGGTATGGAAAAATGTATTGGTTGCGAACTCTGCGCAGGAGCATGCCCAGCTCAATGTATATATGTTAGAGGAGAAGATAATCCTGAGGACAATCCAGTTAGTCCTGGTGAGAGATACGGCTTTATTTATGAAATTAACATGTTGAGATGTATTTATTGTGCTCTATGTGTTGAAGCATGTCCAACAGAGGCAATTACTATGACATCTTTGTTTGAAATGAGTGTTGCAAATAGATCAGAAGCAGTTTTTGATAAAGACGTATTACTAGTAAATAACGAAGGAGAACCTAATACACATGAGGACCAAACAAAATTAACTAATCCAGAAGAATTAAAAACTTCTGATGGATGGATGAGAGCAACCTCATCAAGCGGTGATCCAGATTTTCAAAACACTATTGGTTGGACAGGCTCTTTAGGCGTTGGTAAAAAAGAACCTGAAAAAGGTCAATCACTAGAAGAAGAATAATATGTTGGATTTAATTTTATTTGCCATTCCTGCCCTTTTTGTTTTAGCGGGTGCATTAATTGTTATATTTGCAAAAAATCCAGTACACAACTCAATGGGGTTAGTCCTCACTCTTGCTTCTTTAGCTGTTGTTTATATAACATTGAACGCAACATTTGTAGCGATGGTACAAATGTTAGTTTACGCAGGAGCAGTAATGACACTTTTCTTATTTGTAATAATGATGATAGGTGTTGATAAGGCTGAACAAACTAAAGAGGAAATAAAAGGTCAAACGTTTCTTGTCTTAGGAACATTAATTTTACTTGGATCTTTGCTTACGTATGTAGTTATCAATTCAGGGTTTAAATGGGATCTGTGGTTTCCAGCTGTTGAATACAGTATCGAAGGTACTCCTAACTTAATTGCATCTACGCTATTTACTGGCTGGGTGTTTCCATTTGAGGTCATATCAATACTTTTAATTGTTGCTGCAACAGCTGCAATTGCATTAGCTTACGATACTAAAACAGTAATGAAAGACGATGATGATTGAAGTTACAACCGACTGGTATTTAACTTTAGCCGCTTTATTATTTTCAATCGGCTTCATAGGAATGATGGTTCGAAGGAACGCTTTGATAATGTTTATGTGCATCGAGCTAATGCTTAACGCAGTAAATTTAACTTTTATTACAGCATCAAAACACTTTGGAACTATTGATGCACAAGTTGCTGTATTTTTTGTTCTTGTAGTTGCAGCGGCTGAAGTGGTTGTAGGTTTAGCAATAATTGTTTCTATTTTTAAGAAGCAGGAAACAGCATCTGTTGATATTTTGAGGTCTTCGAAAGGGTAATAATGGAATATATTCTATTAGTAGTTGTTTTTATCCCTTTGATGGTCTCAATATTTTTAAATTCTATCTCTACATTATTAAATGAAAGATTGACAACGTTTATAACGATAAATGGTGCACTCTTATCATTTACAGTCTCACTTTTTATGTTTGGAGTTCTACTCTTAGATAAATTTAAACCAATTTCTTTAAAGTTATATACATGGTTTCCTGAACCAGAAATAAGGTTTGAATTTCTTCTTGATGGTTTATCGGGAACAATGATGCTTTTAGTTACTGGCCTAGGCTTGGTAATACAAATATTTTCTACCTCATATATGAGTGGTGACCCTAGGTATGTTAAATATTTTGTATATTTTAATTTCTTTGTTTTTTCAATGCTCCTATTAGTTATGTCAGCTAACTTTTTAGTAATGTTCTTTGGATGGGAGCTTGTTGGCTTAAGTTCTTATCTATTAATCTCTTTTTGGTCTGAGAAGAAAGAAGCAGCTAAAGCAGGAAATAAAGCATTCGTATTAAATCGAATTGGAGATTTTGGTTTTTTGATTGCTTTAATGATGATATTAAATACCTATGATACGTTTTCATTTAAAACAGTTTTTGCAACAACATTAATAAATCAGCCACAAAATCTAGATCTTATTGTTGTCTTCCTCATGATTGGTGCTTTTGGAAAATCAGCACAATTTCCATTATTTAGCTGGTTGCCAGACGCAATGGAAGGACCAACTCCAGCAAGTGCTTTGATTCATGCTGCAACAATGGTCACAGCCGGTGTTTTTATGCTGGTTCGAATTTCTCCGCTATTACAGTTTTCAGAGTTATCAAGCATCTTAATTATAAGTATTGGTCTCTTAACAGCTTTAATCTCAGCTTTTGCTGCAATAAATCAGAATGATATTAAAAAGGTACTTGCTTACTCAACAATCTCACAGCTGGGATTTATGTTTATAGCAATTGGGGCTGGAGCATATGTTGCAGCAATTTTTCACTTAGTTACACACGCATTTTTCAAAGCATTACTTTTCCTAGGTGCTGGTGCTGTAATACATGAAATGCATCACGAACAAAATATTCAAAAGATGGGTGGTTTAAAGAAAAAAATGCCAGTGACCGCAGCAATGATGGGTATAGGGACTTTAGCAATTTCAGGAATACCTCCACTTGCAGGCTTTTGGTCTAAAGATGAAATTCTTGCATCTACTTTCGCTAATGGTGGAATTTATTATGGATTCTGGGCACTCTCCTTACTTGCAGCTTTTATGACAGCTTTTTATATGGGAAGACATTGGTTATTAATTTTTCATAAAGAACCAACAAATAATATTGATGATGTTCATGAGGCACCAAAAATGATGACGAGACCATTATTACTATTAGGTATATTTTCTATCTTTATAGGTTTTATAAACACACCATTTTTTCATGGGTTAGAAAAAGTCCTACATTACACATTTATTGATGTAGAAGTAACCCATCTACCAGAAGGAATAGCTGTCGTAATTCTTGCTTTGATATCAATAGGAGCAGGATTTACAGGACTAGGTTTGGCATATTTGATATATATTGTAGATATATTGTCCTATTTTAAATTTGAGATTCCTTTCTTAAAAGAAGTAAAGGGATTGTCATCAAATGTTTTATATTTAAATAAAGTTGGACACACACTTTTTGTACAGATACCTAAATCATTGGTCAGGAAAGTAGCTGTAGTAATCGACGGTCTGTTGATTGATGGTTTCGTTAATGGAGTATCCAATCTTTTCTATAAGTCTTCAAAGACAATTTCAATTACTCAGTCAGGACTTGTTAGAAACTACGTTGTATATTTTGGGTTATTTTTACTTCTACTTGTTTCATTATTTGTAGCTACCCCCTTGATTGCATTATGAGTATTTTAATTTATACCCTCATGTTGTTTCCTCTTATTGGTTCTTTAGTCATTTTTACAATGCCAAAAAGTAGATCAGAACTCTTTAGACCAATTGCGATATTTTTAAGTATTATTCCGTTTGGTTTATGCCTATATCTTTTTACAAATTCTCAATCAAAAGGTTCGTTTGTCAATATCCATACTATTGATTGGATTAAATCATATGGAATAAGTTTAACTTTTGGAATATCTGGGATGTCTCTTTTGCTTCTTTTCTTAACAGCGGTATTGATGATGCTTTCATTTTTGTCAGTAAGTGAAAAATACTCTGAAAGTAAAGGGTTCATTGGATCGATACTTGTTTTACATTTTGCTGTTAATGGTGTTTTCTTGAGCGGAGACCTACTTTCACTATTCATATTTTTTGAAGCTTTACTTATTCCAATGTATTTCTTAATGGGGATTTGGGGTGGAGAAAATAAAAGGTATGCAACAATTAAATTTATTATTTACACAGTATTTGGTTCAGTGTTTATATTCATTGGGACTGTATACGCTGGAGTAATAAGTTATGGAGTAACAGGTCGATTAGCTCTAGATTTTGCAACTTTATCCTCACTTACTTTTACCACTGAACAATCAAGAGTATTGTTTTTGATGTTTACCTTTGGTTTCTTAATTAAGGTACCAATATTTCCTCTCCATACTTGGTTACCAGACGCTCACGTTGAAGCACCTACTGCTGGAAGTATTTTATTAGCCGGGGTTTTATTAAAGGTTGGAGCTTATGGAATATTGAGAGTTTCCATCCCATTTTTTACTGAAGGCTTCTTAGAATATAAATTCTTAATTGCTGTTTTATCTGTAATTGGGATTATTTATGGAGCAATTGTAGCGATTGCTCAAATAGATATTAAGAGACTCATTGCTTACTCATCAGTTAGTCATATGGGATTTGTAATGCTTGGTATATCAGCTGGTAATTATTTAAGTTTAGAAGGTGCAATCATTCAGATGGTAAATCACGGTCTTACAACGGGAGCATTATTCATGCTTGTAGGTTTTCTCTATGAAAGACGTCACACAAGAAGAATTTCAGATTTTGGAGGAATAAAGGCAACAATGCCAAAGTATGCAGCAATATTTTTGTTTTGCTCCTTCGCATCTATTGGCCTCCCAGGATTAAATGGTTTTGTTGGAGAGTTCATGATCCTTATGGGTAGTTTTGCTACATATAAAGTGTTATCTGGAATAGGTGCTTTCGGAGTTGTTCTCGCAGCAATATATATGCTTTGGGCTTATCAAAGAATGTTTACTGGAGAGATCTCAATACAAGAAAATAAAGAACTTGTTGATTTAGATTCAAAGGAAATGATCTCTGTTGTTCCCTTATTAGTTTTAATGTTGTTTATTGGAATTTATCCAAGCTTTATAGAGGGTTATGTAACTCAAGATGCATTACTCATATCTGAGATTATTGATATTTTTAGTGGGAGGTTGAATTGAGTACAATTAGTGAGGCGATAGGCTTCAATCTTATTGTTATAGGACCAACTCTTGCCCTTGTTGCAACTGCTTTAGTTCTTTTGTTTTGCACTATCACTATTGAGACATCTGATTTTGTGAAAAAAACAATAACATTTGGAGGCATTTTATTAACAATATTTACCGTATTTTTAAAATTTGGATTATTTCTTACTGACGGAATATCTTCATATTTTACTGAGAAAATATTAATTGATGAATTTTCACTTTTTGGCAATGTCCTTATTGCACTGATACTTCTATTTAACTTTTCTCCAATTTGGAATACATCTAATCAACTAAAAGACAAAACAACAGAGGCAATTATCTTAGCTCTTATGAGCGCATCAGGTTTCATGCTGATGGTAGATTCTGAAAGTTTTATGATGCTTTTTATCGGTTTAGAGATTGGATCAATAAGTCTTTATGCATTAGCAGGAATAAATAGAGGAGACCTATTAAGTAACGAGGCAGCCCTTAAGTACTTTTTACTTGGATCTCTTGCATCCTGTGTTCTTGTTTATGGAGTTGCTTTAGTTTATATATCACTTTCAATCTCAGGTTTCTACGACACAGCAATCGCTATTCCATATATAGGAGCTGGGAACGTACCACTAACTACATTTATTGGTTTCCTCTTTATAATCGTTGGTCTTTTATTTAAAGTTGCTGCTGCTCCATTTCAATCATGGGCTCCAGATGTTTATCAAGGATCTCCAACTGGATATGTTGGGTATATGGCATCAGTTGCAAAGGTTGCATCTTTTCTTGTAATAGCAAGGCTATGTATAGTTTCTCTACGAGCTGTTATGGAGAATTTTGAATTGTTCTTCTTAGCCGTAATAATAATTTCAATTTTTGTTGGTTCATTCTTTGCAACCGTTCAATCGGATATGAAAAGATTGATTGCTTATAGTGGGGTTATTCAGTCAGGATTTATACTTTCTGGAATTGTTTCAGGTGTGAACGGCACTAGTGCTTCGTTGTTTTATATCACCGCATACACAATTCAATTAATTGGAATATTTACTATATTTACCATAATTAGTGGAAAACTTTCATCAGATTTTTCAATTGAGAATTTATCAGGACTCTTTGTTGAAAACAAGTTCTTAACAATTTGTTTTAGTATTTTTATGCTTGGTTTAGCAGGCATACCTTTGACTAGCGGTTTTATTTCAAAATTTATTTTGATAACAAACCTCTGGTCTTATGAGAGCTATGTATTAGTTGTAATATTAATGCTTTCAACTGTCGCAGGATTTTATTTTTACTTAAGACCAATATGGGTTGCTGCTATTGATAAACCTGAAACACCAGTGGAACGAATTACCTTAAAGAAATCACAAATTTTATCATTAAGTGCTCTTTCATTTGCGACTATTTACTTTGGTTTACTTCCAAACTCTTTAATTAATATCTCACGCTGGGTCATACAGAACTATTTATAATGATTTCAAAAATAATACCCCCTCCGGTTTTGCAGCATCAAGGTGGTTGGGATGAAATACTTTGGTTTTTAGTACCAGCTCTTCTTTTAACTTGGCTTAGAAATAAACAAAATAAAGAGAATTCAAATGATTAGTTATCACAACTTTAGAATTTCTATATAATAAATTTTGTGATAGAAATAAAAAACTTAACCATGAAATACAAAAATGGTAAAGGTGTAGAGGATATCAATATCTCTGTTGATGATGGGGAAGTTAAAGCATTACTAGGACCAAATGGTTCAGGGAAATCAACAACAATGAGAAGTTTTATGGGTTTTTTGAATTCATCCGAGGGTTCTCTTAAGGTAGCCGGAGTAGATACTATAGCCAATCCTGTTGAAGCTAAAGAAATAATCGGATATCTCCCAGGAGACCCACAACTTCCACAAAATCTAAATTCTAAATCATTATTTAAACTTGGTGCAGATATGAGAGGTCAGTCCATAGATTACGCAATGGAGTTAGCAGAAAAGTTTGAGTTGGATGTGAAACAAATAGTTAAAGAACTTTCAAAAGGAAACAGACAAAAAACTGCTGTTATTTTAGCATTGTTGCATAAACCAAAAGCACTAGTTCTTGACGAACCAACTTCAGGATTAGATCCTTTTCATCAAAGAACATTTTTTGAGACTATTGAAGAATTTTCTAACAACGGAGCATCTATTTTATTATCTTCACATATAATTTCTGAGGTAGAAAAAATAGCTGACACAATGGCTGTCCTTAAGGTAGGTTCGAAAATTTATGATGAATCATATAAGACATTCGAAAAGAAAGCAAAAGATGAAGGTAAGGAATTAGAAGATGCCTTTTTTGAATTTTACGACAGAAAGAAGGAGTAATGTTTAATTATTTAAAATATATGTTGAGTGTTCCGAGAAAATTTATAATGACATGGGCTATAGCTCCAGCATTATATTTCACAATTTTACCCCTATCTTTTGCAAATGAAAGTGTGGAAGGTTTATTGATTGATACTCAAAAAGAAGCATTTAGAGGAATGTCTGAAAATGACACAATGATGAATTTATTAGGAATAGATGATTGGGATAATGTTTTTACACTTGAAGGGATGGTTACAAATTACTTTCTGAATCTATTTGGGGTTATCTTGGTTGCTATAGCCACTATTGTTTTATTAAATAAGATGGGTGCAAAAGCTGAAGAAGATGGAACATTTGAATTCGTTGCATCTCTTCCAATGACAAGAGCGACTGTTTACTTAACGCAATCAGTTGTAGCTATTTTCTTTGGACTTTTCATAACCTTTACATGGACGAATGTTATGTACATACCAATAGCAACAATGGAGTTAAGCCAAACACTCGATTATGCCCCTTTAATGAGCTCAACATTAATGGCAGGATTATCAGGTGTTAGCTATGGTGTATTGGGTTTTGCTTTAGGTGCTTATACTGGAAAATCATCTTATGCTTGGGGTTTTGGTGCAGGGTTAATGGCTATAGAGTGGATAGCAAATTCCTTAAGTGGCACTAACGACTTGTTTCTCTGGATTGATGATAATATTTCATCATTTGGAGCTTATGGGAGTCCTTACCAAGATGGATTAATTGGTGGAGATATAGGTCTTGTATTAGCAAAAATTGCTATCTTTTTAATTATTGGTTTTGCTGGATTTAGAAATAGATCTTTAAATCTTAGATAAATTAATTTCATACAAACCATTAATTGACTTACAATTGAGTTATGCCGGTATATTCGAGAACAATTACAGTTAAAGAAGATATAGAGTCCGCTTTTACATTCACTGCTGATTTTAGAAATCTAGATAAATGGAATGAGGGAGATGAAGCAGAACTCATAACAAAAGAGCCTATAAGAGAGGGTTCTATTTTTAAAGTCAAAACACATTTTAACAATAGAGAATTGGAATTAGATTATGAAATTATTGAATGGGGTGCACCATTAAGAGCTTCTCTCAAAACAGATTCAAGAAATTTTGAAATAGTTGATACAATCTTTTTATCAGCAAACGCAAAAGGTACTGAGCTCACTTACTCAGTGGATATTAAATATAAAGGTATATTTATTTTGATAGGATTATTTTTTGGGCCTATGTTCAATAAATTACTTGATACCAATATAAAAAACCTTGAGGAAATTCTTGGACCGGTCTAGATTTTGTTCTTTATTATTAATTTTTCTGTTTGTAATCAATTGTCAAACGGGTGATAGTTCATATATGAGTCCAGAACTTAATCAATTTCCATCTATCCAAGGCAGCAACTTAAATAAAGAAAAAAAAGTTGTACCAGATGATTTTGTTGATAAAAATTTAATAGTTATTGTTGCATTCCAACAATGGCACCAGCCATTAGTTGACGAGTCTATATCGTTATTAGAAAACAATGGACTTGGAGAAACACACAATATAATTGAAGTTCCAACAGTTCAGAAAACTACTAAATTGGCTGAAATTTATTTAGATGGAATAATGCGTGCAGGTATTCGAGATGACAGAATTAGAAATAGGACAATAACTGCTTATCTTGATAAAAATGAATTTTTAGAAATTTTAGATATACCCTCTGATGAAACAATCCATTGGTTTTTGATAGAAAAAAATTCAAAAGATATACTTGCGCGTGGCTACGGAATTATTGCTGAAAAAGATTTAGAGATAATAAATTCTTATTAAATATAAATTGTTGTTAAGTAGACAGCAATTAATGCAAGTAAAAGCATTACACCATTAAATGCACCCCTAATAGCAGGACTAATGTTTGTTGCAAAGCTATGAAAAGCAATCACAATACCAGCTAATGCTAGAACTGATACTTCGATATACCAGTTAGAAGTAGTACTTTCATTTAAAAAGTAAAGAGTTATTCCTGATGATATAGAAACCGCATAAGAGCTCCATGAAATTTTACTAAATGAATTTCGTAAGATTCCCGTTGTGTTTCCTGTAGCATCATACTTGTTCATTCTTGGAGCAAATACTGCCCATGTAACCATAGATCCTAACCAAATTGATAAACCAACTACATGTATAAATTTTAAAATTACTTCCATAAAAAAAAGATTACCACCTATTGGAAGAATAGTTGCACTTAGATAGCAACAAAAAATTTAATAACTAATATATAAACAATGGCAAAATTATATTTTTATTATGCGGCAATGAATGCTGGAAAAAGTACAAATTTACTTCAATCAGCTTATAACTACGAAGAAAGAGAAATGCGTTCTTTAATATTTACACCAAAACTAGACGATAGATTTGGTGAGGGGAAAATTACTTCAAGAATAGGACTTGAGAGGGATGTAGAAAAGTTTGTTGGAGAAGATGATTTGTATGTTTGGACTGCACATGAACATCAAAGAGAACCTGTTGCCTGTGTCTTAGTTGATGAAGCGCAGTTTTTAACCCCAAAACAGGTACTTCAACTTAGTTTGGTAGTAGACAAATTAAAAATACCTGTGCTTTGCTATGGATTAAGAACTGATTTCAGAGGAGAACCATTTCCTGGAAGTGCTTATTTACTAGGGTGGGCTGACGAATTAGTGGAATTGAAAACAATTTGTAAGTCTGGGAAGAAAGCAACATTTAATGCTCGACTGGACGAAAACGGAAACAGAGTCACTGAAGGTGATCAGATTTCGATTGGATTAAATTATGAAGCTCAAGCAAGGGATGTCTTCGAATTAGATAAAGTTTCTCCTATTGACTATCAGATTCCAGAAGCGAATTAGTTATTTGTTTGTAAAGGTGGTTCAGGCCTTGTTGCAAGCCAAGCACAAAGACCTATTCCAAAAGCTCCAAAAATTAAATCACCGACCAACGAGAATACAAGATAAATTGTTAATGCGAATGTTGGGATGATCATACTTATAGCAAGTTTCTTTGCCCTTCTTGACAGCCCTCTGTATGTTTTCCAATTTAAAATAATTGGACCAAAAATTCGATGATTTTCTAGCCAAATTGTAAATCTCTCAGAACATTTAGAGAATGCCCACGCTGCGATCAATATGAAAACTGTTGTTGGTAAACCAGGGACTACAATGCCAATATATCCTAAGGACAAGGATAGAACTCCAATAGTAAAGAAGAAGGGCTTATGAAATGATAAAAATACTTTAGGAAAAAACCTATATAAGATTAACAATAAAAATATTCCACCACCAATGTAAGAAAAGACCATAGAAGGGATTTCACTTAGGAAATTAGTCATGCAACATAAACCCTTTTTGCAATAAACCTATCGATTCCAAAGTAGTCATTTTGATTTACACTAATAGTTATTGAGAAGTCTCCCGTATCAGCAACAGTAACCTTACTTCCAGGAACCATATTGTGATTTTGTAAAAAACTTATTGTTGCACTGTCACGTTTGAGCTCTTCTGTTATTTTTTCAATCGAATAAGTATTTTTCGGATCAACATCCAAAATACGCATCATTTCCTTTTCTTTATAATTTGAATATGGGATTGGATTTCCAAATGGTCCGGTTGTAGGATTACCTAAAATTTCTAACATTGCTTTTTCAGTTGTAGGGCTTAATATATTTTCCCATCTTGATGATTCTTTATATACATCTTCCCATGGAAGATTTAAAACTTCTGAAAGGAATCTCTCTGTAATTCTATGCCTCCTGGCAATTATTTTTGCTAAGCATAAGCCAGCTTGAGTTAATTCTAAATCTTCACCAAAATCAACTAAACCACTGTTTTGCATTCTCCCAATCACCTGTGATACGTTTGCCCTACTTGATCCAAGCCAATCAGCTACTCTTGTTTTTTTTAACTCAATACCTGCTTCTTTTAAGTGAAATATTGCTTCAGCATGTGAAAAAAAAGACATAGGAAAATTCTCGATCAACTGTTGACCATCTCCTTCATGTGCTAAAAGATTCCTTGAATTATCCATAACTACCTTTATGTTAACATGCATTAACACTTGATGAGAACTTAAGAAGTTGGATAAATTTAAAAGACAGGACAGCCAACAAGTGCTGTCAAAGCAATAAAAGCAACCCAAATAAAAGGCTCAAATTTTCTAATTAATTTTGGATCTTTATTTGCTTCTTTAATATTTATTTCCATTTCTTTTATTCTAATCATGGTTTAAAATAAGAGTATGGCATGTCCATTTGCATACGTATTAGTAGCCTTTATGTGGGTTGTCCGAACTGGCGGAAAAATATTCCCACGTGCATTATTTAAAGTAAGTAAATAAAACTTTTATCTAACTTCACTTTCAAGAACAAGAGATTCTAATAAATTTATAGTTTCATTTGAGTCATTTAAACAAGGAACGTAAGTCATCTCTTTTCCACCAGCATTCATAAAAGTATCCCTTCCTCTAATTTCAATTTCTTCCAAAGTTTCCAAACAATCAGAGATAAAAGATGGACAGACAACAATTACTGATTTCAAATCTTTATTAGGCATTTCTGATAAACGTTTATCTGTAAAAGGAGTTAGCCATCCGGGACCTATTCTGGATTGATATGCTATTTCCCATTTATTATCATTTAGGCCAAGTTCTTTAGCCACTTTATTTGAAGCTTGTACTGTATGTGCTTTATAACAATCTGCAGATCCAAGGGAATCAACATCACAACAATCACCTGATGAAAAGCAGTGAGAACCAGTAACATCAGTCTTTTTTGCTTGTCTTTTAGGAATTCCGTGATAACTAAAAATTAACTTATCATAATCGTTATCTTTAACATAAGGCTCTATTGATTTCCTAAGTGCCTCTAGATATTTTTTATTATTGTAAAAAGGCTTAATAAAAATAAGTTCTAAGTCATCATATAAACTTTCAGAAATTTTTCTAACTTCTAATTCAGTGGTCATTGTTGTTGCCATAGCGTTATGAGGATATAGAGGAACAACAAAAAGTTTGTTAAAACCTTCATTCTTCAATATTTTTAGAGCTTTCTCAATGCTTGGTTCCTCGTACCTCATTGCTATTTCAACTCTCCAGTTAGTTTTTTTAATCAACTTTTTTGCAATTTTCTCTGTTGAAGTAATTAAGGGAGAACCCTCTTTAGTCCATATTTGTTCATAAGCATGGAGGGTTTTTCTAGGTCTAAATGGAAGAATGAAAGTATGTAAAATTAATTGTTGAAAAAATTTTGGTATATCAACTACAAGATCATCAGATAAGAAAGATTTTAAATATTGTTTCACGCTTCTTTTATTTAGTTCTTTTGGAGAGCCCAAATTTACTAAAAGAACAGCTTCGTTATTTTTTATAGTCACTAATTAATAATAAAATATTTTTATTTTGAACGTAAATTGAGAATAAAAAAAAATCAAAATAATTACTCTTAACTTATTATGTTAACTACTATTAACAAGTTAAATAATAAGCAAAAAAAAGGTTATTTAAAAATGAATAAGAAATCAATCGCATTGATCTCTGTACTTCTGATGTTATTTGCTGCGTGTGCTGGTGATGCTGGCCCACAAGGTGAAGCTGGAGCAGCGGGAGCACAGGGAGCACAAGGACCTGCAGGTGAAGTCTCTGATGCACAAGTTGCAGCAGCAGTTGAAGCCGCTTTAGCTGAAGAAGAAGCTGAAGTAGGAGGAACCCTTGTTATTTATAGTGGTAGAAAAGAAAGCCTAGTTGCTGATGTAATCGCAGCATTTGCTGCTGAAACTGGAGTAGAAGTTGAAGTTAGATATGCAAAGAGCGCTGCTCTTGCTGGTACTTTAGCTCTTGAAGGTGCAATCAGCCCAGCTGACGTTTTCTTATCACAAGATCCTGTAAGTCTTGGTGTAGTTGCTAAAGATGGATTGTTTGATGTATTACCTGAAGATATATTAGACAACGTTCCAGCTTGGGCAGTTGACCAAAGAGGTTACTGGGTTGGTACATCTGGAAGGTCAAGATCATTAGTTGTTGACACGAGAGATGTTATGGATTCAGAACTTCCAGGAACTATTTATGGATTAAATGATGAAAAATTCCGAGGAAGACTTGGACTTGCTCCAAGCAACTCTTCATTCATCGCTATGGTCTCTTGTATGATCGAGCAAGATGGTGAAGAAAAAGTTGCCGAATGGTTAACAGCCATTAATGGTCTTGGGTACACAGAGTATCCAAAGAACTCTCCTCAAGTAGCTGCTGCAGCTGCTGGTGAGTTAGACATTGGAATGATAAATCATTACTACACACTAAGAACTCTGGCAGAAGCTGGAGATACCCCTATCAAGAATGTTTATTTAGATGGTGGTTGTGGTGCAATGGTTATGCCGGCTGGAGCTGGAGTTTTATCTTCTAGCCAAAATAAACCGGCTGCTTTAGCATTTATTGAGTATTTACACTCAACAAGTGCGCAAGAGCATTTTACAAATACAGTATATGAGTTCCCTCTCGTAGCTGGTATTACACCAAATGCACTTTTGCCAGACATTAATAGTTTAAATTCGCCATCGGATTTGAACTGGTCTGCGCTAGCTTTATGGCAAGAAAAAGCTGTTGAGCTAATTGCTGCAGCAGGTTTTTAGAGAATTATTAATTAATTTCTTAGTCAGTCATTAATTTATCTCAAAACCGAACAGAAAAATCTGACCAGAGCAATCTGGTCAGATTTTTTTCTTTAAATAACTATTATTTCAATATATTCTTATATATGTGAAAACTCCAAAAGCTTTAGCTTTTATGAATATGCTTATTCTTGCTGTTTTTTTGATGCCTGTGTTTTATATGGTTTGGCGATTTTTTACTTTTACTAGGTCTTTTGCAAGCTTTTTTGAATCATGGAATGTATATGGATTATTATTTAATACTATTTCTATGTTTTTTGCAGTTGTCTTCTCAAGTCTATTATTGGGTTTATTAATATCTATTATTTTGATAAGGTTTAAAATCACTGGTTCAAAAATATTATTTACACTCTGTACTTTACCTTTGGTTATTCCATCATATATAGGTGCTTTAACATATATTTCAGCCTTTTCTCCAAAGGGTCTATATGTTCAAATATTTTCATTTACAGGTTTAAGTGAAATAAATGGAATAGAGGGATTTATTGGAAGCTGGATAGTTTTAACCTTATTTACTTATCCTTATGTTCTCTTGATTTGTAGTAGTGCGCTTAGAAACCTTGATTCAACTGTTGAAGAAGCTGCGAGGTCGCTTGGGGTAAAAAGATTTCGAATTTATACAAGCGTTGTTATCCCAAGATTAAAGAAACCAATAATATATTCAGGTCTTTTGGTAGGTTTATATGTAATATCAGATTTTGGTGCAGTTTCTTTGATGAGATACTCAACCGTGACAAAGGCTATTTATACATATTATGAATTTAGTCTTTTAGGAGATCCAATAATTTTTTATTCTGGTTTATTAATTTTCTTAGCTTTAATAATTAGTTTTATCCAAAGGGGTTC
>CETL01114139.1_pt1 | contig 19276 bp, 20 predicted proteins | sample 356371 | NCBI WGS metagenome assembly CETL01 (sample SAMEA2622518, study PRJEB7988) | marine metagenome | biome: marine biome (ENVO:00000447); feature: surface water layer (ENVO:00002042); material: "saline water (ENVO:00002010), including plankton (ENVO:xxxxxxxx)" | depth 5 m | reverse complement strand
GCAGTAAGTAATTCCTTGTAGGAAGGCGTATTAATTTATGCCTTCTTACAATGAATAAAAGACCATGTTCCCGATGGGTAAATCGGCATAGGAAATTTTACAGTCTTTATATTATCAAAAGAACATATCTCAAGTTTTTTCCTTATTGGTTTAATAAGATTTTTTTCGTGTAGCAATGGTGAACCGCTTTGTTGGATAAATATCCCTTTTCTTTTTAACCTCTCATTAACTATTTTATAAAATTTAGAGGAATACAGTATACCAGCTGATGTATCTGGGTCTGTACAATCAATTATAATAAGATCAAATAGACTACCTGTATATTCTTTTAGCCACTTGTATCCATCATCAATTATTAAGTTGATCTTATTTTTCTCATTTTTCTTTAATTTATGATTTAATGGAAAATACTTATTACATGATTTAACAACATCATAATCTATCTCTACAATGCTTAGTTTCTTAATAATTTTATTCTCAAATAGATGGTGAGCTATCTCGTAGTCACCACCTCCTATTATCAAGATATTGTCTAATTTTTTTTTACGAATAATGTTTATGCATGTCTCTTTGTATTGATTCGAATTCTTTTCAGTTAACATAAAACAGTCTTGCAAAAGAAGGATATTACCAAAGTATTTTGACGCGTAAATCTCAATTTTTTGATATTTTGATATTTTCTTATATAATCTTTTTTGGCATTCAACAGCGAAGAATGTTTTTGTGTCTTTATTGAATTCTTTTACTAACATTTAATATAAATCATTGTTATAGTATTAATTATCTTACTACATTTATGCTTACTCATCTTTATAAATATCTAAAATGAAACTAGACCACAAACATCTTTTAGTAAGAGCTGAGGTAAAAAATTGTCCCTCCGAGGGAGAACTCTCGGCCGTTCTCTCTTGGATGAAAAAGTTAATTAATACTATCGATATGAAACTTCTCCAGGGCCCAAGTATATCATACGTTGATCAGCCCGGTAATAGAGGCATTACCTGTATGGCGTTAATAGAGACTAGTCACATTGTTCTTCACATATGGGACGAAGCAGATCCAGGTATTTTTCAACTTGATGTGTATAGCTGTAAGTCATTTGATATTGGTGCTGTAATAAAATGTTTATCTAGTTCTTTTGAGGTCAAAAAAATTGAATACAAGTTCTTAGATCGAAATACAGGTCTTACTTTTATTAATTAACATTTTATGATTTGAGTTTTAAGCGATATTTTATTTTTGCAATTACATAATCAAGTAGGTACTGCATGTTTTTATACAGTTTTGATCTTTCACTAAAGTCCGCAGGAGCTATAAAATCAACTCTATTTGCTTTTAATAAACCCTCACTTATTTTTATTTGGGTCTTATTGTTTTGATAGACCGCAATGGAGTGACCACCCTCTTTTTTTATTAGTGCCATACTTGGCACATCAGTCAGACCATCTCCAATATAAATCATATTATCAAATGGTATTGGTCTCTTAATTTCGGCCATATGCTCATTAATCGAATCAGACAAATTCTCTTTACCTTTATTAATACGAAATAAGTATTGTGTTTTTGTTGTATCTGTTACGACAATTTTCGGAAACACAGCTATATTATCATTGTTGTAATAATATTCAGAAGCAAAAATTTTTTTAATATATTTTTTTATTGAAATCCCTTCCAATATTTCTAAGTGACCAGCTGAAATAATGTAATGATGTATTTTTATCTTGGAGTTAGATGTATAATCGACATACTGATTCACTCTGTCAAACCACGAGGAAACACCTTTATAATACTCTATATCCTTTGACATTTTTAAGAATTCAGTCTTTGAGATGGAGACATGTTTCTCCGCTGCACAATCAAGCAGATGACGCATGTAGACCATCATAGTTTCGGCTCCAGTTTTTTTGGTCTCTCGAACTATATCTGCCCAAAAATTCTTAGACTTAATGCCTAATCTAGGAAGGAGTGTGTACTCTTGCATAGTTTTAGGAGTGAGCGTTCCATCAAAATCATAAATAATCGCTATACTATCTTGTTTCATTACATTTCCTTCGGAGCGTCGATATTTAAGACTTCTAAACCACATTTTATTACTTTTTGAACTGCAGCTATTAGATAAACCTGACTATAGTTTATCTGGTCCTTTATAATTTTCTCATTTGCATAATATCCATGGAATAATTGAGATAGGTCATAAAGGTAGTTTGTCATAATCTGTGGTTTTAGATTGACTATTGACGTTTCACATATATCAGAAAAACTACTCAGTTTATCAACAAGTTCTGTCTCTTGATTTTTAGCAAGGTTATTATAATCAAAATCAAATTTTTCATAACTTTGAATATTCATCAGAATTTTTTCAATTCTTGCATGAGCGTACTGTATATAATAAACAGGGTTATTTTTATTAGAGGATACCGCTACTTCTAAGTCAAAATCTAAGTGCTGATCTTTGCTTCTCATAAGGTAAAAAAAGTTAATCGCATCTATCCCAATCTCTTTCAGTAATGTATCAAGCTCAACGAAATCACCTTTTCTAGTTGACATTGAGATCTTTTCTTTACCCCTATATAGGTTAGCAAATTGAATAAGGTGAATATCTAATTTGTTTATGTCATGCCCAAGAGACTCAAGACCTTTGTATATTCTGTTCACATATCCATGATGGTCTGCGCCCCAGATATTTATCACTCTATCAAATTCTCTCATTTTGATGTCATGATAAGCTAGATCAGATGCAAAGTAAGTGTATTCACCGTTTGATTTAATTAATACACGAGGCTCATCGTCATCAAACATAAGCGCACCATCTTTTTTTATAGTCTTCCCACTTTCTCTGAGCTTCTTTATTGTTTCATCGACTGTATTTTTATCGAAAAGTTCAGACTCAGAAAACCAATTATCGAATATAATTCCTAAACTACTCAGCGAATTTTTGATGTCTTGCTGTATCGAGCTAACAATAATTTTCCGACAAGCTTCTAGTTTTTTCGAGTGCTTGTTATTTTCAAGCATATCTTTTATTTTTATATCCCAACCCTTTTTATTTATAAATTCTGTAATTTTCAGCGATATATTGTTTACATAATCTCCTTCATATAAATCACTGTTAGATTTTGCTATTGTATCGTCGATTCTGGAGAAAACACTTATCACAAGTTTATTAATTTGATTCCCGTAGTCATTTACATAGTATTCCTTATGTACTTGATGTCCTTGTATTTCTAGAAACTTTGAGATAATGTTACCGTAAATTGCACCTCTCCCATGACCGACATGCAATGGCCCTGTGGGGTTAGCAGATACAAACTCAACAATAATCTTATTCACCTTTTTGGTCCTAATACCCTCTAGTAGATTTTTAGAATTGATTATTTCTAGGACAATATTATTTTTATGCGAGTTATCTAGTGAAAAATTAAGATAGCCTGGTTTTGCTACCCATACTCTATAGTTCTTATCCTCTTTTAGAGAGGATTCCATTTTTTCAGCAATTTGGAGTGGATTCTCGCCTAATGTCTTTGCTACTTTCATAGCAACATTACTGAAATAGTCGGATTTAACATGTTTGTTAGAGGTTCTTTGAATTTCGACTATATCAGCAGGGTTGCTTAATTCATATATTTCATCAAGCACTCTTATCACTTCTTTTTTAATATAATCTTTCATTTTAATTAGTATAAATCTACAGGATCGACATCAATCGACCACTTCATATTGTAAGGTTTTTTCTGTATTATGTATTGTCTTATTTCTTTGGTTATTCTCCTTAGCATGGTTCTATTTTTTGATCCTATTATCAGCTGATGAACAAACATATTATTTTTTTTAGAGAGCGGAGCCTCTGCTGGACCCAGTAAAAATATACTTTTCTGTTCAGAGTAGCAACCTTTTAGCTCTTCTAGGAACTTAAATGTAGTTGATTTTTTTATCGATGACATTTTAAGTAGAGATAAATGACTATATGGAGGTAAATTAGCTTTTTTCCTCCCATTGAGGTTCTCTAGAGCAAATTTCTCATACCCATCAGAGAGAAGTGTGTTTAGTAATGGATGTTCTGGTCTTCTAGTCTGAATGATCACTTGACCTTTTTCATTTTTTCGTCCTGAACGTCCAGCCACTTGTGTTATCAGTTGCGCTGTCTTCTCTAGACCGCGGAAATCTAAATTATACAGACCAGAATCAATATCAATAATCCCAACTAGTGTCACACTAGGAAAGTCATGTCCTTTTACAATCATTTGTGTGCCTACAAGAATGTCTACTTCGTTATTTTTAGCTTTGTCTATAAAGTCCTTTAACTTTTTAAGACTCGATATTGCATCACTATCTATACGTAAGACTTTAGCTCTTGGAAATAGTTCTTTAATTTTATCCTCAATCCTTTGTGTCCCAAAACCTACTGGTACTAAATTACATTTGTCGCATGTTCCAGGATTAATCGAGACACTTTGAAAATTACCACAATGGTGACATTTTAAGATTTTCTGATTCTTGTGATAAGTCATGAATGATTCACATATTTTGCATCTTGAGATCCAACCACATTCTAAACACGTTAAGGCATGGCTGTATCCACGTCTTCCAATGTAAAGTAGAGATTGTTTATTATTATTAAGATTTTTTATGATCGCGTCTTTTAAATATTTAGAGATACCATGTTCTGGCAAATCTTTATTTAAATCAACGAGGGTGATTTTAGGTAAATCTACCTTATGATATCTTTTTGTTAGATTATATTTTTTAAACTTTTCCAATGATACATTATGCAAGCTCTCGAACGATGGTGTAGCACTTCCGATAACTATTGGTATATTAAGATTCTTAGCTCTCATAATTGACAGGTCTCTTGCATGATATTTAAATTTCTCCTGTTGCTTGAGCGAAGCATCATGTTCTTCATCTATTATGATTAGCCCCAGAGATTTAAATGGCAAGAAAATAGAAGATCTCGTACCAATTACGATATCCAACTTTCCATCTCTAGCATTTATCCATGTTGTCACTTTGTCCTTAGTCGTGTGTCCTGAGTGGTATGATTGAATTCTTTTATCGATATACGTCTCAAATCTTTTTATTGTTTGAGGTGTCAAATTAATCTCAGGAACTATTATTAAAACCTGTTTATTTTTACTTGTAACTTCTTTTGCAAGATTTATATACACCTCAGTTTTCCCACTCCCTGTTACTCCATGGATCAATGAAGTTGAAAAACTGTCTATGTTCTTATTTATACCGCGGAAAATCATCTTTTGTTCATGATTTAAATTTATTTTTAATTCATTTTTTGATAATTTTTTGTATTCACTTTTGAAGATTTTTATATTACTAACTGCTATACCTTGCTTAATCTGCGATGGTAAAGCTCCAAATAAAACTTGCCCAATGGGATATTCATAATAATCACTTGCCCATGTGCAAATTTTCATGATCTCGGGACTTACTAAACCATAATCATCTATTAAATTTATTGCAGATTTTAACTTATAGTCAATTTTATCTTTCCAAACATATTTTTCTTTTTTGATCACAATGCCTACAATGGTTTTTTTCCCGAATGGAACAAGCACCCTTCCGCCAATACTCACTTTGCCTAATGAGCGGGGCACAAGGTACTTAAAGGTCTGGTAAAGTGGGTAGTTAACAGCAACGTTGATGACTTGGTCCATTATTCATTATACATAGGTAGAAGAGCAGATGATTTACTATATTAAAGGCCGGTTTTATCCACAGATTTTGTGGAAAAAATTGTGGATAATTGGCGAAAGTGGAATGATTTCTATCATGGGATTATACATACAACAGATTGTATATTTTATAATCAATGTTAAAAATTCATATTTATCAACAGTTTGTAGGCTTAATAACAATTTATATATGATAGACCTGATACAAAACTATGTTTGTTTGAGAATTAATCTCATTGTTAATAAATAGGCTCTATTTGCCCAAAAACAGGGCTAATACCCCATTATTCCAGTCATTACATGCTTTTTTGTATGCCTTTTTTTAGTACAAATCTACCACAGTAATTTACTTATTAATTTAAATAAAAACTCACATAAGTGATATATAATGGTCCGATGATTAGTATCAAACAAATACTGCGTTTAAATGCTGCCGGACATCCGATAGGTTGGATAAACTATGAAACTGCAGTCAAACTATATCACTTAGGGCAAATAGCATATGAATGTGGTTCGTCTACTACACGAATTAGGGGTGGTATAAGCCGTCTAACAGGCCTCAGGAGCACACTTGATATTAATTCCATAGTAGCAACTAAAAGCTCACATAAACTTGATTATTCGTCATTTACGCCATCTTTAAACAACTCTACATTATTCATGAGAGACGCTAATACTTGTTTGTACTGTGGTGATAAATTTGCTCACAAACATTTGTCAAGAGATCATATTATCCCTCTCTCATTAGGAGGAGAGGATATATGGACAAATGTTGCTACTGCTTGCAGGAGATGTAACAATCTTAAGGGTGGCAGGACGCCAGAGGATGCTAATATGATGCTTGTCGCAGTACCTTTTAGCCCTTCTAGAGTAGAATACTTGATCCTACGTGGGAGGACTATATTAGCTGACCAAATGGAATTTTTAATTTCACACATTTCAAAAAATAGTCCTTTATTAGCTAGATATAATATCACATAGCTACTAAAATAATTTTATGCATTCTGTTGATAAGAAAGGAGTCTTGCTTATAAACCTGGGAACACCCAAGTCACCAACTACGGAAGACGTACGAGTTTACCTTAAAGAATTTTTATCTGATAAAGATGTAATTAGAATGCCGAGATTTTTCTGGTTACCATTGTTAAATCTTGTAATTTTAAGGTCTAGGCCAGCAAAAAGTGCAGAATTATATAAAAAAGTATGGACAGAATGGGGCTCCCCGCTGCTCTATAACACCTATTTACAAGCTGGTTTACTAAAGAAGAAATTTGATGAGGATAAGATTGATAAATTTTTTATAGATGTAGCTATGAGATACGGCTCTCCTTCTATTGAGTCTAAATTACTTCAACTTGTAAAAAGTGGTTACAAAAAAATTATTATATTACCTATGTTTCCGCAATATTCGACTACTACAACAAGATCTATTGCAAGAAAGCTCAACGAGATCGTTAAAAAAAACAAGTCATTAGATAACATTGAAATCAATTTTATTAAAGATTTTCATAATCATGAGTTATACATTGATGCATGTTGTGAATCTATTAAAGATTTCCAGCTTAACTCAGGTCAACCACAAAAACTTTTGTTATCTTTTCACGGAATTCCAGAATCCTATGTAGGTGCAGATGAACCATATCGAGATCAATGTATCATGACAGCCAATTTAATTGCGAAAAAACTAGATCTTGATGAAAAACAATTTGAAATTGCGTTTCAATCAAGGTTCGGAAAGGCAGAGTGGATAAAACCATACTTAGCTGAGCGTTTAGAGAACTTACCAAACGAGAAAATTAATAATATACAAGTTTTTTGTCCTGGTTTTTCCTCTGATTGTCTTGAAACAATAGAAGAAATTGGAGAAGAGTCTAGAGAATTATTTCTTGAATCAAGTGGAAAAGATTTTGGATTCATTCCATGCTTAAACGGTTCGGAGAAATTCATTCACCTCATCAAGGATTTGATTATAAATTGTGATAATTATAGTATCGATTACAGAACTTTATTTTAATTTTTTAATCCCTCTTAATTCCAGTTTTGAATAATTAGGAATGCCATTGACAAACGGCGGGATGCTCTCACCATCTATTAAGCTAAGAATGTATTTACGGCATATAGTTGTTATACTAAAACCATCTTTACTAATAAAATTCCTTGGCAATTTTTTTTCTTTATTAGCAACTTTTCCTAGAGGAATTTTTCCAGTCATCCAAGCTCCGTCTCTCTTGCGTTTTAAGACTGTTACCATAACATCTGAAATCCCTTTAGTAAGGAATTGAACTGATTCCCTTCCCACATCGTAAGCTTGTTGGACATCAGCTTCTGCCCCTATGTGTCTTGCTGCTCTTTGTAAATAATCAGCTACGGCCCAATGAACTTTATAACCAAGTGAATTGTTTACCAAATTTGCTAGTATCGGCGCAACACCTCCAAGATGAGCATGCCCAAAACTATCTTTTGAGGTTGAGGAAGATATGAAATCACCTTTTTTATTCTTAATTCCTTCTGATACTACAATTACACAAAAACCATCGTCTTCTACAGACTTCTTTGTTTTTTTTAAGAATGTCTTTTCATCAAATTTTTTCTCTGGGAATAGGATAATGTGAGGCGCGTTATTGTTTATTCCCTTGATAACACCAGAAGCAGCAGCAAGCCATCCTGCATGTCTTCCCATCACTTCTAAAATGAAGACTTTTGTTGAAGAGCTTGACATTGACGAGACATCCAAAGATGCTTCAAGTGTAGAGGTTGCGATATATTTGGCAACTGTTCCAAAGCCTGGGCAAGCATATGTTCCTGGAAGGTCATTATCTATTGTTTTGGGTATACCAATACACTTGATATCGACTCTATTTTTTTTGAAATATTTTGATAACTTTAATGTTGTATCTTGAGAATCACCACCACCATTATATAAAAAATAACCGATACTATATTTTTTAAAAACTTCAAGAATTCTATTGAATTCGTTCTGATCTTTTTTAGGATCTTTTAGTTTTATCCTACAAGAACCAAATGCTCCACCTGGTGTGTGGATAAGCTTTTCTATCTCTTTTTTCTTTTCTTTTTCAATATCTATTATTTCTTCATTTAATGCACCAGCTATCCCATTTTTTCCGATAAGTAATCTACCAAAAAAGTTTCTATTTTTTTTGAATTCATCATATATACCCTTCGCAGTAGCGTTTATAACTGGAGTTACGCCACCAGATTGTGCATAGAATATATTTTTTTTAGACTTTATTGACATGTTATAAATCTATCCCAAGTTTCTATAGTGTTCTTACTTACCCCGACTCTATTCAAAAACTTTATCAATTCATTGAGATCAGGTGAAACTCTATCATGATTAAGTTCCATTTCATCAATAGTATTGAGTGTAACAAGTTTTTTTGACATATAGATAACTTTTTCATTTTTTAATAGAATATCAGCTACTTTTGAGTATTTGCCACTATCCATATGTTTAAGATCTCTAAAATTCTTGAAAATACCATCTAGGGTCTTGTATCTTCTTATTAGAAATGTTGCTGTAATTTTTCCTATTCCTGGCGCGCCTGGGACATTATCAACTGAGTCTCCTATTAATGCTTGAAAGTCTGAAAAATATTTAGGTGAAAATCCAAGATTGTTTTCAATATCCCTATAAGAAAACTTTTTATTAGAAAGATTCCACCATATATCATTTTCATTAATCACTTGATATAAATCTTTGTCATTCGTTATAACAATATTTTTTATTTTCTTTTTATAATTATTTTTACAAAGAGTAAAGATAATATCATCTGCCTCATATTTCTTACTAGCATAATTTTTTATTCCTAGAATATCTAATAATTCTCTACATAAAGAGAACTGTATTTTTAATTCGTCTGGTGCACTAGGCCTATTAGCCTTATAATCCTGGAAAATCTTATTTCTGAAACACGTTCCGAGAGATTCATCAAATGCGAAGCAGATATGTTGAGGTTTTTGAGTTCCCAAAAACTTTTTTACAAAATTTGAAAATCCTATAAAAGCAGAGATAGATTCATACGTATCAGTTTTTATCTGCGGCATTGTGAACCAATATTTTAAAACAAATCCTGTTGCATCAATCAAAAAAGAGGGGCAATGTTTACTGGACAACTTTTATTAAATCTCCTATGCTGGGTCTACCATCAGGATAGTGTCCGTTTAAGAGTTGTAATTTTTCTTTCGCAAATTTGCCCAGTGGTGATGATCGAGCTAAAGAATCGTATGTCATGCCTTCGCGAAACCTTATCACCTTTATTTTTAATCCTTTCGAATTCGCAATTTCATTCTCAGTCATCTTCTTAAATGACGTGAGAATACTTTTAGCAGAATTATCGTTAGTTAAATCTTTCATTGTAATAGATGCTACCCACACCTTTGGTTTGATATCTTTAGTATCTGTATCAAATATCACGATAAATCTGCGGTAATATGTTTCCAAAGGTGTTTGATTCTTATATAAATGAGTATAACCAGATAAGTTATTGAAGGAAAAAACCTCTTCGTTTAATAGTTTGTTGTTGCTTAAGAAACCAGATTGACGAATACCTTTCTTCATAAATTCCTTTGGCGTTAATCCGTTATCTAGATCGTCCTTAAGGAGGTCATCAGCACGCAGAACAATTTTATCTGACTGTTTTGTTAGCTCTAGTCGGTCTGGGAAATTCTTGAAAACCCATTCTTTGTCTATATCGAATCTTATGGCGAATATAGGATGATAAAAGACTGAATCCTTCACGTAACCCTCTTCAGGACTTGTTCCGTAGTTAGAGCCATCAATACGTTTTAAAAACTTTTCTTTATTAATGATTAATTCCTCATTACTCTGCCTATTCTCCTTTAAGGCTTCAATTCTTTTAGCACTATCTGGATGTGTGGAGAAGATTCCATGATAACCTACATTAGGTTCTCTATTTTCACTTTCTGCAATCACCCTTTCAAGTTCGTCAGATTGTTGCATAATTTTTAAAAAACCAGCCATTGCTGTTGGATCATAATTATTTATCAATAAATATTCAGCACCTAGTTGATCAGCTTCAAGTTCATATCCTCTTCCATATCCTCTATTAATGGCAATATTTAGAAGATTAAAGGCATTACTTGTTAACTGACTTCCTGGAACATTTGCTTGAATTACTCCGAGCAAAAGATTAGTAATTTGTGCTGTACTCATACCCCTTACAGCATGTCTCGCAGTGATATGTCCTATTTCATGACCTAGCACTCCAACAAGCTCAGCTTCAGAGTTGAAATAGTTCAACATACCTCGGTACATATAAACATATCCTCCTGGTGTCGCGAAAGCATTGAAGATTGGTGAATCTATTATTGTAAAAGTCCACTTTAAATCTGGTCGATGACTTTTACGTGCTATTTCATTGCCTAGTTTTTGAATGTAATCATTTAGCTCTTTATCCTCAAGCACTTTATTTTCAGTGACAATCTTCTCATGATATGAGGCCCCTATGGATATTTCTTGTTGCTCTGTGATTGTTACAAAATCTGGACTTCCTGTAACTGGATTTGTTGCGCAACTATTAAAAATCAGTAGGGTGAAAATTAATATGGTATTGAGTTTTATACTATATTTCATTTTTATAATTATGTTGGTTAACAAAATAATTTTCAATTCCTTTCAGTGCGATTGCTCTGTGACTGATCAAATTCTTGTCTTCATCACTAAGCTCTGCTGATGTCTTACCTAAGTCTGGGAGAAAAAATATAGGATCATACCCAAAGCCATTTGAACCTTTAGGGGACGTTGCGATAAATCCCTCCCAAGAGCCCATGCTGATAACAGGAAAAGGGTCATTTTTAAATCTAGTAAATACTATCACGCATCTATATCTAGCGGTTCTTTTTTCTAAAGGGACCCCCTGTAGTTCTTTTAGAAGTTTTTTATTATTACTCTTGTTAGATGCATTTTCACCCGAATATCTTGCAGATTTCACGCCTGGACGAGCATTAAGGTAATCTACTTCTATTCCAGAGTCATCCGCAATAGATGGGAGACCAGTTACATGCGAAGAACTTCTGGCTTTCAGTAACGCATTTTCTACAAAGGTCATTCCAGTTTCCTCAACTTCTGGTATCTCGAAATCTTTATGTGAGAATAATTCTATATTAGAACTGCTTAGAATTTTTGTAATCTCCTTTATTTTACCCGGGTTCTTAGTTGCTAGCATTATCTTCATTATCTTTTATCAAATAATTTATCTATAATATAAGATTATAGCAATTTTTATAGGATGAGTAAGAAAATCATGATGAAACAAGATATGATTAAAGTCTCAGACATTAGTAAAAAGAAAATTACAAAAAGGACTGCAGTTTCTGAGGGTTTTATTACACTGTCTGATGACGCTATAAAGATTATTGAAACTAATCAGAATAAAAAAGGTAATGTTATCGCGGTAGCCAAAATAGCCGGAATCATGGCAGCTAAACAGACTCCAAGTTTAATACCCCTCACTCATATCATCCAAATTGATGATGTTGATATAAATATTACTCTTAATAAAACTAAATTGAGGTGTGAGACGACCGTGACCTCGCTAGGGAAGACAGGGGTAGAGATAGAATCACTTCTTGCAACTGAAATATGTCTATTAACTATCTATGACATGTGCAAGTACATTGATAAATCTATGATTATTTCCGAGATAAAACTGATAAAGAAAACGGGAGGTAAATCTGGCGACTACTCTAGCTAAAATACTATGAGCATAATAAAAAAAGTTTTTATTTTTGTAATTATTGTAACTGTAGGAGCATATCTGTATGGTAAGTTTGTCTTCGATGTTAATGACTATCGTGATGACATTACATCTTATTTATCTGAGAGAATTGGTTATGAAGTTATATACAAAGGTAAAATAGATATAGAATTTGACCCAACTGCTAGAATTTCAGTTACTGACATTTACATCAGTGACTCATCAAAAGACAATCTTATGATAGCAGATATAGAGAAACTTGAGCTTAACATTGACAAAGAGAAAATTGTTAATGGCATAATAGATGTAGAAAGAGCAGAAATTATAAATATGAATTTTTACGGTGTAAATATTGATGAAATACTTATGAAATCATACACATTAATCAAAGATCAAAAATATAAGCAATTTAACTCACAAAACTTTACATCTATTGAATTCATGAGAGCTGAGGCCGTTGTTAGTAAACAATTGATGAAAATAGACAATATCAATATCATTTCCTCTCTTTTGTCAATTAAAGGTAGTGGTACAGTAGATATGGAATCGAAAAATGTAAATTTTGAAATGATTGGAACAATAAAAGAAAAAAATGATGTCATAGAAGTATATCAAAATAATTATCCAGTTGAGCTTTATAACAATAATATACCGGTTAAGATCACTGGGCCTGTTGATAAAGTAGATTTCAGTGTTGACCTAACTGATATAATTACTAAACAAATAATAAACCCAATAAAAGAGAAAATCATAGATGAGCTTGAAGAGAAGATCCTTGAACAGATTAAGTTACCATTCTAATAACAAACAAAAAATACAAAAAGAAATATTATCTTGGTATGACTCTTTTGGGAGACATGATCTTCCCTGGAAGAACAGGCCAATCTACGAGATATGGATCTCTGAAATAATGCTGCAACAAACTCAGGTTAAAACTGTAAAATTATTTTTTAGAAAATTCATTAAGAAATTCCCAAATCTTGAAAAATTAATACATGCTGATTTAGATGATATTTTGGAAATGTGGTCAGGCCTAGGTTATTATCGGAGAGCAAAAAATATTTATGCTGCTTGTCGAGTTATCGAGGAGAATTACAAATCACGATTTCCTACCAACTTTGCTGATATACTAAAATTACCGGGAATCGGAAGAACTACAGCTTCAGCGATTGCAACTTTTTCAAACAATGGTCATTATTCAATCCTAGATGCAAATGTTAAACGCTTGCTTACAAGAGTATATAACGTTAACACAAGCAAGAAAGCAGAAAGTGACAAAATATTATGGGACTTATCTGAAGATCTGCTCCCACAATCTAGATCAAGCGATTTCATTCAAGCATATATGGATATAGGTTCTATTATTTGCAAAAGCAATAAACCCAACTGTGATGGATGTCCCTTATCAAATCTTTGCATTACAAATGCATCTAATCTTAGAATAAAGAATTATAAACCACAGAGGAGAGTCAAAAAATTCATAAAAGAAGAAAAATTATGGAGCTTAGTTATAATAGATAGTCACAATAATTTCTATCTTGAAAAAATTTCATTAGGTAATTTATGGTCTGGCTTATATTCGTCACCAATATTCACTAGTAAAGCCAAATTAATAGAATGGGCAAAATCAAAAAACCTAGTTCAATTTTTTACAGAGAAACTTTATAGTTTCCAGCACCGTCTTTCACATATTAATTTCACAATAGATGCCATTCTATGTAATGTGCATGAAGATAAAAAGATTAGCCTAATCGAGGATAATTGGTATAATCTATCAAATATTACTAAAGGAGTGCCTAAATATCAGAATAAAATCATTGATAAATTTGGGAGAGTATAATGGCCAAAGTAAATTGTGTGAAGTTAAAAAAAGAGTCAGAAGGTTTAGATTACCAGCCATATCCTGGAGAATTAGGTAAAAAAATTCATGAAAACGTATGCGCAGAAGCTTGGGATATGTGGTTAAGCCATCAGACGATGCTTATAAATGAGATGAGATTAACCCCTGTTGATCCTAAAGCGAGAAAGTTTTTAGAAGACGAAATGGAAAAGTTTTTCTTTGGGGAAGGTTCAGCAACACCTCAAGGTTATGTTCCAGAGAATCAAAAATAGCCCAGGTAGCTCAGTCGGTAGAGCAGAGGACTGAAAATCCTCGTGTCGGCAGTTCGATTCTGTCCCTGGGCATAGAGCACCATGAAACATCAAGATAAGAACAAGATATTAAATGAAGCACTAAGTCACCATCACAAAGGAGAATTGGATAAAGCTAATTCGTTATATTTACAAGTGCTATCAATAGATCCTAATGATTTTAATGCCAATCATCTACATGGGTGTATTCTTTCGCAGAAGAGACAATATAAAGAAGCTATAGAATTTCTCTCTAAATCTGTAGAATCAAATAGTAATAATTATGAGGCAAATAATAATCTTGCAATTGCCTTAAAAAATGAAAAATATTTTGATAGAGCACAACTTTACTTTCAAAATGCAATAAAAATTGATCCTAGAGACTATCGCGCTCATTACAATTTAGGTAATTTACATGCACAGATTAAAGATTATAAGGAAGCTCTAGAAAGTTTTGAGACTGCGTATGATTGTAATAACTCTTTTTTAGAATCAAAAAAAAGAATGGGTGAAGTGTATCAATATATTTATCAAGAAGAACATGATGAAAGTAATCTGGCTAAAAGTGAAGAGTGTTTTTTGGAAGTCCTTGAAAAAAAACCAAATGACATAAATGTACTCACCCTTTTAGGATTAGTTAAATTGTGGAAAGGCGATATTGATGGCTCAGAGACTATATTTCAAAAGATTCATAAATATCAGTATGAGAATGAAGAAATCCTCAATAAGGAAATAAGCAGAATACTGAACAACAAGAGAGCCCTTTCTACATTAATAAAACATGAGTATGAACAACTGACACATATTGATAATGACATCGATGAAATTAGGAATCCTAAATTTACAAAAGAATATTATAACCAACTGAAAAAATATGCTGATAATATTAAAAATAATTCTCAAGAATACCAAGATATCTCAGCTGATTTTATGAAATCCATTCTTAAACCACTCTATAATAAGGCACCTAAAAATATAAAATATAATCTGGTAAATATAAAAAATAATATTGCTGCTATTGAAAACCAATATAATAAACAATATCCAGAAATCGTAGTGATAGATAACTTTCTTTCAGACGAGGCGTTAAAAGATATGCAGAAATATTGTCGTAACGCAAATATATTTAAATATCCATATGAGTTTGGATATGTGGGCGCTTTTTTAACAAAAGGCATATCTAATAAATTCTTTTTAAAACTTAGTGAGGATATGAGATTAACTTACAACAATATATTCAAAAACTATAAACTTACACAAGCTTGGATTTTTAAATATGATAATAAAAAAATCGGAACTAAAGTTCATGCAGATCAAGCCTCGATTAATGTAAATTTTTGGATTGCACCAGAAGACTCGAATCTTGACACTAAGTCAGGCGGTCTTGTGATTTGGAATAAATTGCCACCAGAAGACTGGAAATTTTCTGATTATAACAGCATTGGAGCAACAAAAAAAATTAACGAATTTCTAAAATCTGAGGATGTGGAAAAAATTATTATACCTCACAAAGAGAATCGGTGCGTGATTTTCAATTCTAAGCTTTTCCACAAGACAGATAATTTTACCTTCGAAGATAGCTATATTAGTAGGAGAACTAACGTTACTTTCTTGTTTGATTAAAAAATTAAACTCGTATCTTTAAAAAACACTTGATTGACCCTATAATAGAGACATAGGATATATCAATGAAGCAGAAGGCACAATTCAGATTAGGACAGATAGTATACCACTCAAAATTTAGGTATAGAGGTGTAATTGTTGATGCCGACCCATATTTTCAAGGAACAGAAGAGTGGTATGAAAACGTGGCTAAATCTAAACCAGACAAGAACAAACCTTGGTATCATGTCTTGGTGCATGGGCAAGGAAATGAAACTTATGTAGCAGAGGGGAATTTAACATCTGACATGAGTAAGGAGCCCATAGATCATCCATTTGTTGAAATTTTTTTTAACGAATACGACAATAGTGGATCATATTCTCTAAAGCAAACATTTAACTAATGGATATAATCTCATCACTTTTAGATAGGTTCAAATCACCTAACAAAAAAGATGGTAAATCATATTCTACCGAAACATTTGAAAATAAAGCAATACTCGCAATATGTATACTTATGATTGAAGTATCAAGATCTGATGAAAAATTCGATGACCTCGAGAAAGATAAAATTCTGTCTATTTTGAAAAGTAAGTATAATTTGGACGAAACCCAGTTACAAACAATTATGAAAATAGCAAATCAGAAAAATGAAGATATGATATCATTATACGAATGGACAACTATTATCAATAGTACCTATCAATATGATGAGCGAGTAAAGATACTTCGATCACTCTGGGAGGTCGCTCATGCGGACAATGTAATCGATAAATATGAGGATTACACAATCAGAAAAATAGCAGATTTGATTTATGTTAAGCATTCAGATTTTATCAAGACCAAACACGATTGAGCTATTGAATTCTAAATAATGCAACCTGACCAAATAAATTTGGTAAAACTTTAATCATAATGTTATCCAAAACTGATCTACTTGCTATTGAACTGTCAGATATTATAAAATTATTTTCTTTACAAAAACTCTCAAAATCACAAATAGTACATAAGTGTATGTTAGGTGTATCATGCCAAGTATATGGTAATTCACTCGTCACTGGCATCTTACCCTCGAAAAAAAGTTGAACACGGGAACTCCAGTGACCCATATTTGGAAAGGATATTATTACTTCTTTACCTATACGTAACATTTCTTTGAGAAGTTTTTCTGGATTCTTAATTTCTTGAAGTGACTGAGCTAGAATAACATAATCAAAAGTATCGTCTTTAAAATCATTGAGACCATCATCAAGATCCATTTGTAAGACATTTATTGTGTTACCTAAAGATGATTTTATTTGAGAAATATCATTGTCCACACCATACCCTGTAACATTCTTTTGTTCTTTTAGTATTTTTAGTAAGTTTCCATCACCACAGCCTAAATCTAAAACTCTTGAGTTTTTCTTCACCCATGAACTTATTAATTCAAGATCCTCTCTTATGCGCATCTGGATCTCATAATAAAATTTTTCATAACATCAAAATAGTCTTCATTTTCCATTAAAAATGCATCATGGCCACCACTTGAATTTATTTCAGCATAACTTACATCTTTTTTATGATCTAACAATAGTTCAACTATTTCTTTTGATCTCTTTGGTGGAAATCTCCAATCAGAAGTAAATGAAATTACTAAAAAATTACTTTTACTTTTTGCTAACCTAGTTTTTAATTTGTCACCAAAATCTTTAATAGGATCAAAATAATCCAGACTCTTTGTCATTAATAGGTAAGTGTTTGCATCAAAGTTTGATACAAATTTTTCGCCTTGGTATCTCAAATAGCTTTCTATCTCAAAATCAACATCATAGTTAAATTTTAGCTCTGTTTCTCTAAGGTCCCTCCCAAACTTTTTCTTCATGGAATCATCCGAAAGATAAGTAATATGACCCAGCATCCTAGCTAGAGACAAACCTTTATCAGGTAACTTATTTTGATTTAAATAATCACCTCCACACCAGTTAGGGTCTTTCATTATTGCTTGTCTCGCAACTTCGTTAAATGCAATATTTTGAGCAGTGAGTTTAGGAGCTGCAGCAATAATAATACAATTGTCGACCAAAGTCGGAAATTGAAATGCCCATTGCATTGCTTGCATGCCACCTAAACTACCACCTATAACAAAATTCCATTTAGTTATCTTTAAAAAATCCATAAGAGACTTTTGTGTATTTACCCAATCTGACACTGTTACGATCGGAAAGTTCATTCCAAAATATTTACCTGTCTTTTCATCTTTGGTATTCGGCCCTGTAGAACCATGACATCCACCGATATTATTCAAACATACTACGTATAATGAATCTGTATCTATTGGCTTTCCTGGCCCTATCATGTTGTTCCACCACCCATACTTATCCTCATTATCGTATTTGCCTGCAGCATGATGATTTCCTGATAGGGCATGACATATTAAGACCGCGTTACTCTTATCTTGGTTAAGTTTGCCGTATGTTTCATATCTCAGGTCATACGATGGTATTACAGTTCCAGAAGCTAGCTTAATACTGTGTTCTATAGTTGCAGTTGATGTCTTTAAATTTAATGTCATAGTTGATTAGCTAGATGAAATATAGGTGGGATAATTATCATCTGTAGAACTTTAATTGCTACAAGAAGAATTATTGGAGAGAAGTCTATACCAGATGTGGCAGGAATTATATTCCTTATGGGTCTGTAAAGCGGTTCACATATTTCGTCAATCAGTGTAAAAATAGGGTGAGAATTATAAGCCATAAACCAACTCCCTATAGCTCCAATAATCACACACCACCAGATGATGGTAAAGATTTCATCTAAAAATTTTCCAAAGCTCGCAACAATGAGAGTATTCATGCTAAATTCAAATCCAGTAGTTACATATGGTAAATAAATCTTAAATGCTGTAATGGCTGTCGCCAGGATTATTATAATTAGGTCTACTCTCCCAAAATATGAGGGTATTAATCTCAGAGGTCTTAATATAGGGTCAGTTATTTTAATGATAACTTGACACACAGGGTTATAGAAGTTGACTCTCATAATCTCAAATAGTAGTCTTAAAATTAATGCAAATTGTATAAAACTAACAATAGTAACAAGAATAAAGATTATAGGTTGTGATGTATAGTTAGTCAT
>CETL01023436.1_pt1 | contig 19313 bp, 19 predicted proteins | sample 356371 | NCBI WGS metagenome assembly CETL01 (sample SAMEA2622518, study PRJEB7988) | marine metagenome | biome: marine biome (ENVO:00000447); feature: surface water layer (ENVO:00002042); material: "saline water (ENVO:00002010), including plankton (ENVO:xxxxxxxx)" | depth 5 m | reverse complement strand
AAAAAAAAACTTCCTAAAATTATTTCAGAAAATAAAATTGATTTCTCTGTGATTAATGGTGAAAATGCAGCTGATGACGGCAAAGGAATTACAAAAGATATTGCAGAAGAATTATTCTCTTTAGGGATTGATGTTATTACCTCAGGAAACCATATATGGGACAAGCAGGAGACCACAACGTATATCGAAACTGAAAATAGATTGCTTAGACCTGCAAATTTAGCTCAAGGCTCTCCCGGAAGAGGATATGGAATTTTTTTATCAAAAAATATGAAATTTAAAATTGGTGTTGTTAATTTAATGGGAAATGTTTTTATGAGAAAAACAGAGGATGTTTTTAAAACTGCAAAAGAAATTTGTAAAAGGATAATCTTAAAAAAAAATGTTGATTTTCTTATAATTGATTTTCATGGAGAGATTACGAGTGAAAAAATGGCTATCGGACATTTTTTTGATGGCTCATCCACTTGTGTTGTGGGAACTCATACTCATATTCCTACAGCCGATACAAGAATCCTTGATAGGGGTACAGCATACCAAACAGATATTGGAATGTGCGGAGATTACAATTCAGTGATTGGAATGGATAAAGAAAATTCTTTAAAAAAGTTCTTTAAAGACAAAGATGCAGTGCAACATTTTCCATCTACAGGCGAGGGAACTTTGTCAGGCATTATAGTTGATGCTGATAACGACACTGGTTTAGCTAGAAAAGCATCAAGACTGATTTTAGGTGGAAATTTAAAAGAATAATTATGGCAGGACATTCTCATTGGGCAGGAATTAAACATAAAAAAGGTAGAGCAGATAAGGAAAGATCTAAAATATTTTCAAAACTTTCCAGGGAAATTACAGTTGCAGCAAAATTAGGAGATAAAGATCCAGACATGAACCCAAGATTAAGAACTGCTATACAAGCAGCAAAGCAAGCAAATATGCCTAAGAACAATATTTCAAGAGCAATTAGTAAATCAGAGGTCAGTGGTGACAAAAGCTATGAAAATTTAAGATATGAGGGTTTTGGTCCGTTTAATACTGCCTTAATTATTGAAACTTTAACAGATAATAAAAACAGATCAGCTTCAAGTATAAGAACTGTACTTCAAAAAAACGGAGGAAGACTTGGTGAAACAGGATCCACATCTTATTTGTTTCAGAATTGTGGAATTATTAAAATTGAAAAAAATATGATTAGCGAGGATGATATTTTTGAATTAGCAACAAGTGCAGGAGCTAAAGAGTGCTCTGAATTTAAAACATTTTATGAAATAATAACAAAAAAAGAAGATTTCTATAAAATAAAAACCATACTTGAAAAAGATATAAAGTATTTCTCTTATTCTGGCATTGAATGGAGGGCATTAGATTACGTAAACCTTGCCAAAGAACAAACTCAAAAAATGATACAAATTTTGAATTCACTTGAGGAACTTGATGATGTACAGAGCATATTTACTAATGCAAATATGGAATATTAAAAAATGAGGATAATAGGAATAGATCCAGGATTGGGTGGTGCAATTGCAATTTTAGAGGACAAAAAGGTGTTAGATTTATTCGAGATGCCAGTTATGGCTGAAGGAAAAAAAAATAAAAAACAGTTAAATAGCGCTCAACTAGTTAATATTCTAAAAAATAATATAGAGAATGAAAATGAAACTGCCATTGTAGTAGAACAAGTCAACGCAATGCCTGGTCAAGGAGTAACTAGTATGTTTAATTTTGGCCAAAGTTTTGGTGCAATTAAAGGAGTATCCGCCGCTTTAAATTTACCAATTTTTTTTGTTAGACCATCAAAATGGAAGAAATACTTTGAGCTTTTAAATTCCTCTAAAGATGCCAGCAGAACCAAAGTTATAGAAATGTATCCGTCTTTATCAGATCAGTTAGCCAAAAAAAAGGATGTTAACAAATCTGATGCTATCTTAATAGCAAGATACTACTGTGAAACAAGAATAAAAGAATAAATTTTAAATTATTTAATATAATACGCCAAATTCATGACACATTCTAAAAGTACTTATCCTTCATGGAACAAGATATTGCAACTCAAGTAGTTGGCCTTGGCGGGGCTTCAGATTTTTCATTATGGTCTCTTTTTTTAAGAGCTGACTTTGTTGTAAAATTCGTCATTATATTACTAATTGCATCCTCAATTTTTTCTTGGGCGTTAATTTTTGATAAATTTAAGCTTTTTAAATCAATAAATAAAACAACAGAAGATTTCGAAAAAAAATTTTGGAAAGCTAAATCTGCAGAAAGTTTTAACAATAATTTACCCGTAAATTCAAACGACCCGGCTACATTAATCTTTAAAGCAGCTATGGCTGAACTTATAAAAACAAAAAGGCAGTCATCCTCAATACAAGCTGCAAGAGTTGAAAGAGTTTTAGAAATAGCGACTGACAATGAGATGAAAAAAGTTGAGAAGAATTTTACTTTTTTGGCTACGATAGGATCAACCGCACCGTTCATTGGTCTCTTTGGAACTGTTTGGGGAATAATGAATTCTTTTCAATCTATTGCAATTTCAAGAAATACAAGTTTAGCTATAGTTGCTCCTGGAATTGCAGAAGCTTTATTTGCAACAGCACTGGGTCTTTTAGCAGCGATACCAGCTGTTGTAGCCTACAATAAGTTTAATAGTGACTCCAGAAGATATTTTTCAAAGATTGAGAATTTCTCGAAAAGATTTTTATCTATAATTTAAAAAAATGGCTTTTAAATTTAATCGCTCAAAAAACGAACCAATGAGTGAAATAAACGTCACACCATTTGTTGACGTAATGCTTGTTCTATTAATAATATTTATGGTCACAGCGCCTCTGCTCACAGTCGGTGTTCAAGTTGATTTACCAGAGTCCGCCGCTGACTCTTTGCCAGATGATCAAGAGCCACTAACAATTAGTATTAATTCTAAAGGTGAAATTTATATCCAGGAACACCAAGTAACGTATGAAAAAATGGTTCCGAAATTATTAGCAATCGCGAAAAATAGAACAGATACAAGAATATATGTAAGAGGAGATAAGAATATAAATTATGGAAGAGTTCTCGAAGTTATGGGAACACTATCTGGAGCAGGTTTTTCAAAAGTAGCACTAATATCAGAGCCTTATAAAAATTAGGATGTTTTATGATAAGAAGCTTAATTTATTCTATAACTTTTCATTCTATAATGATTCTATTAACCATTTTAAGCTTACCTTTTATGCTTAGAGAGCCTGTAGATTTACCGCCTATTGTCTCTGTAGAGTTAATTCAAATATCAGATAAAACCAACATACCTTATGCTCCTAAAGCTAGGAAAATAATTGAAGAAACAAAAAAAAGAGAGGAGGAAAGAGTTGTATCCGAACAAGCTCCACCCTCAGCAAAGGCAAAAGAAAAACCAGATAGAATACCTCTACCAAATGAAAAAAAAGAAGAGAAAAAAATTGTAAAAAAAAAACAAAATCCAGAAGAAATTAAACCTCAAATAAGGCAGTCATCCGAATTTGAAAAAAAAGAGATAGTAGACACCAATCAAATTGCTGCTTTGATTGACAAAGCTAAAGAAGTCGAGGCTGTCAAAAAAAAAGATACTAATAAAATTACTCAAAGTTCTAAAAAAAATTCTTTTGCATCATCGCTTACTCTGTCTGAGGAAGATGCATTAAGAGCGCAAATTTTTGGGTGTTGGAGCGTCCCTTTAGGTTTGCCTTATGATCAGAATTTATTAGTAAGAATTAAGTTACAATTAAAAAAAGATGGTACTATAATGAAATCTGAAATATTAGATCATGAAAGAATGAACAGACCTGGACAAAAGTTCTATAAAGTATTAGCAGAAAGTGCTTTAAGAGCAGTAAGATTATGCCAACCATTAAAAGTTCCTCCCACTGGATACGAAAAATGGAAAGATTTACAACTTAATTTCAACCCTGAAGAAATGTTAAAAGGTTAATATGAGAAATTTGATAATTATAATAGCTTTTAATTTTTTATTTTTAAAACCAGTTCATTCATTAATAGAGGTAGATATAACAAGAGGTAATTTGGATCCTCTGCCTATAGCTGTATCTCCACTGCATGTAGATATAAAATCTGATGAATTTAAAGATTTAAGAGTTAAAGATCTAGGAGAAAATATTTCAAAAATAATTGAAAGAAATTTTAGAAGCACTGGTTTATTTAACCCACTTAAAAAAGATGCTTTTGTTCAGAAACCTGATATTGCTCATTTGAAGCCGAGATTTGAGGATTGGAGACTTATTAAAGCACAAGCTTTAGTTACTGGTAAATTGTTAGTAAAAGATGAAAAATTGAAAGTTGAATTTAGACTTTGGGATCTAACAGCATCAAAAGAAATGACTGCTCTTGCTTTTACAACTACTCCATCTAATTGGCGAAGAGTTGCTCATATAATTTCTGATAAGATTTATGAAAGATTAACTGGTGAGGAAGGATATTTTGACACTCGAATAATATACGTTGCTGAGTCTGGCCCGAAAAATCAGAGAATTAAAAAGTTAGCTATCATGGATCAAGATGGATACAACACAAAATACCTTACTTTAGGAAACGAGCTTGTTCTCACTCCTAGATTTAATCCTACAAATCAAATGGTTACTTACATGTCTTATTTTAGAAATATGCCAAGAGTATACTTGCTAGATATTGAAACTGGAACCCAGGAAGTCGTAGGAAATTTTCCTGGTATGACTTTTGCGCCAAGATTTTCACCAGATGGAAAAAAAATTATTATGAGTTTTGCTAAGGAGGGAAATTCAGACATTTATACAATGGATTTGGAAACACGATTAGTTGAGAGAATAACTGAACATTCTTCAATTGATACCTCTCCCTCATTTTCACCTGACGGAAAATTTATTGCATTCAACTCAGATAGAAGTGGATTACAACAAATTTATGTTATGAGGAGTGACGGCAGCAATGTAAAAAGGATTACTTTTGGTAAAGGAATTTATGGGACGCCTGTTTGGTCTCCTAGAGGTGATTTAATTGCTTTTACTAAAATGCATAAAGGTAGATTTTATATCGGGGTTATGAGAGTTGACGGATCGGGAGAAAGATTGTTAACAGAAAATTATTATCAAGAGGCGCCGTCTTGGTCTCCGAATGGAAGAGTTTTAGTTTTTTACAGAGAGACAAAAGCAGGAGATAAAGGTGTTGGGTTTTCCGCTAAATTATGGTCTATAGATATAACGGGTTATAACGAAAGAAGACTTTCTACGAAAACCGATGCTTCCGACCCATCTTGGTCTTCATTATTATCTAAGTGAGGTTGAATTTTATGTAAAATATACTTGAATAACTTCAAATAATTTGAAATAACCACATTAAACCTAGGGGAAAAAATGACATTAAAAACGAATTTAAAAAACTTATTACTCGTAATATTTGCTACTTTGGTACTAAGCGCATGTTCCACAGCTAAAAAATCTGCTGATGTTGAGGGTGACGTTTATACTGGAAAGGAAACAGTAGAATATTTAGCTGCTGGTGTTCCAGACAGAGTATTTTTTGCAACAAATAAATCTTCTTTAACTTCAGCTTCAAGAGCGACTTTAAGAAAACAGGCAACTTTTTTAAGAAAGAATAAAAACTTAAATGTTACTATTGAAGGTCACGCCGATGAAAGAGGTACCAGAGAATATAACTTAGCATTAGGTGAGCGAAGAGCAAATGCAGCAAGAGATTATCTGATGACATATGGAATTTCTGGAAAAAGAATTTCAGTTATAAGTTATGGTAAGGAAAAACCTGTAAATCCAAAGTCTTCTCCAATTGCCTGGTCCCAAAACAGAAGATCAGTTACTGTAAAAGTAAATTAATAAAAAAATTTAATAAAAAAGACCTTTCAAGTACTTTTGAAAGGTCTTTTTTTTGCCATTTTATATCATTAAAAATTTACCATGCAAAAAGTTATTAAGTTTAAAAAATTATTGTTTTTCGTAATTACTTTTTTAGCTCTTCAAAATTATCTATCAGCTGAAGAAGAAGAAATCTATTTAAAATCTATCTCTGATCAAATTCAAGTGATTACAAAAGATCTAAAAACATTAGAAAAGGCTGTTTATCAAAAGTCAGATGTAAATGTTTCAAGCGACGTTAAATCATTAAAATCCGATGGATTAAATGAAGATATTCTTACAAAACATCTGTTAAAGCTAAACGAAATCGAAGATCAATTTCGAGTGCTGACAAATAAATTTGAAGAAGTGAACTTTAAACTTGATAAGCTATCAACAAGAGTCACAAAAATACAATCAGATAATCAATTGAGATTTTCTGACTTAGAAGGCGACAAAGTCTTAGGCCCAAAAGAAAAACAAGCAATTTTACCTGGCACAAGCAAACCTCAAGATTTTGGAGCTAATCCTGCTTATCAAACTTCTAATCTACCGTCTCAACAAACTATTAATTCAGTTGAGACAGCTCAAACAGTAATTACAAAACAACCTGAGAAAGAATCTTTATTACCGAACAAACCTGCTGAGGATCAGTATGAGTTTGCTGTTAGTTTTATGAAAATTGGAGACTACGAGACAGCTGAATTTGCATTAAAGGAATTTATAAATAAGAATAAAGATCATGATTTGGCAGGTAGTGCGCAGTACTGGTATGGAGAGACTTTTAGAATAAGACAATTATATTCTGATGCGGCAACTGCATATTTAGATGGTTATCAAAATTATCCAAAAAGTAAAAAAGCTCCAGATAACCTCTTGAAATTAGGAATTACTATGGTCCAATTAGGCGAGAAAGATCAAGGATGTAAAATGATTTCAGGATTAAAAAAAGAATACCCAAAAGCAAGCAAGTCTGTGCTACAAAAAGCTCAATATGAGCAAAAAAAATTCAAATGCAATTCTTAAAAGTGCTTTCAAAGAGTCTTTAAATCTCCACGAGGTTTATTTAGATCTTGAAAGAAAAATTAATAAACTTAGAAATAATATTTTTGTTGTCGCTGTGTCTGGTGGGCCAGATAGCTTAGCATTAGCGGCACTAACAAAATTCTACTATTCTGAAAATAAATCTAAATTTTTCTATGTATTGATTAATCATAATATTAGAAAAAATTCTCTTAGTGAAGCGAAACAGGTTAAGAATTTACTTAAAAAAAGTGGAATTAATTTAATTATTTTATCAAATAGAGAAAAGATTGAAAAAAATATTCAAAAAAAAGCAAGAGATATAAGATATGAATTGCTTTCAAAATTTTGCAAGAAAAAAAAAATTTCTAATATTTTAACTGCACATAATCTAGAGGATCAAGTAGAGACCTTTTTTCTTAGGCTATCTAGAGGCAGCGGTTTAACTGGTTTATCAGCAATGAAAACTGTTAGCAAAATTAACAATGGATTAACTCTTTGTAGACCATTATTAAACGTAAAGAAAAAAACTTTAGTTGAAATTTCAAAAATATCTTTTGGAAAATTTTTTAAGGATCCTTCTAATAAAAACAAGAAATATTTAAGAACCAAAATAAGAAATTTAAAAAAACCTCTAGAACAAAGCGGTATTAGTTATGATCAAGTAATAAAGTCTATAAATAATCTTGCCTCCAGTAAAGCAACACTAGATCAATATGTTTCAAAAATATTTAAAGATTTAATTAAAAAATCTCGTGGAAAGTTGTGCATAGATTTATTAAAGTTTAAATTGTTGAATGATGATATTCAAATTAGCGTTATTAATAGGGCAATCAAACTTCTTAAAAAAAATTACTATAATCCTAGAGCTAAAAAAGCCAATTATTTAGCAAAAATTATAGAATCTAAAAAATTTACCAAATCTTCTCTAGGCGGATGTATTTTTTTTAGAGAAAGAGATCAAATATGGGTAAAAACGGAGTAATCCTACTAAATTCTTATCAAGAGGAACAATTTTGTCTTATTTACAACTTATTTAGTTTTACAATATACTTGAATAATTAACATTAATTATTATTTAAAGACTATGAATTTAAAAAATTTAGTAATGTGGGTCATTATAGTCCTATTATCAGTAGGGCTATTTAATATGTTTCAAGATCCAAAAAAGATTAATTCAGCTAACAGTTCACTCCCATTTTCAAATTTTTTAAATGAAGTGGACGCAGGCAGAGTTGTCGAGGTTCAAATACAAGGCAATAACATCTCAGGAATCTTAGCTGATGGAAATAAATTTACTACTTATTCACCTAATTACCCTGAGTTAGTAAACAAACTTTCAGACAATGGCGTTAGTATAGTCGCTTCACCTCAAGAAGATAAAATGCCATCTCTTTTAGGCATCTTGCTATCATGGTTTCCAATGCTCCTTTTAATCGGTGTTTGGATATTCTTCATGCGTCAAATGCAAGGAGGAAAAGGTGGTGCAATGGGTTTCGGAAGATCTAAGGCAAAATTATTAAATGAAGCTCAAGGAAAAGTAACTTTTAATGATGTTGCTGGTGTGGAAGAAGCAAAAGAGGAAGTTGAAGAAATAGTCGAATTTTTAAAGGATCCAAAAAAATTTAGTAGACTAGGTGGTAAAATTCCTAAAGGAGCACTTTTAATTGGTCCTCCAGGAACTGGTAAAACTTTATTAGCTAAAGCAATAGCTGGAGAAGCAAACGTACCATTCTTCTCAATCTCAGGCTCGGACTTCGTTGAAATGTTTGTCGGAGTAGGAGCCTCAAGAGTTAGAGATATGTTTGAGCAAGGTAAAAAACATTCTCCATGCATTATCTTTATTGATGAAATTGATGCAGTTGGAAGAAGTAGAGGAGCAGGCCTCGGTGGTGGAAATGATGAAAGAGAACAAACTTTGAATCAGTTGCTAGTTGAGATGGATGGATTTGACACTAACGAAGGAATAATTCTTATAGCGGCAACTAACAGACCAGACGTTTTAGATCCTGCTTTATTGAGACCGGGAAGATTTGACAGACAAGTTGTAGTTGGAAATCCTGATATTATAGGAAGAGAGCAGATATTAAAAGTCCATGTTAAAAAAATTAATACTGGTCCAGATGTAAAGTTAAGAACAATTGCAAGAGGTACACCTGGATTCTCTGGAGCAGATTTAGCTAATTTAATAAATGAGTCTGCCTTGCTTGCAGCCAGAAAAAATAAAAGAGTTGTTACTATGTCTGATATTGAAGAAGCAAAAGATAAAGTAATGATGGGAGCCGAGAGAAGATCAATGGTTATGTCTGAAGATGAAAAAAAACTTACTGCCTATCATGAAGGTGGACACGCGATTGTTGCTTTGAATGAAAAAGCATCTGACCCTATTCATAAAGCCACAATTATTCCTAGAGGAAGAGCACTAGGAATGGTTATGAGACTTCCCGAAAGAGATCAATTATCAGTCACGAGAGAAAAAATGCATGCTGATATAGCTGTTGCAATGGGAGGAAGAATTGCCGAGGAAATAATTTTTGGCCATGATAAAGTTACTTCAGGAGCATCATCGGATATTGAAATGGTAACAAAAATGGCAAAGAACATGGTAACAAAATATGGAATGACCACTGAGTTAGGAACTATTGCATATGGAGAGAACGAAGAGGAAGTTTTTTTAGGAAGATCAGTTACAAAACAACAAAACATGTCTGAGGAAACAGCTAAGAAAATAGATGCTGAAGTAAAAAAAATTGTTGATAAAGGATATGAAAGAGCAAGAAAAGTATTAACAGAAAAAATTGACGACCTTCATAAGATAGCCAAAGCTCTGCTTATTTATGAAACTTTGTCTGGTGATGAAATAAGAGATCTAATTTTAAGGAATATTAAACCTACGAGATCTTTTAAAGAGGAAGAAGATGAAGACGGTAAAACATCATCGGCATTAGGATCAATAGGTTTAAAACCAAAGCCTGCAATTTAGTATTTAATGATTAAATATTACACAAGAGCGTGTAATTTTTATCATGGTAATCAAGCTAAAGATTTAATAAAAAAAAAACTTGCTCTTCCTTTATGTGGAATTAACAAAATAGCTTTTGATAATATCGAACTTTTTACTAGAAAAAAAAATAAAATTAACAGCAAATTTTTACATATTAAAGATATTAAATATTGTAACGCCACAGCACAAAAAAAAATAAATCTAGATTTAAAAAAAATCACTTCAAGACGAAAAAACTTTCTTAAAAATATAAATTTTAAATCCCCTTCAATTATGGGTATACTAAACCTAACACCAGATAGTTTTTCAGATGGCGGAAAGTTTAATTCAAAAAAAAAATCATTTGAGCACATTTTAAAAATGATTAAAACTGGTGCTGATATAATTGATATAGGCGGAGAGTCAACCAGGCCGGGTTCAACTACAATCGAACCTGTCAAAGAGTGGAAAAGAGTAGAAAAAGTAATCAAAAATTTTAAAAAGAAATTCAAAAAAAAATGTTTGTCTTTTGACACCAGAAAGTCAGAATTAATGGTCCAAGGAATTAAACTTGGTGTAGATTTAATCAATGATGTGTCAGGTTTTGAATATGATAAAAATGCTCTTAGAAAATTAGAAAATTACGATATTCCAAAAGTGCTCCATCATATGAAAGGCACTCCAAATACAATGCAAAATAATCCGAGCTATAAAAATGTTTTATTAGATATTTATGATTTTTTTGAACTAAAAATTCAAAAAGAAATTAAATGTTATAAGATTGTATTAGATCCTGGAATTGGTTTTGGTAAAAATTTGAAACATAATTTGACTTTAATTTCTAAAATTTCTTTGTTTCATAGTCTAGGTTTTCCAATTTTAGTAGGAACTTCTAGAAAAAGATTTATAAGTCAAATTTCTGGAATTTATGATAGTAATGATAGGACAGGAGGAACTTTAGCATCAGTATTGTATTTATTGTCACAAGGTGTTCAAATTTTTAGAGTTCATAATGTTAATGAGGTCAAACAAGGTATTTTAGTATTTAAAAAAATATTATCTGAATAATGAAAAATAAATACTTCGGAACAGATGGCATTAGAGGAACCGTCAATCAGGGAAACATAACTGGAGAAAAATTCTTTAAGTTTGGTTTAGCCTCTGGGACCTATTTTAAAAACCTTAAAAAGGATAAACAATTGGCAATTATAGCTAAAGACACAAGATTGTCTGGCTACACATTAGAGCCAGCTTTAGTCTCAGGTTTGGTTTCTGGTGGAATGCATGTTTTTACCTTAGGCCCTTTGCCGACAAATGGTTTAGCAATGCTTACTAAATCTATGAAAGCTAACATGGGAATAATGATTACTGCCTCGCATAATCCTTATTACGATAACGGATTAAAATTATTTGGTCCAGATGGTATGAAACTATCTGATAAAATTGAAAAAAAAATAGAAAAACTTATTGATGCTAAAATAACTCGCCAACTTTCAAATCCAAAACTTTTAGGAAGAGTAAAGAGATTAGAGGATGGAAATGATAAATATATAAAGATTTTAAAAAATAATTTTCCTAAAAATTTCAATTTACGAGGTTTAAAAATAGTTTTAGATTGCGCTAATGGAGCCAGTTATAAAGCTGCACCTAAATTACTTAGAGAATTGGGTGCAAAAGTAGTAGCTATTGGGACTAATCCAAACGGATTTAATATCAACGAAAAATGTGGATCAACTTATCCATCCAAAATTAGAATAGCAGTAAGAAAATTTAAAGCCCACGTTGGTATATCTTTTGATGGTGATGCGGATAGAATAATTATGTGTGATGAAAAAGGTAAAATAATTAATGGCGATCAAATTATTGCAATGCTTGCTCGAAGATGGAAGTTTAAGAAAATTTTGAAAGGAGGAGTAATTGGCACATTGATGTCAAATTACGGGTTAGAAAGATTTTTAAAAGAGGAAAAAATAAAATTTTTTAGATCTAAAGTAGGAGATAGATACGTGAAAGAAAAAATGAAAAAATTAAATTTTAATTTAGGGGGAGAGCAATCAGGACATATTATTCTTGGAAAATTTGCTACCACAGGCGATGGTTTGCTAGTAGCTTTAGAAGTATTATATTCATTAAGAAAACTCAAAAAAGCTAGCAAGTTATTAAATTTATTTAAGCCATTGCCTCAAATTTTAGAGAATATAAAAGTTAAGGACAAAGAAATTATTAATAAATCACAATGTAAAATGGCAATTAAGAAAGCTAATAAAATTATGGGTTCTTATGGAAGAATTTTAGTAAGAAAGTCTGGAACCGAACCAATAATAAGGGTTATGGCTGAATCTAACAATAAAGCTTTAATTTTTAAGTGCATTAAGTTAATAAAGAAATCTATTAAATAAATTGAAACCAAAATCAAAAATTTTAATAATAGCTGGTTCGGACTCCTCTGGCGGCGCAGGAATTCAGGCTGATATCAAAACAATTACATCTTTAGGAAGTTATGCTATGACTGCCATAACCGCAATAACTGCTCAGAACACAACTGGAGTAATGTCAGTTTTTCCAATACCTCCTCATGAATTGAAAAAACAAATTTTATTTACTTGTAAAGACATAAAGCCTAATGCAATAAAGATCGGTATGCTTCACTCTAAAAGTACAATAATGGCAGTTATTGAAAGTTTAAAAAAAATCGGCAACAAAAAAATAATTTTAGATCCAGTAATGATAGCAAAAGGAGGAGCAAAACTAATAAATAATGCTGCAATTGATTTCATAAAACATGAATTGATTAAAAAAACTTACCTCATTACTCCTAATATACCTGAGGCGGAAATTTTATCTGAATTGAAGATTAAAAATACAAAAGATATGATAGAAGCTGCTAAAATCTTACTCAATTTTGGAGTTAAAAATGTTCTGATAAAAGGCGGTCATCTTAAATCAAAAATTCTCACAGACATTTATTTAACAAATTCAGAATTAATTATTTTTAAAAATAAAAAGATTAATACAAAAAATACTCATGGAACCGGTTGCACATTATCTAGCGCAATAACAACATTTTTATCATGTGGAAAACCTTTAAAGAAATCTTGTGAGTTAGGAATTAAATATGTTAACCAATCAATTAAGTCTAATCTAAATTATGGAAAAGGACATGGTCCGTTAAATCATTTAACGTCTTTTAAAGTGAATAAGAAATTTTTATAATGAAAAATGTAGTTGTTGTCGGGTCTCAGTGGGGTGATGAAGGAAAAGGAAAAATTGTTGATTGGCTTTCTTCAGAGGCTGATATAGTCGTTCGTTTTCAGGGAGGCCATAATGCAGGCCATACATTAGTAATAGATAAAAAAACATTTAAACTTAGACTACTTCCATCTGGCATAGTTAGAGAGGGAAAAATTTCTATTCTTGGGAATGGAGTAGTTATTGACCCCTGGGCATTACTTTCTGAGATTAAAGAAATAAAGAAGCAGGGTATAAAAGTTACTCCAGAAAATTTTATGATTTCAGAGTCAGCTTCATTAATCTTGCCATTTCATCAAGAAATGGATGAAATACGTGAAAATGCAGCAGGGAAAGGTAAAATTGGCACCACAAGAAGAGGAATAGGACCTTGTTATGAAGATAAAGTTGGAAGAAGATCCATCAGAGTGATGGATTTAAGGTCAGAAAGCAATTTGGACACAAGACTAAATAATGTATTACTGCACCACAACGCGATTAGAAAAGGACTTAAAAAAAAGATTTTTAAAAAAGACGAATTAAAAAAAAAGTTATTAAAAGTTGCTCCAGAAATATTAAAATTTGCAAAACCTGTTTGGCTAAAATTAGATGAATACAAGAAAAGTAGAAAAAAGATTCTTTTTGAGGGTGCTCAAGGTATTCTCTTAGATGTAGACCATGGAACATACCCTTTTGTTACTTCATCAAACACTGTACCAGCGATGGCAGCGACAGGTTCTGGCTCTGGTCCAGATAAAATTGGGTATATTTTAGGAATCACAAAAGCATATACAACAAGAGTTGGAAGTGGCCCTTTTCCAACAGAGCAAAAAAATAAGATAGGAGAGGAATTAGGAAGACGAGGTAAAGAATTTGGAACTGTAACAGCAAGAAAAAGAAGGTGTGGTTGGTTTGATGGAGTTTTAGTTCGGCAAACAATTAAAATCTCTGGAATAAATGGAATAGCATTGACAAAACTCGACGTACTTGACGAATTGAACGAAATTAAAATGTGTATAGGATATGATTTATATGGAAAAAAATTAAATTATTTGCCTGCAGCATCTGAAGATCAATTTAAAATTAAACCAATTTATAAATCTTTTCCAGGTTGGAAAACCAAAACTCAAGGCATAAGAAATATTTCTGATTTACCAGAAAATGCTAAAAAGTATATTTATGCGTTGGAGGATTTTATTGGAGCTAAAGTTTCAAGTATATCAACAAGTCCTGAAAGAGAGGATACAATATTGATTGAGGATCCTTTTAAATCTTAATTTGAAGGTAGCAAATTCTTTGACTTGCTCGCGTTGATCATAGATTTTTGTAATTTTTCAAAAGCTTTAGTTTCAATTTGTCTTATCCTCTCTCTACTAATTTTATATTTTTTGCTTAATTCATCTAAAGTTTTTGGATTTTCAGAAAGTCTTCTTGCTTCGATGATTTTTCTTTCTCTCTCATTTAAAATTTTCATAGAGCTGTTAAGTAGTTCTTTTTTATCATCGTACTCTTGTTTTTGCGAAATTAATAGTTCTTGATCTAAACTTTCATCTACTAACCAATCTTGCCATTCATCTTTTTCTCCAATTTTAATAGGATCGTTAAGAGATTTTTCCTGACCCATCATTCGTCTATTCATATTTACTACCTCTTGAGAGTCAACGTTGAGTCTTTTTGAAATCTCGGAAACGTGTTCATCTTTTAAGTCCCCTTCTTGACCTGGAGCAATTTGGTTTTTAATTTTCTTAAGATTAAAAAAAAGTTTTTTTTGAGCAGTTGTTGTGCCCATTTTTACTAAACTCCAAGATCTCAAAACATATTCCTGAATTGCAGCTTTAATCCACCACATCGCATAAGTGGCTAGTCTAAATCCTTTATCTGGATCAAATTTTTTTACAGCTTGCATCAAACCTATGTTTCCTTCAGATATTAATTCATTCACAGGTAATCCGTATCCACGGTATCCCATAGCAATTTTCGCCACAAGTCTTAAGTGACTAGTTACTAATTTATGAGCTGATTGTAAGTTACCATTTTCTCTCCAGTTTTTAGCTAGCATATACTCCTCTTCTGCATCTAGCATTGGAAATTTTTTAATCTGTGCTAAATATACTGATAAACCACCAACTGCTGGTGTCGGTAAATTACTTATTTGATTTTTATCTCTCATATCAAAGATCTATATATTATAAAAAATAATTCAACCATTCAGTTTTTTCAATAAATTTAACATTTTTTTAAAGTCACTTGGTAAATCAGTTTCGAAATTCATCCATTTATTTTTAGTTGGATGATTAAATCCGAGTGTTTGAGCATGTAAAGCCTGACCTTTTAAATCTTCTAATACTTCAGTAAAAATTTTGTTTACTTTCTTAAATTTAATTTTTTTTTTACCATATTGATTGTCTCCAAGAATAGAGGTCCCTTTATATTTTAAATGAACTCTTATTTGATGAGTTCTACCAGTTTCTAATACACATTCTAAAAGACTTATTTTTGGTATTTCTTCACCATAAAAAACCTTAATTGTTTTATAATTTGTTACTGCTTTTTTTCCACTTATATCACTAGCAGTCATAAGCTGCCTATTTTTTTTATTCCTTGATATTAAAGTTTCTATACGACCACTTAGCGGTCGTATTACACCCCATACTAAACATTTATATCTTCTTTCAATTGAATGCTCACTAAACTGTTTTCCTAAAACCGAGTGAGAAAAATTATTTTTGGCTACAACAAGTAGCCCACTTGTTTCTTTATCAATCCTGTGGACTATACCTGGCCTCAAAAGACCACCAATATCAGATAAGTTATTTTTATATTTATATTTTAAAGCGTTAGCTATCGTGCTTTCATAGTTTCCAGCACCCGGATGAACAACCATTCCATTAGGTTTATTAATAACAAGAATATCTTCGTCTTCATAAACAATATTCAACTTAATTTTACTTGGAATTAAATTGTCTTTTGTAACTTCAGACAAGATTAAGGAAATTTGATCATTTAATTTAACTTTAGTAGAAGGGGTATTAATAATCTTTTTATTAATTCTCAAATTTTTTTTTTCTATTAATTTCTTTAAATAAGATCGCGTTAAATGATGAATTTTCTTAGATAAAAAAACGTCGATTCTATTACCGGAATTATTTTTGTCGATAAAGAATTTTATTGTTTTATTCATAAATTGATTTAAATTGTTAAGAACTGCGCCGGTAGCTTCAACTGGATAGAGCGCCGGATTTCGGCTCCGGAGGTTATGGGTTCGACTCCTATCCGGCGCACCAATTTCATACGATCCAATCTTTAAATTTTTGTTTATTATTATTTATATATTCTGGAAAACTCTCGTCTATATTTACCCTTTGATACTTTATGTTTCTTTCGAACAAGTCAACTCCTTTTAAAATTTTTTCTTTAATATTATCAATGTTTGTAAAATTCTCAGAATTAAATTCTTGGTGAGAATAAGAATTAATTTTTTTTTTAATATCCTCTGGTTTTTTTAAAAAACTAAAATGCCACCCTCCATTTTCTATAATCTGTGGCTGCTTATCTCCAAATATTTTCCAAAAAGAACGTTTTTTTGTTTTTAAATTTCTTAGCCATTGAGGTGATTTAAGATATTTCTTTTGACAAATTTTAGTTCCGGGCCAATTTTGATCCGTAACATTAAGTAAATTTATTTTTGATTGATAATTTTTTTGAAGAAAACAAGCGTATTTTTTTTTTATATCAAATTCACTTATTTTTTTTGGATTAGGAATCTCGTCTATGTCTGATATCATAATCAAATCATTAGAGTCATATTTCTTTATACCTCGATTTAATGCGTTTCTTTGGAACTGATCTCTTGCATGATTTTCATGCCAATTTTTTTTTGGAGGTTTGACATTTATAGGCATATCATCGACAACCATGTATTCTATTTTATTTTTGAAAGCAGAGAAATTATTGTGATTAAATTTTAGTTTTTTTTTGTTACCAGCGTGGTCTCTTGTTGCTTCACATATTATGAATTTGTCAACTACTTCTCTTAAAGTATTTAATCTTATATCTAGAATAAGATCTTCGTCAAAATACATAAAACAATCTATTAATTTCATTCTCTATTCGCCCATATTTATTAAAGTTCCTCTTTTTTTTGCCCCAAAATATGAAATATAAAAAACTAAAATCCCAAAAATAAAATATACGAAAGATATTGCAATTGATTTTATTATATTAAAATAATTTACAGTTTCTGTCATAAGGATGTTTCTCATTTCCTCAAATATATGAACCAATGGAAGAGCCTTAGCAACTATTTGTAAATAGTTTGGTAGAACTTCAATTGGATAATAAATACATCCTAATGGGGCAAGAAAAAACAAACTGGCCCAAGCGATATTTTCAAAAGAGGGGCCATATCTTAATAGACCAGATGTAACCAATAAGCCTAACGTTACACCAAATAAATATAGAGATAATAATAAAAAAATTAAAGGCATACCAAGTACCAAAACTGAGACTCCAAATAAAGGAATCGTAATTAAAACCGCAGGGACTAGGCCAATTAAAGTTCTCAAAATAGCTGTTAAAGTTAAAGCTGCAATTATTTCGCTAATTTTGATAGGTGCAATGAACAAATTAGTAAAATTTCTACTCCATATTTCCTCAAGAAACATCATATTAAAACTGATACTAGCCCTAAATAAAAAATCATATAATATGGCTGCGGTTAAGATAATTCCTACTGTATTACTGTAATACTCTGAGTTAAGAGTAAAAAACTTTGATATAAATCCCCACAAAAAAATTTGTACTGTTGGCCAATATATTAAATCAAGAATTCTGGGAAATGAGTTCATTATTAAATAAATATGTCTTAAACCTAAAGCATATATCTTTTTAAAATTCATTTTTACTCCTTGCCAATTTAAGAAAAGTTTCTTCTAAATTATTTCGTCCATGTTTTTTTATGAGCTCATGACAGGTACCATGATCTATAATTTTACCTTTTCTCATCATTATTATACTGTCACAAAGTCTTTCTACTTCATTCATATTATGTGAGGCTAGTAAAATCGTTACTTTATTCTTTGACTTATAATTTTGTATATAACTTCTAATGAAGTCACCTATATCAGGATCTAAGCTTGCAGTTGGCTCATCTAAAAGTAACACCTCTGGTTTATTAATTAAGGATTTTGCTAATGAGACTCTATTTTTTTGTCCAGAAGATAGTTCACCAGTTTTTCTCTCAAAAAAATTCTTAATATCTAAATCATGAGAAATTTCATCTATTCTATCTTTTAAATTCTGTATCCCGTACAACCTTCCATAAATTTCAAGATTTTGTTTTACAGTAAGTTTTTTTGGAAGTTCTACATAGGGCGACGCAAAATTAAATCGTCTTAATATCTCATCCCTTTTGAATAAATCTATGTTTTTACCCTCTAGTTTAATCTCACCACTGGTGGGCGTAACAAGACCCAACAACATTCCTATTGTAGTAGTTTTACCACAACCATTTGGACCAAGCAAACCAACAGTTTTATTTTTTTCAATTACGAAATTGATTTTATTTACAGCTAAATATTTGTTGTAATTTTTTGTCAAACTTTTTATTTCAATAAACATTATTTTGAAGCTCTTTCCAGACGATCGTTGATTGCAATGCCAGGTCCTAAACTAGGAATCTTACAGACAAAGATTTTTTTGTAGCCTTTATTTCTAATTTTTCTCATAATTTTATATAAGTTTGCAGCCGCTTCTCTCAAGTCACCTTTTTTACTTAAATTAAAATAATTAGGTTTACTTTTATATTTTTTTCCAAAAATAATATATGCGTGATTTAAACTTTTTGGTTTACCATGTAATCTTACTGGAATTCCTGGAGAATAGTGTTTTTTTAACATTCCTGGAGCTTTAACTTTTGAACTTACTTTAGAAAAATTGATTTTAAGATACTTTTTAATTTCTTTGGAACTAATGATTCCCGGTCTTAATATTTTTGGTTTACTTGTTAAATCTACCACTGTTGACTCAATTCCAATTTTAGATTTACCGCCTTCCACGATTATTCCTAGCTTATTTTTAAATTCCTCATAAACATCAACCGCATTAACTGGACTTAAATTTGACGATATATTCGCACTTGGCATAGCAAGAGGAAACTTTACTAATTTTAAAATAGAGCGAACAATTTTATGACTGGGAAATCTTACAGCGATAGTATCCAAGTT
>CETL01081596.1_pt1 | contig 19332 bp, 17 predicted proteins | sample 356371 | NCBI WGS metagenome assembly CETL01 (sample SAMEA2622518, study PRJEB7988) | marine metagenome | biome: marine biome (ENVO:00000447); feature: surface water layer (ENVO:00002042); material: "saline water (ENVO:00002010), including plankton (ENVO:xxxxxxxx)" | depth 5 m | reverse complement strand
ATGCAGATTGTTGCTTCTAATCCATTTTCAATTGATGAAAAAACAATTGATGAGTCAGTTCTATCAAGTGAAAAAGAGATCTATAGAGCTGAGTTAGATAAAATTGATAAAAAAGAAGATATCAAAAGAAACATCTTAGAGGGTAAAATTAAAAAATTTATTTCTGATAACACGCTTCTTGACCAACCCTTTATAAAAGATAATGCTACAACACTAAGAAAAATTATCAAAAATAATAAAATTAAATCATTCCTTAGATTTCAACTTGGCGAAGGCTTAGAGAAAAAAAGTGAAGATTTCGCTAAAGAAGTATATAACCAAATCAACAAATAATAATATATAACTATTTACTATTCATGATTACAAAAATGACATGTAATGTTAGAATATAATGATAATGTTTGAGGAAATAAAGCAGGAAACTAGGGTATTAATGGGTAAGACCATTGATAGTCTTCACTCTACTTTATCAAAAATCAGAGCCGGAAGACCCAATCCAAGTATGTTAGACAGTATCGAAGCTGATTACTTCGATGTAAAGACACCACTTAAGCAACTTGCAAATATTTCTGTTAGTGACGCTGCTACCCTCAGCTTAAACATCTGGGATAAAAATGCGATCAAGCCAATTGAAAAAGCAATTATTGACTCTAATTTAGGATTATCTCCAATTGTAAATGGACCAAACATTCTTATTAAAATACCACCTCTTACGCAAGAGAGAAGAGATGAGTTAAAGAAATTGCTTAAAAAAGAGGGAGAGAATACAAAAGTCTCACTGAGAAATATTAGAAGGAATACCAATACATCTATTTCTAATTTAGAGAAAGAGAAAAAAATATCCAAAGATTTTGAGAGAGATTATATTATTGAGATACAAGAAATGACTGATGAATTTATAAAACAATCTGAGAATGTTATAAGTGAAAAAATAACAGAAATAAGTGAAGTCTAGATGGCAAACAGTATAATTAAACACGTTTCTATAATCATGGACGGCAATGGTCGTTGGGCTAAAGAGAGAAACATGCCTAGGTCATACGGTCATAGGAAGGGAATTGATGCAGTCAAAAAGATAATAAATGCATCTCTTGTGAGACAGATTTCCACTATTACTCTATTCGCTTTCAGTAGTGAGAACTGGATTAGGCCGACTAATGAAGTTAAGCTACTAATGACATTATTTAGAGAATCTATATTAAACAATATGGAGAGTCTTCATGAGAATAACATAAAGGTTACTTTTATAGGAGATCTTTCAAAATTTGACCGCGCACTCAAAAAATATATATACACACTTGAAGAATTAACAAAACATAATACTGGTTTAGAATTAAATTTTGCTGTTAATTATGGTGGCAAGTGGGATATTATCAATGCCGTTAACCAGGCGATAAGTGCAAAGAGTGATTCAAATGAAATATATCTCAATAAAAATGATATTGAACAAAACTTGGCCTTTTATAAGAATCACCCTGATTTAATGATAAGGACTGCAGGAGAGCATAGACTTAGCAACTTCATGTTATGGCAACATGCATATACTGAACTCTATTTTACAGATACTCTATGGCCAGATTTTGATGAAGAGAAATTTGATGATGCCATTAAATTTTTTCATAATAAAACAAGAAAATTTGGTGGTTTAAAATCTGTCAAACAGATAGAACAAAATGATAAGTAGAATCATTACTGGTTCCATACTTGCTATAACTTTTGTATTCAGCATACTACTATTGCCATCATTTATTCTAGGCATTCTTTTCACAATGCTATTTGTTTATGCGTTTATAGAATGGTTATCAGTTGCAGAATCAAGTTTTACATCAAAGATATTATACACTTTACTTTTCATTTTATTAATTTTTTCATCTTTAAATTTATCAAGAGAACTTTTTAATTATCTAATTAATTATGCTTTACTATTCTGGTTATTCATAGCTTTAACCATTATCTTAAAGCCATCACTCCTTAGATTAATCTTTATGAAATTAGCACCTATATTTGGTCTAGCGAGTTTATATTTTTCTTGGGTAATTATTGTTTATATGTCCTCTCAGGCAAGTCTTCCAGTAATCAATGAATCTATCGTCAACATTTTTGAAGATGATAACTTCGATAATATAAGAGGTTATTTTTTATTTATTATTGTAATTGTGTCACTTGCAGATGTATCAGGTTATATGATAGGGAGGACCTTTGGTAAGATTAAGCTATGTGAGAGTATAAGTCCAAACAAAACTCTCGAAGGATTCCTAGCATCGTTATTTATACCTACAATTTTGTCTATTTTTTACTTTATATACTTAAACGGATATCCTATGCTAATCTTAGATCTTCTATTGATAATACTGTGCTGCATTTCTTGTACAATAGGAGATTTATATGTAAGCATCCTTAAGCGCACATATGGTAAAAAGGATTCTGGTAGCTTATTACCTGGTCACGGAGGACTCTTAGATAGACTTGATAGTTATCTTCCAACTATTATTATATATTATTATTGGATGTTCATATGAGAAGACAAAATATAACGATTCATGGATCTACTGGCACTATTGGGAAAAGTGCTTTATCCGTAATAGCCCAGTCTAACAATCAACATAAAGTATTTGCACTATCTGCTAAATCAAAAATTAAAACTCTATTTAATCAAATTAAAAGATTTAATCCTAAGTATGCTGTTGTTTTTGATGAAGACAAAGCAAAACAACTATCAGATCTTTGTGTTAAAAATAAGATATCAACAAAAATACTTCATGGTGCTGAGAGTTACGAATATATATCATCAGATAGGAGAGTTGATTGTGTTCTTTCAGGGATATCAGGAACATCAGCTCTTAAACCAACATATGCTGCGATTAGGTCAGGAAAAAAATTGTTACTAGCAAATAAGGAATCTCTTATAATGTCGGGTGAGCTAATGATGAAAGCCGCGCAGAAAAGCGGATCACAAATTATTCCTATTGATAGTGAGCATAACGCTCTTTTTCAAATACTTTCTCCTATGTTTAAAACCTCACAGATTAATCTTAAAAAGAGAAAAGACATTGCACAAATTATCCTCACCGCATCAGGTGGACCATTTCTTAATTTTAAAAAAAAAGATCTTAAACACGTAACACCTGCTCAAGCAACAAAGCATCCTAATTGGAAAATGGGTAGAAAAATCTCAGTTGACTCAGCTACCATGATGAACAAAGGTTTGGAAATAATAGAGGCATCTCTTCTTTATGGAATCGACTGTAGTAAAATAGAGGTATTGGTTCATCCACAGAGCATAATACATGCTCTGGTATCATTTAATGATGGTTCAACAATATCACATCTGAGTGATCATGATATGAAAATTCCAATAAGTTATGCGTTATCCTGGCCAAGAAGGTTCAATAGAAAAAATGGTAAACAGTTATTTTCATCCATAGATAAGTTAACGCTTCGAAGAGTTAAAAAGAGAGAATTTCCGTGTCTGGATATGTGTATGGAATCAATCAAGATTGGAAAGAATGCCCCCACAATCCTTAATGCTGCTAACGAAGTGGCAGTCGAGTATTTCCTCAATAATGTCATAAAATTTACTGATATCCATGAAGTTATTAAGTGTATATTACATAGATCACGATTTGTTAGATTGAAAAACATTGATGATGTTATAAAATGTAACATGGAAACTAGGAAACTAACAACTGACATAATTGAGAATAAATGGAAATAATACAAAGCATCATTGGATTTTTTATAGCAATAGGTATACTAGTCACGTTTCACGAATTTGGTCATTTTATAGTTGCAAGATTTTTTAATGTGACTGTTCTAAATTTTTCTATTGGATTTGGTAAAAGCATATACTCCAAAAAATTCCCCGATGAAGTTACTGAATATAGTATTGGCGCTATCCCACTCGGAGGATATGTCAAAATGTTAGAATCAGAGGAAATGCATGAACTAGATAAAAGTAACCCTAATTTTGCCGAACAGTATTGTTTCGATAAGCAATCAGTCTATAAAAGATTTCTAATTGTTGCTGCTGGACCTATTTTTAACTTATTACTCGCAGTAATCTTTTTTATTTTAGTTCACTTGTCTGGCATCACTGGCATGAAACCCCTAATAGATTCAATAGACGATGTACCTACAACTGTCTTATCTTCTCAAGATAAGGCATTAATTATAAAAGTAAATAATGTCGACACAAAACGATGGCAGGATGTTAGAGTAGAAACTCTTAATGGAATAGTTAAAGGAGATGACAACTTAATACTTACTGTCTTAAAAGATAATGGTGCAATAGAAAATATTGATATACCAATCGAACAGAGTATTTTAAAGAAAAAAGGCGATATAATCAAAAATATTGGTTTCGTACCCTCTAGACCTGATTTTGGGACAACCTTGGGTGATGTGCAAAAGAACTCTGCTGCTTCACTTGCAGGTTTGCAGGTTGGAGATAAAATAATTTCGATTAACGATGATCCAGTATATAAATGGTCTGATTATGTAGAAATAGTTCAATCAAACCCCAATAATATTCTACGTTTAGAAGTTGAACGAAATACAGAATTACTAGGCATTATCTTAGTCCCTAGTGAAATAAAAATTGATAATCAGATTATTGGCTTTGCAGGAATATCTCCTTCTCAAAATGCGCTGGATAAATACCGCATCAATGTTAAATATCCGCTAATTGAGTCAATAAATAAATCAATCAGACTTACAGTAGATTATACATTATTAACTTTTAAAATGATTTTTAAACTATTTTCTGGACAGGCTAATGTGGAGAATATAAGTGGTCCACTTAGCATTGCAGAATTCTCTGGAAAATCTCTGGCAATGGGATACGTATATTTTGTATACTTGATGGCTGTATTGAGCATTAGTTTGGGCGTCTTGAACTTACTCCCTATACCAATGCTAGATGGCGGTCATCTTGTTTACTATACAATCGAGATGATCATTGGAAAGCCTGTATCAATGAAAATCCAATTAATAGGACAACAGGTTGGAATAGTTGTTCTTCTAAGTATAATGGTAGTTGCTTTCTATAATGACTTTTTGAGAATTTTCAGTGGTTAAAAGATTTTTCCTATTATTATTCGTCTTAAACTTATCTTTTTTTAGCCAGTCTATTCATTCTGAAGAGAACCAAGTTATAATTACTGAAATTGTCATTGAAGGAAACCTAAGAGTAACTGACGCTACCGTATTGAGTTACTCGGACATCTCAGAGGGTGATATTTTTACTGACCAAGTAGGGCAAAGGATAATTAAAGATCTTTATGAAACAGGCTATTTTGATGATATATCATTGCGAGTTGATGGAAACACTCTCATAATTACATTTACAGAAAAACCTATAATTGCACTTATTAACATAATTGATAATAAAATTGTGGAAGATGATGATATCTATTCTGCACTTGATAACGTCGGCATTAGCAGAGCAAGACCATTTGATAAGAATATTTTTGATAAGGTTGAACAGGAGCTAACACGTCTCTACTACGATAGAGGAAGATATAATGCAAAGATAAGTTCAAGAGTTACAAGCCTAGAAAGGAACAGAGTTGGTATAGATTTAATCATTAATGAGGGAGATGCATCACGTATAAAGAAAATTAATTTTATCGGTAATAAAAACTTCTCTTCAGATAAACTAAAAAGTCTTATGCAATTAGGAACAACATATTTTTTTGAGTTTTGGTCTAATCGTGATACTTATTCAGGTTCTTTATTACAAGCAGATATGGCTAAAATTGAAGAATACTACTTTAACAGAGGATTTATTCGATTTCGTATATTGTCTAATCAGGTAAACCTTTCTAATAATAATAAAGATATTTTGATCACAATTAGTGTCGATGAAGGTGAAAAATATGAATTCGGAGATATTAAAGTATTTGGCAATGAAGTTTTGAATGAGAGCGCTCTCAAAACAGAAATTTCTAGAATACTTCAGCCTAGTCAGATATTCTCTCGTGAGAAAATTCAACAATCCGAGATTTTAATTAAAAATATGCTGGGTGAAGAGGGATATGCGTTTCCAAATGTTGCATCTATTCCCATCATAGACGATAAGACACAAATCGTAGATGTAGATTATCGTCTTAATATAGGTAAAAAAAGTATAGTTAGGAGAATTACAATAGCAGGTAATACAAGCACTAATGATGAAGTATACAGAAGAGAACTTCGTCAATATGAGTCCTCGCTTCATAAGCAATCTGCAATAGAAAGATCAAAAATAAGACTTCAAAGATTAAAGTATGTGGATGAAGTTAACATTGTAAAGACTAAAGTAGACGGTGTTGATGATATGATTGATATAACCTTTAACATCACGGAGAGAAAGGCGGGGGAATTTAGAATAAGCGCTGGTTGGTCAGATACTGATGGAGCAATTTTTGATATTGATCTAAAACAAGATAATTTTTTAGGTGGCGGTAAAAACGTTGCTGTTAAGGCATCAAGAAGTAGCGTTCAAAATACTCTAAGAGTTTTTTTAACAGATCCATATTATACAATGGATGGGATAAGTAAAACAACTAATGTAGTATTAAGTCAAACAGATGTGAGTAACACATCAACAGCCACATATCTCTCTGATACACTCGGTTTTGGTGCGTTGTATAATATACCTATTTCAGAAACCCAATCATACGGCTATGGATACGACTTTAGTTTTACTAGATTTACAACAACAATAGGATCTCCAATAATAGTAACTCATCATCTAAATGACCATGGTAAAAATGCAGCGGGAATAAACTTTAGAGCTAGTTATACTTCCGATACGAGAAATAGAACAAGATTCGCAGAGTCCGGGATGTTAAATCAACTTCAAACTGATCTTTTTCTAGCCTTAGACGGCGCATCATATTTCACAACTCGATATGATACAGAGCTGAATTATCCATATACACTCAAAACTTTTGGTTTTGATTGGAGTACAGTTTTTCAAATTAAATCTATAGTAGGATTTGGTGTTGGGGTTAATGGTGCAACATCACTTCCATTCTATACTAAATATTTTGCTGGTGGAAACGCAACGGTAAGAGGTTTCAAGGGAGCCAGTCTTGGTCCATTTACATATAACGCACCAAGAGACGGAGACGGAACAACATGTGCATCCAAGGCTATACCGGGGAGGTTTATTAAGTGTGATACTGTTGGCGGTGATTTCCTGACCGCTGCACAATTTGACTGGCTATTTCCACCACCTGATTTTTTAACAGAAGACACGAGAGGCGTGAGAGCATCATTATTTGTTGATGTAGGAAACGTATTTGAGAAAATCAATGATTTCGATTACAATGAGCTTAGAGCGAGCTATGGAATTCAATTCAATGCACTGACACCTATTGGCTCAGTATCAGTTGGTTTCGCAAACGCTCTTAGAGACAAAGAAGGTGATGATTTTCAATCTGTCATTTTTAGGCTCGGAGGAAATTTTTAAAATGCAAATTATCAGTAAAATACTATTATCAACAGCATTAATTATCTTCATATCGTACCCGCAAATTTCTTATTCTGAGGTAAAAATGGGAATAGTAAATTTATCAAGACTCTTAAATGAGGTCCCTATGTACAAAGATGCTCGTGAAAAGATTCAGAAAAAATTTGACCCAAGAGCAAGAAACTTAAAGACTTTAGAAAAAGAATGGAACTCTTTAAATGATAAATATCTCAAGAACGAATCAGTGATGTCTGATAATGAAAAGAAGAATCTTGTAACTAAAATTCAAGGCGTGGAGCAAAAACTTAGAACTGGTCAAGAAAAGTTACAAATCGATCTAGAAAAAACTCAAAGAGAAGAATATAGTAAAATTGAAAAAATTGTCAATGAGACAATTACTGAATATGCCGAAAAAAATAACTTTGACATCATTCTTAGAGCTGAGAGTACTACCCTCTATGCGAAAAAATATATCAATATTACTCAAGATATAATTTCTAAACTCCAATAATGTTATTAACCAAAAAACACACGATTCTTCAATTAGCTGAAAAATATAATTGTGATATAAAAGGTGACAAAGATACAAATGTTTGCTCACTTGCTAGCCTAGTCAAACCTACCGACGATTCTTTAGTTTTCATGAGTGATAAAAAAATGCTTAAGCTAATCGATAATAATAAAATCTCATGCTTATTAACAACACAGGAGTTATCTGCATCTATAGAAAAATCATGCCTGATATCTAGCAACCCTCAACTTACATTTTCGAGAATGTTGAGAGATAATACTAAAGAGAAGATACATTTACATGATATTAAAGATATATCGAAGTTCAAAAATATTGCACCGACTGCGTTAATAGCTAACAGTGCCGATATTGCAGTCGATGTAATAATGGGTGATAACTGCATTATTTATCCTAATGTAACTATATATGGTAATGTTCAAATAGGTAATAACGTAATAATACACTCCGGAGCAGTTATAGGTGCAGACGGTTTTGGTCTTGTGCTTAATGAAAAAAATTCATGGGAAAAAATACCACAAGTCGGTGGTGTTTCTATCGGGAATTCCGTAGAGATTGGTGCTAATACTACTATTGATAGAGGATCATTAGATATGACAAAGGTTGGAGATAATGTAAAGATTGACAATCTTGTACACGTTGCTCATAACGTGCAAATTGGCACTAATACCGCAATTGCAGCTTGTGTTGGCATTGCAGGTAGTACTATTATTGGGAAAAATTGCACAATTGGTGGTGGCAGCGGAGTGAATGGACATATAAGTATTGCGGACGATGTACACATACATGGAATGACAATGGTAACTAAAAGTCTTCTGAAGCCAGGAGCATACGCATCGGGGACAACGGTAGAACCGGTCGATAGTTGGAGAAGAAATCAAGCCAGATTTAAATCTTTGGATGATACTCTTAAAAAAGTAAATAAAAGCAAAGGGGAAAAAAATGAATAAGAATGATATTATCAATTACTTACCTCATAGGTATCCATTTCTTTTGATTGATAGATTAATTGATTTCAAAAAACATGATTATCTTATTGCCCAAAAAAACGTAAGTAATAATGAACCTTTTTTTCAGGGACATTTCCCAAATCACCCAGTATTTCCTGGCGTTTTGATCTTAGAGGCAATGGCACAAGCGACAGCCTTACTTGATTTCAAAAGTAATGAAAGAAATGATCCTAATTTATTATATTATTTTGTCGGAATAGATAAAGCAAGATTTAAAAAACCCGTTTATCCTGGTGATATTCTTATTATAGAGGTCAAGTTAATACAGAGTAAAAGAGATGTTCACAAATTTGAAGCAGTATGCAAAGTTAATGATAATGTTGTATGTCTAGCAGAATTGCTTGGTGCAGTAAAAAATAAAAATGATACATAAGACGGCAATAATTCACCCAAGTTCTGAGTTGGATTCCTCCGTTCATGTTGGAGCTTATTCAGTTATTGAGGAAAATGTTAGAATTAATAAAGATACCAAGATAGAGCCTCATGTTATAATTAAGAAAAACACAACAGTTGGGTGTTCAAATAAAATATATCAATTCAGTTCAATTGGTGAAATACCTCAAGACTTGAAATTTCATGGTGAAGAATCCGAGCTGATAATATCTGATAGTAATACATTTAGAGAATTTTGCACAATAAACAGAGGTACTGAGGCCGGAATAAATAAAACTGTGATAGGTTCAAATAATCTCTTTATGTCTTATACACATGTGGCTCATGATTGTATCATCAAGGATCATTGTATTTTCTCTAATGCTGCATCACTCGCAGGACATGTTGAACTAGGTAATCATGTTTCACTGGGTGGTTTCACACTTGTACATCAATTTTGTAATATTGGTGATCATGCTTTTAGCGGATTAGGTACTGTAATATCTCGTGATGTAACACCTTTTACCCTAGTTGCTGGAAATCATGCTCGTGCATATAAAATCAACACCACTGGCTTGAAAAGATCTGGCTTGTCTGATGAGGTTATTCACTCATTAGAGAAGCTTTTTAAACTATTTATCAAATCAAACACACCAAGAGATGATTGTATTAAAATATACAATGATTTAAATATAAATCACCGAGAATCAAAATATTTCGTTGACTTCATACTTAAAAGCAAAAGAGGAATTACGCGTTAGATCAGAAAATTAATTTATTAGCTATCTGAGCAAGATTCTTTGCCGCACCTGGTCTTAACTTATTTTTTATCTCAAGATATTTTATTTTGATTTTATCACGATATGCACTGTCATTATCTATTTTATCCAACTCAGCCATAATTTCTACTTGGTCATGGTATTTTGGCTGTATGTACTCTTTAACAATCATTTCATCTCCAAGATTTTCTCCAAGAATTAAATTTACTAGACCAATGTATTTTAATTTTACCAATCTTTTCATCATAAAGTACGTGATTGATGATAATCTGTAAACTATAACCATCGGAATACCTAATAGAGCTAGCTCTAGTGTAATTGTCCCTGATGCTGTAATTGCCTTTTTACATTGTTTAATCTCCTCTCTATCTTTTCCACTTTTAAGTGATTCATGCAATGAAACAGGAAGCATTTTTTCTAATAATTTTTTAGTTTTGTCATTTGAGTAAAAAATTTTAATATTACTATAGTCGGGATCTTTACCTTTACTTGGTTTAATACAATCAAGCATAGTATAAATATTATTTTTTATTTCGGATTCTCTACTTCCAGGAAAGACTCCTAGATCATATTTTTTGTCATGATAATTGGTGTTATCAAAATTTAATTCATTATCATCTGCTAGTGGATGTCCTACATATGTAACATTCTTTGAGAACTTTGAAAAAATATCATATTCAAATGGGAAAACAACTGCTAAATGATCGACTACTTTTATAATATTATTAATTCGATTCTCACGCCAAGCCCATACCTGTGGAGCAATATAAAAAAGAGTAGGTATACCAAGTGATTTCGCATACGAAGCAATTTTGAGATTAAATTCTACATAATCGACAAGAACAACAAGCGCAGGTTTATTCTCATTAAGATATTTCTTAGCTAAATCAAGCACACTTTTAATTTTTTTGTATTTAAATATAACTTCTGTTAACCCAACAACAGATATATCCTCAGAATTGTATATTAAAGATATGCCTTCATTCTTCATACACTCTTGTCCTATCCCAGAAAAATATATCTCTTTATTTAATAGGAGGTGTTCTCTTACATACTTGGCAGCATGCTGATCACCTGATGACTCGCCAGTTATTACAAATATTTCTCTTGAACCTTTAATAGTCATTAATAGTATTAATAATAAAATCACATTCTTTTTTTGACAGCTCTGGAAAAATGGGTATAGATACACATCTTTTGCAGACAGACTCCGTCACTTTAAGCCTTGGACTATTCCTTATAATTTTTTTAATTGCTGGTTGCATGTAAGCTGGTTTTGGATAGTAGATTCCGAAAGGAATACCATTTTTAGTTAGATAATTTGTGAAACGAGCTCTGTTATCTACAATTAGTGTAAATTGATGATAAATATGTCTAACTTTGTTTAGATAATTAGGTGTAACTATTTTTTTATTATCTATAGATGTACTATATTCTTTAGCGATTTTGATTCTACTATTATTTAGCTTATCAATTAATTTAAGCTTCTCTATGAGAACTACTGCTTGAATTTCATCTAGACGGCTATTATAGCCAATTAAGTTATGTTCATTTCTTAAAATTCCACCATGATTTCGCAGCATCCTAGCTTTTTTAGCAAATTGATCATTATTTGTTACAAGCATCCCGCCATCACCAGCACACCCTAGATTTTTTGTTGGAAAAAAACTAAAACAACCTATATCACCAAATGTCCCTGTTTGCTTCTTACCAATACTAGCCCCAAATGACTGTGCACAGTCTTCAATCATTTTTATTTTATGCTTCTTGCATATTCTTTTTACCTTTTCTGCCTCATAAGGATGACCAAAAATATGCACACCTAGGATAGCTTTTGTTTTCTTTGTAATCCTTCTCTCAATCTGACTACAATCAATATTAAAAGTAGTAGAATCTATATCCACAAAGATAGGCTTTGCACCAACTAGCAATATAGCTTCTGTTGTAGAAAAATACGTAAATGGTGTCGTGATAACTTCATCTCCATGTCCGATACCAAGACATCGTAATGCTAAAATAAGTGCATCTGTACCAGAATTACACGTAACTGAATTTTTTACCGATAGATATTTAGAGGCATTCTCTTCAAATGTCTTCACATTTTGCCCCATAATATATTGTCCACTTGCTAGAACACTAGCAACCTTACGCTCTAGAATTGCTTTGAGACTTTTATATTGCCTTGAAAGATCAAATAACTTAATTTTACTCATAGTTTCTTCGAAATATCCTCAGCTACTTTTAATGCATTCATACCGTTTATGCCATCCACAAGAGGTTTTTCAAGACCCAAACATGAGTTGACAAAATTATTAATTTCTTTCTTGAGCGCATCAGCTTTTTTATAATTGTACTCATTTTGTTTAAAGATACGATTTGTTTTTTTTGAGAAAATATTCATCTTAGATAATAAAAAGTCAACAGAGTAGTATTTATTCTTTTCAAAAATACGAATCTTTCTCTCATTTTTTGTGCTTATTCTACTGGCAGTGAGATTAGCGACAGAATGATTTAAAAACTCAATACGAACATTTGCAATATCTGTAGTTTGCGTAATGATCTTTTTACCAAATACAGATATTTTCTTTATTGGTGACTCTACTAATGAAAGTATAATATCTATATCATGAATCATTAAGTCAAATATTACATTAACATCAGTTGATCTCGGATTGAATTTTGCCAGTCTGTGAACTTCAATAAATAGTGGATTATTTATTTCACTTGTAAGTTTTTCCACGACTGGGTTAAATCTCTCTAAATGTCCAACCTGCATGATTATCTTTTTGCCTTTAACCATAGTATTTAACTTTTTTGCTTGACTTAAGCTCTGAGTCATTGGTTTTTCAAGGAGAATATTAATTTTATTTTGTAATAGAGATTTTGCTATCTGAAAATGGCTTGTCGTGGGCGTAACAATCGAGGCGCAATCCACATCACCAATAATATCTTTGAAATTAGTTGATTTTCTAATCGATTCATTAATATTTAGCTTTAAATTATTGATATCACTATCAATCACCCATTTTACTGCTACATTACGATTTTTGAGGAACTTTTCAAGATGATACTTGCCTAAATACCCTAGGCCTATTATAGCTACTCTTAATTTTTTTTTAACCATATCGAGTATTGATTTCTCTTTTTTGTTATATTTAGGTATAGATTCAATTATATATAGTGAACTTTTTATGACAAGCTCAATTTTAGCCGGTGTTGATGAGGTTGGCAGAGGATGTCTTGCTGGTCCTGTAATTTCAGCATCTGTAATTCTTGCTGATACTGTAGATTTTTCGCTTCTCTGTGATTCTAAAGAATTATCAACTTTGAAAAGAGAGGCAATTGCTGATCATATTGTCAAGAATTCAATAGCTGTAGGTATAGGGTTATGTTCAAATAATGAAATTGATGAAATGAATATCCATAAAGCAACACTACTTTCTATGAGTAGGTCTTTGGCATCACTCGCAATAAATCCAGATAGAGCGATAGTCGATGGCTTATTTGTACCAGAACATTCTATAATAACTTGTGAGGCCATTGTAAAGGCAGATAAATCTATACCAGCAGTTTCTGCAGCATCAATTTTAGCAAAGGTCGTCAGAGATAACTATATGAACAGGATAGATGAGCGGTATAACACCTATCAATTTTGTAAAAATAAAGGATATGGTACAGCAAAACATATAGAATTACTTAAACAATTCGGACCTTCTATATATCATAGAATGAGTTTCTCTCCCTTAAAATATATAGAGTCATGAAAGAATTATTTACACATTTATCATTAAGGACAGCTTATTCGCTTATTGACAGCACTATTGCTATTGATGCTTTGATAAAAAAAGCTAAAAAACATAGAATTACATCATTAGCGATCACTGATATCCTTAATACATTTAACGCCATCAAATTTTATCAGGCTTGTATAACTAATAACATCAAGCCAATCATAGGTTGTCAGATTCCCATAAGTAATTTTGAGTATGATAATCAACAACCTTTTATTACACTTCTATGCAAAGATCAAAATGGATATAAAAACTTAATAAAGCTCATTTCTGATATACATATTAAAAGCACTACAAGCAGATTACCATCAATATCCATTGAGGAAATAGAGCATTACAGTAATGGACTTATATTATGTACAGGTGGATATAATGGGATTATAGGTAAAAACTTGTTATACGCGGAAGAAGCGCTTATTCGAAAATACATCAAATTGTTACATCAAGTATTTAAGAATAATTTATATGTAGATATACAAAAAACAAATCATATCTCGGGAAAACAGGTTATTATTAAAGCGCTGAATATTGCTAACGATATTCAATTACCAATTATTGCTACAAATAATGTGCTTTTTGTTAATAAGGAAGACTTCGAATCTCATGAAGTTAAGGTATGTATTAACAAAAAAATTAAACTCGATGATCGCATAGAGCAAAACGAATATACAGAAAATCAATATTTCAAAACACCAGATGAGATGAAGGATCTTTATCATGATTTACCCGATTCTATATCAAATGTCAGTGAAATTATAAAAAGGTGTAACTTAAAACTTAACCTTAAAACTTATCATATGCCTGAGTTCGATGCTCCAGATGGAATAAAAATAGATGATCATTTTGACAATGTTGTACGAAAAGGGTTAGAGAAAAAATTACCTATTATTGATGAATCTAAGCATAACGCATATTTTGATAGATTGAATAGTGAAATGGATGTGATAAAAGAGATGGGGTTTACTAGCTATTTTCTTATTGTCCATGAATTCATTTTATGGGCAAAGAACAATGATATTCCAGTTGGACCAGGGAGAGGCTCCGGAGCAGGCTCATTAGTGGCTTATTCTCTTGGCATCACTTCTGTAGACCCACTCCCTCATAATCTATTATTTGAGAGATTTTTAAACATAGATAGAATTTCTATGCCTGATTTTGATATTGATTTTTGTATGGTGAATAGGCAGAAAGTTATTGAGCATATCTCAGAAAAATATGGAAGTAACAAAGTTTCACAAATTATAGTCTATGGTTCTCTTGCAGCCAGAGCAGTTATCAGGGACGTAGGTCGAGTGTTAGGTATGGGCTATACTTTTGTAGATAAAATTGCAAAGTTAGTACCTTTTACTCCAGGTATCACTATCAATGACGCACTCAAACAGAATAAAGAACTCAGGGAGCAGTACGACTCTAGCGAAGAAATAAGAAATCTTATTGAAACATCAAAAAAAATTGAGGGCCTTCCTCGCAATGTCGGTAAACACGCAGCAGGTATAGTTATATCTCCTAACGAAATTTATAACCATATCCCCCTATACAGGGTCGAAGAGAGTGGCGAGATTGTCACACAATACGATAAAGATGACATCGAAAAATTAGGATTAGTTAAATTTGATATTTTAGGATTGAGAACATTAAGTATAATTGACAAAACGGTCAAGAATCTAAGATCAAAAAAAATTGCTGATATTGATATTGAGGCAATTACTCCTACTGATCCCAAAGTATTTTCGTTGATGCAAAAGAAGTTAACATCAGGTGTATTTCAGTTAGAATCATCTGGCATGAAAAGATATATGGGGCAACTTAAACCAGACTGTTTCGATGATATTGTTGCACTAGTCGCTTTATATAGACCCGGCCCACTGGGAACAAATATGGTTGATGACTTTATAAATAATAAGCATGGCAAGAAAATTAACTATGAGCATCCTTTACTTGAGCCAATTCTATCGCCTACATATGGTCTAATTTTATATCAAGAACAAGTAATGGAGATATCGCGAGCTCTAGCTAATTATACATTAGGTGAAGCAGATATTCTAAGAAGAGCGATGGGGAAAAAAAAGAAAGAAGAGATGGAAAATCAGAGACAGAAATTTCTTTCAGGTGCAAGTGAAAAAAAGATACCCAGTCATATTGCTGAATCAATATTTTCAAAAATGGAGAAATTTGCCGGATATGGTTTCAATAAATCTCATTCAGTTGCATATGCTTATATCTCTTACCAAACTGCACTATTAAAAACATACTATCCATCTGAATTTCTTGCATCGGCTCTGTCGTCTGATATGGATAATACAGATAAGGTTATATCGCTGATTAAGGCAGCAAATGAAATGGGCGTCAAAGTTATTAAGCCAGACATAAACAAATCTAGTTACGAGTTTGAAGCTCTTGGCGAAAAAGAAATTATGTTTGGCCTTGGCGCGATAAAAGGAGTTGGGCTAAATGCAGTCAAACATATTGTTAGTGAAAGAGAGCAAAATGGGCTATTTAATAATATCTTCGAATTTTGCGAGAGGGTATCTCACTCAATTGTAAATATCGCAGCAATGGATTCATTAATATTTTCTGGAGCATGTGACCTCTTTGATTCGAATAGGATATTCTTGAAGAGGGTACTTGATAAGGCTTTAACATATGGACAGAAAAAACAGTTAACTAAGACTATAGGTCAAACAGAATTATTTGCATCTGATACATCATCTTCAGTAGCAAAAGGTGTGAAACTATCTGAAAAGACATTTGAGCTAAACAGAGAAAATAGATTAGATGTTCTTCAAAGTGAAAAGAAAGTCCTTGGTTTGTACTTATCAGGTCATCCAATAGCTGAATACGAATCTGAAATTAAATCTATGGGCTTTCATTCTATTGGTTTTTATCTAAATAAGATCAATGAAGGCTTAAAAGAAAATTATTCTGAATACGTTTCACTCTCTGGAGTAATAGTACACTCTAGAACTCAGAGAGTAGGTAGTGATAGATTTATCAATATTCTATCTATAGATGATTCAAGTGGTGCTATTGAAGTCATAATATATCCTGACGTTTACGATAAATATAAAGATATGTTAAAAGAAAACGAGATACTTTTTGTAACAGGTAATATATCCATCGATGAGTACAATGGTTCTCTAAGCATAAAAGCTTCTAGTGTTGTAGATATAGACTTTGCACGACAAAATTATTCGAAAAAAATAGAGCTTCTCATAACATCAGATAAAACAAATGATCAGACGATAAAGAAATTAATGAGTATCCTCGAACCTCATAAAAACGGTAAATGTCCACTTATCATTAAATGTATCAGTAAACAACACATTGTTCCATTATCACTTGATGAGCAATGGCACATAAATCCTACAAGTGCGTTAATAAATAATCTAACAAAATTATTAGGAAGCGAGAATATTATCGTTAAATATCAATAGTTATTTTGTTTAATTTGTTTATAATTATTTAAAATGAAAGAATATAATCCTAATTACTTAGATTTCGAGCAGCCACTACTAGACCTTGAGAACAAAATTCAGCAAATTAACGATGACCCTGAAAAAACTGCAAAAAGTGATAGTGCGATAGATAAGCTTCAAAAAGATCATGAGAATCTTACAAACAAAATCTTTAGCAATCTGACTGATTGGCAAATATCTCAGCTAGCACGACATCCACTCAGACCACATACTCTAGATTATATTCCAAATATATTTGATAGTTTTATAGAATTACATGGTGATAGGATGTTTGGTGATGACAAGGCAATTATTGCTGGAATTGGTAATATTGACGGTTTAACTTTTCTGTTTGTTGGTCATCAAAAAGGAAGAGATGCAAAAGAAAAAGTTCATCGAAATTTCGGTATGCCTAAACCTGAGGGTTATAGAAAAGCACTACGTATAATGAAGTTAGCTGAAAAATTTAAATTACCACTAATAACTTTCATTGACACTCCTGGAGCATATCCAGGTATTGATGCTGAATCGAGGAACCAAAGTCAAGCTATTGCAGAAAATCTATCTATTATGTCTAACTTAGAAATTCCTATAATTTCAGTGATTATTGGCGAAGGAGGCTCAGGAGGAGCACTAGCAATAGGAATAGCTGATAGACTTTGTATGTTAGAACATAGTATATATTCTGTAATAAGCCCAGAGGGATGTGCGTCAATTTTGTGGAAGGATGCAAAAAAAGCAGCACAAGCTGCAGAGGCACTTTGTATAACATCATCGAAATTATTGGAATTCAAATTAATTGATCTAATTATACCTGAGCCGTTAGGTGGTGCGCATCGAGATCTCATTGCAATGAGTTCATCATTAAAAATAAATATCTTAAATATGTTTAACGATCTCTCTCAATTAACAATAGAACAAATTATCAATAAAAGAAGAGAGAAGCTTGAGTCATATGGAGAATACGAATCCTAATCTAATTTTAGATGCTTGCAGTAAATTAATTAGTTCATTCAAACATGATGAATTTATTGTAGCGTTTAGTGGCGGAGAAGACTCATCTGTTCTATTACATGCGATGGTAGAGCTAAAGAAAGTTAAAAAATTCAACTTAAGAACTATACATATTAACCATAATATACAGGATAATTCTGCAGAGGTATCAGAACATTGTTTACGCGTGTCAAAGAATTATTCAATTAAACATTCTAGCTATAATGTCGAGATAGATAATTCATCTAATATAGAGGAGAAATGTAGGATACAAAGATATAATGCTTTACGTAAGCACTCAAATGAGGGCGAGATTATTCTTACTGCACATCATCTCGATGATCAGATTGAGACATTTTTTTTAAGAATGCTAAGAGGATCAGGAATCAGAGGTTTAAGTTCAATGGATATGTGTACAACATTGCACGAGAGAATAGTAGCAAGACCCTTTCTAAGAGTACCAAAACATGAATTACAAAATTACAGTAAAAATAATATGATAAGTTACATAGATGATCAGTCAAATAACGATACTAGGCTTGACAGGAATTACATTAGACATAATATAATTCCAGAACTTAAAAAAAAATGGGTGTCACTAGATAAAATTATTTCAAATAACCTCGATATTCTCAGCATTCAATCCGATGTCCTCGAAAGTTATATTGAGTCAATCTCAACAGCATATACATCTGGCGATGAGACTGTCCTAGAAATAAATAAAATTATACATAAGGATTATGGTGTCAAGGTGCTTTTACTTCATCATTGGATATATAAAATAACATCTACTAATCTTAATCTAAGGCATATAAACGAGATATTGAAAATCATGAATACAAATAATGATTCTAACCCTTTATTCGTATTCGATAACGTTAAAATTACAAAAAATGGCACTAAACTTATTATTCAGAAGCCATAATGTGCTCCATCTTAATTTAAAC
>CETL01041091.1_pt1 | contig 19812 bp, 17 predicted proteins | sample 356371 | NCBI WGS metagenome assembly CETL01 (sample SAMEA2622518, study PRJEB7988) | marine metagenome | biome: marine biome (ENVO:00000447); feature: surface water layer (ENVO:00002042); material: "saline water (ENVO:00002010), including plankton (ENVO:xxxxxxxx)" | depth 5 m | reverse complement strand
AGCAATACCGTAGTCCATCATATGTGATCCTGTAAACGCTTCTTCTATTGAAAAGCAATCATACCATGTATCATACATCGCATCAATACCTATGTATCCATTTGGACCAGATGCTTGTATAAAATGCATAGCGCATCCATCAAACATTATTTGCCAGTTATCTCTATTATTGATTAGGGTCTCTACCATAGATAAATCATATCCTGGATTTTCAGCACGAATCATTTCCATTCGTTCTTCTATACTCATTGACGGATCATAATCATTATTACCAAATGAATTTTGGTCAAATTTAAATGAACCATAAACACCATCAACAGTTACAGAGTAAATATCTTGATACCCACTATTACCACCCGTATCTACAGTTGGACCTGTTACAAAGGTTACTGAAGTTATGCTTCCATCACCATCCATAGGATTAATCACTACACCCGCTAGTATAAATGATTGGAATAAAAATACTGTTAATAAAACTGATAAACGTTTCATTTGTTCTCCTCGTCGATTTGTTGTGAAAGTTTTAAAAAAATCCCAAATTTTTAAAAACTTATTAATTTTAACATTGAAAATTATATTTCTAAACGGCTAAAAATTTTTAAATACATAGTTTGGTATATGATAGATTCCGAAAAATCAATATCATAATTACATAAATAAAAGAAATACCGTTAACCGCATCTTTATATATTACTATTTAATTTTAATAAGTGAAAATATTTATTTAGCTTAAAAGTAGTGATGTCTTTGAAATCACAATCACTTAAAGAACAAAGTTATTTATTTAGTTTATTATATAAAAATTCTAATCTTTTCTGACCTTGATCGCTAAACCATGAGTCTAAGATTAACTGTGTGTCTTTATTGAAATTATCAATAAAAATATTTGAGATTTTTTCGCGAAGAATTTTTTTTGTCATAATTTGTTGTGAAGAATATAAGTTTGCAGCAACATCTATTCTTTCTAAAGAAATATTTAAAAGATTTTCCTGATCACATATCTCATCAATCAAACCCGTTTTTAATGCGTCTTCAGGGGATATGAGTTTCGCTTTTAGAAGTAAATCTTCTGCATTTCTTTGACCAACAACATATTGAAATACACTTCCAATGCCATGGGGTACAATAAGTCCAACATCAACTTCATTGAGACCAATCACATATTCACCCTTTGTCATAATTCTATAATCTGTCATAATGACCATTACTGTTCCACCTGCAGGGCAATGTCCGCCAATCGATGAATATAGAGGTTTTTCATAGTTGAACATTTTGTTCAGAAGTCCTGAAAAACTCTCCCAGAAAGTTTTGATATAATCACGATTTTTTGGGAATAAATGAGTTATATCAAGCCCAGCAGAAAAAATTCCAGAACGTCCCTCTAAAATGACTCCATGTATGGAGTCATTATAATTAAAATCGTCTAGACTTTCAGTTAATGAAGAGACAAGCTCAGGATTGATTGCATTAACAGGCGGTCGATCTATCGAAATAATGCCAATATTTCCATTAATATCTGTGTTAATCATTATTCAAATGCAGGAATACCAGTAACATCATTACCTAGAATTAATGTGTGCATATCATGGGTACCTTCATAAGTGTATACACTTTCTATGTTCATCAAGTGTCTCATCACTGGATACTCTCCTGATATTCCATTGCCACCATGAATATCCCTCGCCAGCTTACAACACTCACGTGCAACCCATACATTATTTCGTTTAATCATTGATACTTGCTGAAACTTCATATCACCTGAATCTTTAAGTCTTCCAACTTGCATATTCATCATTTGCCCTTTAGTGATTTCCGTAAGCATCCATACCAGTTTTTCTTGTACTAATTGGTACGAGGCAATTGGCTTATCAAACTGGATTCTTTCTTTTGCATATTTAAGTGAAGCCTCATACATAGCCATTGCAGCTCCTATGGATCCCCACCCAATTCCATATCTTGCCTGAGTAAGACATCCAAGAGGACCTTTCATACCTTTAACATTTGGAAGTAAGTTTTCTTCTGGAACAAATACATTATCAAAAATAAGCTCACTTGTTACAGAAGCTCTAAGAGACCATTTATTTTTCATCTTAGGGGCAGAAAAACCCTCCATGCCTTTTTCTACCAAAAATCCTCTAACCACACCATCCTCAGTTTTAGCCCAGACGACTGCAATATCTGCTATCGATCCATTGGTGATCCACATTTTTGCACCATTTAGAATATATCCACCTTCAGTTTTTTTAGCGGTTGTTATCATATCACCGGGATTAGATCCGTAATCAGGTTCTGTTAAGCCAAAACATCCTATTGCTTCTCCTGAGGCTAATTTAGGAAGCCATTTTTTTCGTTGATCTTCATTTCCATATGCATAGATAGGAAACATAACCAGTGAACCTTGCACCGATACAAAAGATCGAATTCCTGAATCACATCGTTCAAGCTCTTGGCATACAAGTCCATAAGCAATATGCGACATGCCACCACATCCATACTCTTCGGGTAAATTTACACCTAGTAAATTCATATCTGAGAATTGTGGAATCAGCTCGCTTGGAAATGTTCCATTCTTAAAATGCTCATCAATAATTGGAGTAACTTCCTTATCGACAAACTCTCGAACTGAGTGTTGAATCATAATTTCATCATCAGAAAAATTTGATGATATATCTAAATAATCTAAACCTTTTAATTTCATAATGTGTATTTCTCTTTTATTTTTTTATACCTAAATATAGAAACGAATTGTTGATGAACTATAGAATAATATGTATAAATTTGTATATGATTTTGTTTTTAAGCAAATATATTAAAATGACAGCATTAGTATTCATAATCCTTTTCGGAGGTTGCACTATTGATATGGATGAGATCAACTATGATAATTTTAATCATAAGAATAAACTATTTTTTGATTTAAATGAAAATAATTACTCTATTAATTATGGTCAATTTTCTAAATCAGATACCATTCCATTTTTTAAATCACTTTCTAATTCTAAAAATAAAGTAAACTCTAATGGTATTTTAGTCCAATACCAACAGCAGTTTAATTATAATGTTAATATAGATCCATTTGTTATTGATGGAAGCAATACTCGTAGGGCAATACATGATATTTTTAATGAGTACGGTAATGATATAAGTATCATTAAGCAGCCAATAAACGTTACTAAATCAAATTTATTTTTTGTAAATAATTATGATTTAAGGATTGCTTTCAAATCACTACTGATCCCAAATAAGATACAATCAATCATATCCTCTAATGATCAAGTTAATGAAAATGATTTAATTGAGTTAATGGACGAGATAATAAAGATGATGTACCTTGAAACACTCCAAAGTGTTAATATAGGCTTCAATCACGAACAAAGCTACCTTGCCTCAATTGATGACTGGAGCAAAGATGTTGATTTTGATCCAAAAAAAATAATTATTTTTGATAAAAGTGACTTGAGTTTGGTGGAAGTGTCAATGAAGAATTTATCTTATATAATCGATGCTGCTGAGATAAACTTACTTTCAAAAATAGATGAAATCTATATTAATGAAGTTAAAAAATCATGGCAAAGTAAGACGATTAATCTTTACAGTTCTTTAATCTTATTATTTAATGATTTTACCATTGAAGCAATAATGCCAGGTGAAATTAAATCTCATAATGCAGAAATTATCAATAGGGATACACTTACTTGGAATTTTAATCTATCTGAATTCTCTGATAAGGAGTATGAGATTATAGCTAGTAGTCGAATTGTTTATTCGAATAGATTAATCGCTTCTGCGTTTATGGCACTATTGCTTGCTATGATTATTTTTAGGAAAAAATTTAAAAAATAATTTACTCTTCTGTTGTTCGAGCATTTATTGATAATGCATGTATTTCTTTCTTCATCATCTCATCTAAAATAGCATATACCATTCTATGTCGCTCAATTAGAGATTTATCTTTAAAGTCATCAGAAATGATGATTACTTTAAAATGACCTCCCGAACTTTGACTGTGATTAGCATGTTTATGAGAATCATCAATAATTTCAAGTGAATGAATATTTAGTCCAGCATTAAGTTTTGATTCGATTTTTTCTACTAGCATCAGTGTCCTTTATTAAAAAATAAATTCCAATCGCAAACCATAATTCGAATAAAATAAATAGGGCAAGGTTTGTAGCAATACTATCAGTGAATCCATAACTATGAAGACCAACCCCTAGGAGGTTAACACCAAACCATCCAAATGCTAAGAAAATATTGCTAATTATCATTCCAAATGCAAATTCTAAAGGCTTTATTAGTCCTGATATTCTCAGATGAATAATTAAAATTTGCCACATAACAATCAGTAATGCAGCATTTTCTTTAGGATCCCAACCCCAAAATCTTCCCCATGATTGATCTGCCCATATACCTCCCAAAATTGTTCCAAATAGCATAAAAAATAGTGCGATTAAATTAAGCATGATCATATTTTTTGTTAAATCTCGAAAATATGCTCTGCTAGATGTGTTAACTAATCGTACTAAATAATATACATGTCCCATAATACTGGCAACTGCTGTAGCTCCATATCCAATCGAAATTGTTGTAACATGTGTCGCCAACCAAAAATTTGAATTTAAAACTGCTACAAGCACTCCTAATGTTTCTCCGTCATTTTCATATCCAAATCCAACAAAATGAAGTGATGCACCTACAACTGAAGCTAATAATATCCCTATTCCATCCTTGCGCAAGCGTTCAAAAATAATTGAAAATAAAACTCCTACAAACCCAACGAATAGTATGGACTCATATAAAGTTGTCACTGGGGGGCGCTGCATTATAATCATTCGATTTAGTAATCCATATCCATGATATCCAAAGCCAATAATAATAAGAAAGAAGGCGATTTTTAAAAGATGTTTAGAATTTACAATCCAGCTTATTCCAAGAACTAAAAAAGCCATTATATACATAACAATACTATAATAGAATGAGTCTGATTGATTATATCTGGTCTCTCTTTTAATATTATTTATGTTAATCTGATCAATATTAGAAATGGTTTCAAGATAAGAAGATGCATATAATTTCATATTATCGATATCATTATTTTTATAATATTTTAGATACTCTTCTAAAATCATAAGTAATTGTTTTTGAATGTTAGTTATTTCACTAACATCATTATCTAAAAGCTCCCATGGTGAAACCCAAACATCAGTCGTAGGAATTATTTTTAAATTATAATTTCTGTAGAATGGGTCACCCATTAATTTATTTTGTTTTAGATTCTCAAAATGGTTAGTGATTTTTAATAATGAATCCTGTAGTGTTTTTTGATATAACTTTGATCCACTCGAAACTGTAGTAATGATTGAATCAATAGTCTTTTTATTAAAAAGATAAAATACATAACTAATTTCATCTCCACTATTAATTCCAAGCTGCTTGACAATTTCTGGATGATAAATTGTAAGACTCTTATCCAAACATGTAAAGCTATTTGTAATACTTTTAAACAAACCAATATTGCTAAATAAATTACTAAGCTGTTTTTCTACAACTGATTTTTGATCTTCTGGAAGTAAATATAGTTTTATAAAATAATCGATATTGCTATTGATACCATTTGAAATTTCTGAATAACTATAATAATGTGGATCTCTCCACTCTAAATCCAATGCATTTGCAATATCTTTAGATTTAATTTTAAATACATTTTTTGAATATGCCTCATCTGGATTAACGATACTTTCAATAAGCCAATCTGAAGCACTTACCTTGGGATCTTTTAATGCTCTCCTTTCATATATAGATAGGAGTGTTTTCTCAGCATAGGTATCGATTGGCTTAACTCTTCCTGCATCTTGAATAGGTATATTCTCAAAATAAAAAGTTGACGAATACGATAAGCTTTGAAATATAAATAGAAGATATAAAAAAATAATTTTATGCACTTTTTACCTTCTTCTTGAAACTCTATATATTGTCATCATTGATAGATGAAGTAATAATCCTATGCACATTATAATACTTGATATATAGGGAAATAATCTTCCATAATTTTTAACTACAGCAAACGTTGAAGATTCAGTTTGCCCAGACCTATTAAATGCAGACTGAAAAAAAGTATATTCATGATGTCTCAACGGCTCATTCATTGATATTAAAACATTTCTTTTTAAATCATCTGTATTAAGCGTTACTTCAGAACTATAGCTTTTAGCAACATCGGTTCCAGGGTGTAAGACTTCTTTAAAGTCAATCAATGTTATTTCTAGAGGAACTTGAGTTCTTTTGGGTCTAATTATAATTGATAACTCTTTATCATCAATATTAATTAAATTATTTTTTTGCTCAAAAACCATACTAGCATAAACTCCATCAATGCTATCACTAATACCAGAGATCTCATAAACTACTGCAGTATTATTTTGTTCATATTCTGCTTTTGGATTTAGCTCAACTAATTGATAGGATTGGAATGGTCCTCGACAGTCAGAGCAATTCTCAATTCTATTAATTGGTTTAGAGTTTGTTAGAAACGATATAACCTTAATTTCAAAATCGATATTATCATTATTGTATTGTAATTTATTAGATTTAAATAATTGATCTTGTTGAAACGTAATACTTTGGTCTGATGGATTAATAAACGCCAATTCTTTTAGGTAATAATCTTCAATGTAATCCGATGAATCACCTTCTTTTATTGTCATTCTTCCTTCATAGCTAAAATATGCGGTTATTCCTCCACCTACAAAAAGTAATAATGCACCTAAATGAACTGTAAGGATGCCTATTTTTTTAAATTTCCATAACGATTTTCTTAGCGATAGAGCAAACAAATTAATAGTCATCACAAACAACAATAGTCTTCCAGCGGGCAATGGAATAAAGTAAAACCAGTATATCCAGCTGGAAAAATATATTTTTTGAGTCATATAAAGGCCTAAATCGCCTTGATAAATTGTTCCAAGGAAAACAATTATAATCATATTAATTAGACTGACTACGAAAATCTTGGGGCTTTGTAATAACTTTAGTATCGGAAGTACCTCTTATTGCATAAATAAAACAAACTAACTAGTATGATAATTTATAATGAAATGAATTTAGAAAAAAGAAATCTAGGAGAAATTTATTCGAAAACGTCCCACTTAACTTCTCTAGTTACATATCGAACTAATGAAGAATCAGCATCTACTTTAACAATGAAATCAACAGAACTTGCAGGTTCTAAACATGAATCTGATATCACTCCTGACTTATATACAAACTTTGAACCATCAATAAATGTGGAATCTATGCCAACCAGTTCAGTTTGTTCAGAATATAACTTATAAATTACACGAACGAAATCAGCCCTCCGGAATCCATTATTTATAATTTCTCCACTGAAGATTCTGTGATCTGTATGAATCTCTTCAGTAGCATCACCTTTAAAGTCTAACTCTGGTATATTTGGAGATATATTTTTAATAGTAGCAATATCAGATTTATCAATCGTAAGTTGTCCGATCTGGGTTTTAACAATCATCCGGTCACTATTTTCTTGTATGATATTACCATTAACTAGCGTTCCATTTGTTAACTCAATTTCATGAGTTAAATGGGGATATTGAATTTTTCTAAATATGTCAACACTACTATCCCAATTACGAATTCGTGAGTCATAATCTCTAACTTGAGCTTTAAGCGCTGCGATTTCTTCAACTAGATCATTAATTTTTTCTTCTTGTGGGTAAAATGGTTCAATTTTACTTGAATCAAGATCTAAAGATCCTAAAACTAAAAGTGAATCAGGCATATCAATTAATTCAGTTTCATCAATTAAATCTTCCATCCCAGTTTTTTCTTTTGTTAAAAAGCAAGCTGAGCATATGATAGCCATAATAATAAATAAGAAAACTTTATTTATATTAATCATTAGATATCCTTTGATTCAACATAGCACGATGGCCAACGGTTCTAATTCTATTTTTAAATTCATTGTAGCCACCAAAATCATCAATAACCATTAGGATGTCATAATAAAAAACATAATTCCTTGGATCTTCGAGCATTTCAATAATCGCATCCATAGATCTTTCATCTTTAAATTTAGCAAGCGCTTTAATGGCTTTAAGGCGAGTTCCATTAGGAAGAGCATCGCTAAGAGCAACCTCTTTTAATAATGGAATAATTTCAGGATTTTGATACTCTTCAACTGTTGCAAGAACTGAATTTAGCAATGAGTGATACTGAGATTTACCATTTTTATATGATTCCAGTAATGCCAAAATCATACGCTCATTATCGATGTCTCCCATCACACTAAGAGTAAACTCATTTAATCGATGTCTATTAGATGGTTCACCAAGAAGTTGTATGAAATAATCAACTAATTCGGGAGCTTGCTTTTTAGCAAGAACTTCAACAGCTATGGTTCGAGTTTTAATATCTACCTGATCATCAGATGCAATTTCCATAAGTACTGGAATTGCTCTGTCATCTTCCATCTGACCCAATTTCAATGAGAGCATTCTATCCATTCTTATAAAATTTGTTTTACTAATTTCATATAGATCTATGAGTGTCATAATTTCATCATCTGATCCATTTTTACTTAAACCAGAAATGATTGATTCACGAATTGCCATAACTTTTGATTCAGTAGTACGCAGTCCATTAATAAATGCTGGGCTTGATTTTTCTTCACCAAATTGTGCAAGTATATCAATTGAATGAAGCATAATGTCTAACTCAATCATACTTGCATCACTAATTGCTTCTTGGATCGCTGCAATAACTAATGGATGTCTACTCTCTGCAAGCGCACGAAGTGCTTCAACGCGAATATCATAAGGTTGGTTTCTATCTTTGTAGATAGAAATTAATTTTACAAGCGCCTTCTTTTTTTTCTTCTCGATCATATCTAACCTAAGATCTTCGACCTTCTCTAAAGTCATAGGTTTTGGATATGCAAAACTAACAACAAGAGTTGATGAGAAAATAAAATATATTATGTATTTGATTCCTGCCTTCATTACGATTCAAAAACTCACATTTTTTATATAGGTGAAATATTATTCATTTATCTGTCTAAAACCAAGGAAAATCTACTTATCCCATTTTACCTGTGACCATACCCCTTTGTCATACTTTGTAACCGAAAATTTATTTAACCAGTCTCCTAAAAAAATTAATGTCTTATTTTCTTTTTTGAAAATTCCATCTTGATGATAATGACCAACTAATATTGTATCAAAATCATTCCATTTTTCCTTAGCATAATTAAGCAGTTTCTCTTTTACTTTTTTATTATCTTTATATTTATAGTAGTCTTTGGGTTTTTCTGCTTTTGAAATTTTCTTTGCAATGAAATATCCAAAAGAAGGGGGGAGTAGATTAAATAGAAAAATGCATAATTTGCTTCTTATGATAGTTCTAAAAATTCTATAGCCGTAATCATCTTTTAAAACTCCATCTCCATGTGTAACTAAAATTTTCTCATTATATAAATTAAATTGCAAGTCATCCTTAATTGTCTGTGTTGAAAAATTATTTTTAAAAAAACCAAAGTCCCAGAAATCATGATTACCTAGCACATAATGAATTTGTACTCCTTTTCTACTAAGATTTTTTAAGCGCTCAAATAGATCAACATATTCAGAAGGCACATACCCCTTATAGTCAAACCAGAAATCAAAGAAATCACCTCCAATAATTAATGTTCCTTTTTTATCAGCAATATGATTTAAAAGAGAATAAAATTTCTTTCGTCTTTTATGTTCAAATTCACTTTTCAGTTTTTGAAAATGATTATCTGAAACAAAAAATATAGGGGTTTTCATAAAATTCCATCAATTTAATCAAAAAATTTAATAAAGAAATATTATATTAACATCTATAAATGAGTATATATATAAAAAATAAATACGTAGTATTAGTCATCTTTACTGTTTCTTTTATTTTTCCAAACCAGTTTGGGAAAAATATTGTACAATATAATGAATTTGAATGGTATTATGCTCAATCCAATCATTTTGATATATATGTATCAGATTCTACTGGATATCATATTGATTTTGTTGAAGAACATTTAGAAGATGCATACAATAAAATTAAGTCATTATTAAATTGGTCTTTAAAAGATAGAATTTCAATCATTATTTATAGTTCTCATAATGAATTCCAGCAAACAAATGTCATATCATCACATCTTCCAGAAGGAGTTGGGGGTGTTACTGAACTATTAAAAAATAGAGTGGTCATACCATTTGATGGCTCACATCGAGAGTTCAAGCATGTGATATATCATGAATTGTTACATGTATTTATCAATGATTGTGTTTATGGTGGTAATCTAAAATCAATGATAGCAAATTCTATTGAAGTTCGAATTCCACTATGGATGAATGAAGGGCTTGCTGAATATATTTCAGAAAAATGGAGTACAAATTCAGATATGTGGATGCGCGATTTAGTCTTAAATGGAAAAAATCTACCTCATGTAAATCAACTAACCGGATACTGGGCATACAGGGGAGGACAATCTGTATGGAAATTTATAACTGAAAAATGGGGTGAAGAATCGATTGCAGAAATAATTGCTCAAATTAAAAATAAAGGTGATGTGAATAGGGGGGTTAAGGCGGCAATATCTATTAGCATTGATGAACTATCAGATCAATGGCATCAATATTTAAAAAAACAATATTGGCCAGATATTAATAACAAATCAAATATATCTGAAATATCATTTCAATTAACAGATCATTTAAAATTAAAAAACCACTATAACATTGCTCCTGTTCTATCTCCTAATGGAAAAGAAATTGCTCTATTTTCAGATAGAGATGGTATTATCAATTTATATCTAATGAATGCAGCGGATGGAAAGTTTAAAAAGCGGATTATTAGAGGAGAAAGAACACTTGATGTTGAAGAAATGCATATATTGAAACCTGGAATCACCTGGTCTCCTGATGGAAATCAATTAGCAGTGGCCGTCAAATCAGGTAAATCTGATGCTATTATTTTTTTCAATCTTGATACTAATAAAAAAGAAATAAAACGATTTGATATCAAGGGAATTTTTAGACCTACTTGGCATCCAAAAAAAAATATAATTGCATTTATTGGTAATAATGGATTTTCAAGCGATATATATATATATGATATTGAAAATGATAATTTGGTTAATTATACAAATGACTGGTTTTCAGATGATCAAGTATCATGGGATTCAAGTGGAGAGAATTTATTTTTTATTTCAAATAGAGGCTTAAATACTAAGATTAATTATTTTCATGAGATTAATGACTCTTTAACAAAAAATATTGATATCGAGCAATATGATATATATAGTATAAATATTAATAGCGACGAAGTAATACGACATACGAACACAGATTACAGTGAAAGCTACCCACACTATTCAAATAATGATAAAATTTTAGCATATATTTCTGACAAAAATGGTATAAATAATATATACTTAAAGGAAGATTCATATGATGAAGCCGTTCCTATTACTAATATTTTAACAGGAATAACTCAACTTTCATGGAATATTGAAACAGACCAAATGATTTTTACAGGTTTTAATAATTCAGGGTATGATACATTTACTATTTACAATCCAAAAAAATATTTAGATAGCTCGATTGATTTAATTGATGTTAATTGGTTAAATCAAATAGTAACTACAGAAAATATAATTGAAGAAGAAGTTTTTGATTATTCTGTTATTAACAATAGTGATTATAGTAACTATGATTTTACTCAAATAAATTCAAAAAGAAATAATAGTAAAAATAATAAAGAAAATTCTTTTGATAATGATTTAAAAAAATTCGACTCAACCAAGCCTTTACAAATGCTAAAATATAAAACACGATTTACTCTTGATTATGCAAATGTAGACTACGGTTATAATAGTGTCCGAGGAAGTACAGGACTTGTAAACATATTATTTAGTGATATTCTTGGAAATCATAAAATACTTATAAACACAGAGATGCAGATTAAAATTAAATCTTCAGATTATTTAATTAAATATTATAATCTTTCGAAAAGAACTGATTGGCGATATACATTCTATCATTACGGACAAGAATATTATGATTTTCAAGAAGTTGAAATGAGTAATGGTCAGATGGTAACAGATCTATTCCCAACAATTAGATATCAATATTTGGGATTATCAATTGATCCAAGCTTTGCTATTAATAAATTTCAACGATTTAATTATGGATTTGATCTACGTTCAAATTCAAAACAAGAAATTATCTGGAGTAGCTATTATGATAATGATGAAGTAGCTGACAAAGATTATTTTAAAATTTTTTTAATTCCCTCATTAGAATATACATTTGATAATACCTTATGGCGAGAGACATATCCTGTAGAAGGACGAAGAATGTCTGTAAAATATCTAAATAGTGTTCTTGGAAAGTCAAATTCTTCACTCAATTTTAATTCTTTGGTATTTGATTTTAGACTTTATAAAACTGTTGCAAATGGAGTAAGTACAGCATTTAGATTTTATGGCGGTTCATTTTCAGGCAAAGATGCCTCAGAATCTGTAAGATTTAGAGTTGGAGGAACCAGCTATTTACCATTTTTCAATAATGCAACCTATTCACATTCCTATGATGTACATAGTTTTGATCAAGTTTACTACGATACTTATGTTATGCCATTAAGGGGAGTTCCAATTGGAACAAAATATGGTAGAAATGTTCTACTAATGAATGCTGAATTACGCTTACCATTCTTAATGTATTATTTCCCCTGGATGGGATTACTTGGTAAAATTAATGGTGTATTATTTTCAGATTTAGCAGTAATCTGGAATGAAAATCAAAACTTTCCAAGTATAGACAATGCCAGATCATGGGATAATATTAATGATTTTGATGGTTATAAAATTTATCCAAATAACAATGATCCAAATTTAAACCAACAAGATAGATTAATTAGTCCTTTGGGTTGGGTTTGGACATTTGGAATAGGACCTCGATTTATCTTATTTGGTATGCCATGGCAAGGCGATATGGCTTGGCAGTACAATCCGGTATCTAAGCAGATGTCATCAGCACGATGGTATCTTAGCATAGGCTTAGATTTTTAGTATGAATAAATATCCTATTTTGTATTCATTTAGAAGGTGACCTTGGGCAATTCGCGCCAGGATGGCGTTATCAGCATCTAAAACTAAGATTGAATTAAGAGAAATATTATTAAAAGATAGACCTCAATCATTATATGATATTTCATCTAAGGGAACCGTTCCAGTTTTAAAAGTTACTGATAATCATATTATTGATGAAAGCCTTCAGATTATGATATGGGCAATTTCGCAATCTAACTTAAACTGGATTAAGGTATCTCCGGAAGATCAATATAAACTTATAAATATCAATGATACTGATTTTAAATTTTGGTTAAATAGATATAAATATTCGGAGCAATTTGATGAAGAATCATTTGAATATTATCAAAACAAATGTAAACACATACTATCTTCTCATGATAAAATTTTAGATTATAATAAATATTTTTTTTCCAATAATATTCAATTAGCAGATGTTGCTGTTTTCCCATTAATAAGACAATGCGAGCATGTTGATTCAAATTGGTTTAAAAATACTTTTCCTAATTTAAATAGATGGTTTAACGATATAAAATCATCGGATTTATTTTTATCTGTCATGAATAAATATGATGTATGGAATCAAAAAGATACTGGAATAATACTACAATTCCATTCTGAATAATTTAAAATTCAATCAATTCAATAATTTTATCTTTTAGTTGATTTTTAGGCCAAAAAATATTTTTTTCAGTATCTAGTGAAAATGGTATTGGGGTATCAATAGATGCCAATCTGGTCACTGGAGCATCAAGATATTCAAATGCATATTCTGAAATTGTTGCAGATATTTCTGCACCAAATCCTGATGTATACGTAGCTTCATGAAGTATTAAAGCTCTGTTTGTCTTTTGGATTGATGATATTACTAATTCTTTATCCCAGGGAACTAAAGATCTTAAATCAATAATTTCAACAGAGTTCTGCAATATTTCTGGTAATGAGCGAACACTTTCAATAGCCCATTGAACACCAAGCCCATATGTTATAATTGATAATTTATCTCCCTCTTGCACTATTGATCCTTTGCCAATCTCAATCGAATATAAGCCGTCATCAACCATCCCTTTGGTGCTTCGATATAATCCTTTATGCTCAAAAAATATTACAGGGTTTGGGTCATCTATTGACTGAATAAGCAAGCCTTTTGCATCTCTGGGATTTGATGGATATACAACCTTAAGACCAGGAACCTGAGTAAACCATGATTCATTGCTTTGAGAATGGAAAGGCCCCGCTCCCATGCCTCCACCAGCAGGCATACGAATGGTTACATTAATTCCTTGCTCCCATCTATATTTAGTTTTTGCTAAATTATTAACAATCTGATTAAAACCACATGATACAAAGTCTGCAAATTGCATTTCTACAATAGGCTTGAAACCTTCTAATGACATTCCCATTGCAGCACCTATTATACCTGATTCAATAATTGGTGTATTTTTAACACGATTTTCACCAAACTTTTCTAAAAACCCTTCAGTAATTTTAAATACACCTCCATATTCCGCAATATCTTGTCCCATAATAATAGTAGATTTATCAAAATTCATTTTTTCATATAATCCATCTGAAATTGCATCTACAAACCTTATTTCTTTAGACTTTCGAATCTTGGGATATTTTACAGGTATACTTTCTTCATATACGTCACTAAGTTCATTTTGAACATTTGTTTTTTCTAAGCTCTTGTTAAGTGCATATTCAATATCATCTTCAAATGATTTTTTAATTTCAGTCTTAATTTTATTAATTGATGGTTTGGTTAATATTTTTTTATCTAATAAATATTTTTCAAATAATTGAACGGGATCTTTTTTCTTCCATTGAGATATTAGTGATTTGGGAACATAGCTCACACCTGAAGCTTCCTCATGGCCTCGCATCCTAAATGTTTTTGCTTCTATTAAAATAGGTCCTTTATTTGATCTACAATATTGTGCAGATTTTGAAATTGTATTATATACTTCAATAATATTATTTCCATCAATAGTATGAGATTTTACTCCATATCCAATTCCTCTATCAGCAAGATTATCACAAGCATATTGTTCAGACGTTGGAGTTGAAAGACCATATCCATTATTCTCAATTAAAAAAATTATAGGTAATTTCCATACGGCAGCAAGATTTAATGATTCATGAAAATCTCCTTCACTTGTTGCTCCATCTCCAATAAAGGCAACCGCAATATCTTTAGAATTATTAATTTTTTTAATATATGAAATTCCACAGCCTACTGGCAACATAGCTGCTAAATGAGAAATCATTCCAACTATATTATACTTTAATGCTCCAAAATGAAATGAACGATCTCTACTTTTTGTAAATCCACCTTCTTTTCCCATCAGCTGACAAAATAATTTTTTAGTATCAATATCTCTGGAGGTAAATACTCCAAGGTTTCGATGCATTGGTAAAATGATATCAGAATCTTTTAATGCAGCCGTTGTGCCTACACTAATGGCCTCTTGACCTATTCCTGAAAACCATTTAGATATCTTACCTTGACGTAAAAGAATCAACATTCTTTCTTCAATTTGTCTAGGAAGAACTAATTGCTTATAAAGATCTAACAGTTTTTTATTTGATAATTTTGATTTCATGATATTCTATTCTAGATATTAATTTTAATTTATTATAAATTTTCAGCATATAAAATAGAATCTCAAAATATATAATAAAGGAGATAAATATGAGAAACCATATTTCTTATAGATCAGGAAATCCAGCTTTAAAGACAAGTACATTTAAAAATAGTGCAGATACAACACAAGGCCATATGACCCTTGAAGGTACAATTAATAAAGTATCAATATCATTACTGGTACTCATCTTTACTGCTATGTACACATGGAACAATCCTAGCTATCCTATTATGATTTTTGGAGCTATTGGTGGCTTTTGTGTAGCGCTATTAACAATCTTTAAAAAACATTTAGCAACATATACAACATTAATATATGCTGCGCTTGAAGGCTTATTTCTAGGTGGCATATCTCAATACTATGCTCAACAGTTTGATGGTATAGTAGGCCAAGCTATTTTTTTGACATTTGCAATTTTTGTTGCATTGCTATTTGCTTATAAAACGAAAATAATTGCACCTACAGAAAACTTTAAATTGGGAATATTTGCTGCAACTGCAGGCATAGGAGTTTTATATCTAATAAGTTTCATAATGAGTTTCTTTGGATCTGGACTACCTATTATGAACCCTATGAATTCATCATTATTTAGTATTGGATTTAGCATCTTTGTTGTAGTAATTGCATCACTGAATTTAGTATTAGATTTTGACTTTATTGAAGCAGGAGCTGAAAATGGAGCACCTAAATATATGGAGTGGTATGGGGCATTTGGTCTGCTCATTACGCTAGTGTGGCTATATCTTGAAATTTTAAAATTATTAGCTAAACTGCAATCAAGAAGATAAAGTTTTAGATTATATTGTAGTATTTGCTTAAATAATACAATTTATAGTGTTAAAGTAATACTTTAAATATTATTTGCATATAATATAAAATCTATCCTAAGTTTACCGCAGAAGGTTGATTTAGTATCAACTTTAGTTTTTTGAAATAATATTTAGTCTAGTAAGAATTCTAAGATGCTTGTACATCTTAGATAATAACAAAACAAGGAGAAAACAATGAAATCAGCATTAAATAATGTAAACAGTTGGGTTGGTGGTATAGTTGGTTTGCTTAAAACTGTTATCGTTTTTTTTGTATTCGTTAATATCTTATATGTAACTAACGTAAACCCTATTGGTGGTATTATAGAGTTAGTAGATTCATTCATTAATGGTGGATTAGCTGGCCTTCTAGCCCTAATAGTATTTGCTTCTTTCTTGGATTAATATCCCGGATACTAAACAATTGAATAAAAGGCTCTATTAATTTAGGGCCTTTGTTCAAAAATCTAGGAGAATTAAAGACATGAAAAATGCAATGGTTTTAATCACGGGTTGGATAAACAGCATCACTGATGTTTTGAAAGCTCTGATTGCCTTGGGTGTTGCGATAGGTATATTATTCAATGATCCATTCAATGTAATTGCAGGTATTGGTTCATTAATGAGTCAATTTGGCGATGCTGGAGTTGCAGGTTTAATAGCCTTATTATTAATTGTAACACTTTACAATAAAGGTAAGTAAATAAGACTTGTAGTATAGATCTTACTTTAGAAAAGCCTCAATTTATTTGAGGCTTTTTTTTTGTCCTGAAATCACATTAAATCAATTAATTATTTTTGACCTTAATATTTGAAAACCATATTATAAATAAATATATAGGCTGACAAATTGAATAAACTAAAAACTCAATTTTAGGGAACCGTATCTTTAATTGATTGTAATACGAATATTGAAAATATAATTCAGGTATAATCTTAACAAAAATAGTAATTAATAATAATAAGTTTGGTGATGATATATATTGAACTGTTTTAATAAAAAATAAGACATTTATTGACAAAAAAATGTCAAATATGTAATCTCTGGATAAATCTATTTTTTCATTATCTTGATAAACCGACATTTCACGATCCATAATAAATTTTTGATCAATCTGTTTCTCTATATTATCTTTTAAAATAGATTGAAAGGTGTCATTATTAATAAAATACCCAACTTTTTCTAAAGATTTTAAAGTATATATATTTTTATTTACCATTGAACAGAAAAATGATTGTTTAAAGGAATGAAATAATTGATTAAAAATATATCTCTTATCTTGATTATTGAATTGGATAGGGAAAAATAATAATGACAAATTATGAGTGCTTAAATATAATACAGACTTATTGAAAAACTTATTGTTAAAAATCATTCCATTTTCGATAGATAAAATATAATCCGTTTCAATATTTTCTGCTTCAATATTAAATAAATCTGATTGGTTGTATTTATTTAATACTTTAAGATTATTAAATGATAATTTATAGCCTTCCAGTAATCGATCTAGACTACTATCTGTATGATTAAATAAAATGAGCTTTATTTTTTCATACGATGCACTGGATTGAATAGAATCTAAGGTTTTGAGAAGTAAATCAACATCTTTAATTTCATTAATTAGAATCGTTAATGAATACTTGTGTTTTTCTATATTTTTACTATTTAATTGAAGATTGGAAAAATCAAATATCCACATAAGAAAAATCAAGTATAATAAATAAAAAATAAAAATCAAATTAAACGTCTACCTCTCCAAGAAAAGAATTTGACAAAATAACTTAATATTCCTATAATAGCAATGTAGGGTATGTGAAGTAATTCCCACCATAAAAATTCATATAGTTTAAATTTTATACTCAATTTATTTGCACCACAATATAATAACAAAAACTCTACAATAATTTTTATTACCACTACTATTCCAATGAAAATATAATTTGAAATATTATTATAAATAATAATTGGAAACGCACAAAAAGATAAAAATGAAATAAATAATATTAAGAAAAAATTTAAATTTAGCTTCCATAATTTATTTGCATCAGCAACCCATCGAATTCTTTGAACCAAAAATTTAGATAACTTGAATTCCTTTCTTGAAGTAATAGAAGATTCCTGAGCATCTATAAAGATAGATTTGCATCCAATATTATTGCAGTGTTGTAAGAACGCAGTATCATCACCAATAAATGAATTGATTTTTGAAAATCCACCAGACCTAGTATATAATGACTTAGTAAAACCTTGATTTTGACCTGACGAAGCTAATGGATAACCAAAATAATTAGATGCTCTACACATTATCATTAATAATAAAAAATCAATACGTTGAAATATTGAAATATAATTATTAGGCTTTTTAAAATTAATTAAACTAAATCCAACTAAATATTCATACCCTGCAATAAAATATCCTGACATAATCTTAACCCAACTAGATGGTATTCTACAATCAATGTCGCTAAATAATAAATACTCATGAGATGCATTATTAATACCAACATCTAAAGCTTTTTTCTTAGCTAAAAGATTATGATTTCCTTGATTGGATGAGAAATATTTAAATCTATTGTCAATTTTAATAGTGGAATCAATTATTGCTTTAGTCTGATCTGTAGATTCATCATCAACTAAAATAAATTCTAAAGGTCCAATATAATTTTGACTAGTTAGATCATCAATTAGTTGAGGTATTGATTCTTGCCCATTGCGAATCGCAACGATAATACTAATTCCTGGTGATTGATCATACGAATGTATTTTTAATTTTAACCTTAGAGTTGCAAATATAAAGGCAATTAAAAAAACTAAATATAGAATAAATAAAAATAATAAGAATGACATAAAGGAATTTTATAGTTAATCTATAAAATTATTTTCCTTCATCCATAGATCATCAATAAATCCACTTAAATAATTTCTAATCGAGTCAGGGAGTATAATTAAACAATTTTGATTTTTATTTAATTTTTTTGCTGCTTGTAAACCAGCCCAAACAGCAGAACCAGATGAGCCTCCTATAAATAATCCTTCTTTTTTTATTAAGTCTTTTGCAGTTTTAAAGGAATCTTCATCATTTACTTTTATATATTGGTCTACTAGATTATTATCTAAAACATCAGGAAAAAAATCATATCCAATGCCTTCGACTTTATATGAATGTACTTCAGTTCCTCCGCCAAGAATAGATCCATAAGGGTCGACACCTACAATTTGAATTTCAGG
>CETL01038119.1_pt1 | contig 19815 bp, 15 predicted proteins | sample 356371 | NCBI WGS metagenome assembly CETL01 (sample SAMEA2622518, study PRJEB7988) | marine metagenome | biome: marine biome (ENVO:00000447); feature: surface water layer (ENVO:00002042); material: "saline water (ENVO:00002010), including plankton (ENVO:xxxxxxxx)" | depth 5 m | reverse complement strand
GCTGCTTCAAGATACATAAATCCGGGAACATCGTTTATGAACATAGTTGATGGATACCACAAATCATCAACTTTTCTCAATTGTTGTAACATAAGGAAGTCTGCTGCATAAATCCCATCTTCTCTAAATTCAGGTTTAACGTCGAGGTCGGCACGTAGAATATCTCCGATTTTCGAATATAAGTATGCGCGTTCTGGAACATTGAACATCATCATCTCAGTTCTAATTCCACGTAAATGATCGATTTGTAAGACCCTAGCATTTTCTATTCTTTCGCCCAATGAATAATTCAGAACAATCTCGTTCCTTGGAATAATCAGATCTGCAATTGTTTGAGTGTAAACATCAATTACAATATTTCGTCTTTTGTCAGTATCAAACCCATCTAATACCAGTAATGAGTCTGCTCTTGCTAGCCCATTTAGTTCTAAAGTCAATACATTTCTGAAAGGTATCCACCCATCCATAGAAACATTCACATTAAATCTTGGAACGTCGTTTATCAACTCAACATTGTATTTTAATTTGATTTCTCCAGAAGGTAACTGAGGCATCCAGATGCGTGTATGCCACGCTCTCCTCTGTACAAGTTCTAAACCTTCATCTGACAAAGTTTCAGCATCGATAATCGTCATTTCTCCAAGAGAGATGTAACCATCTCTAAGGACTTCGACCAGCATTTCAGGATTATCCAGACCGAGTAGGCTTCCAAAAATGAACACCAATTCGTCAGCTTCACTATCATTGAGGTGTAAGTCCTCTAGATAATTATCTACTTTTTCTCTTGAAGACTGCGTGAAGTTCTGTAATTTTGTATAGTTAAATTTCAATTCGGTAGCTTCTAAAATCTCTCCTGTAAGTCCGTGAACCCACCTAGGTTGTTTCATATCTTTGAGGCCTTTTTGAACATCTAGAGTTAAATCAAATTCTTCACCAGTTAATAGCTCAAGTCCCAGGTTCATTTCACTTTGAACATTTGACGCGTCACCAAGGTTTACCATGCTTTCTACTGCAAAATCATTGACTGATGAACCAAAGTCTATCATTCCTGACAAGAAGAAAGACAGAGACAAGACTCCATCTGCTTCGCTAAATTCGGGGACGGATATTAATTGCGAGTTATTTGTAGAGGGTAATGAAAAAGTGACATTTGCTGGTAATGGGTCAAGATATATTCTTCCATTCAAACCAAGATATTCGTCGTCTCTTTCACTGACATCATCAAGCAACACACTGAATGGAGAGGACCCAGTCCTATTCATCACCATTTTACTATTGCCTGCTTCCCCAGAAGCACCTTCTTCCTGAGGTGGATATAGTATAACCGATGTTAGATTTGATAATTTCATGGACATACTGGCTTCTCCTGTATTTTGATTTGTCCAGAATCGGGCATGATCTCCATTCATAGTCAATGGATTTGTTGCGTTTGAAATCTGAACTTCGACCGAGCCAACACCATCTGGTGCAACAAATGCGAGCGTATCCCCTAATTGTAACTGGAACTCTGAGGGTAAATCATTGAGCCTTAGTGCATTATATTGCCCATCCCCTTCACCACTGTAAGTTATGGTTCCAATCTCTCCGGTCGATGAGTAGTTTATGTTTGCACCTTGTTGTGATATTGTCAAGTCTTGCGGCCTATTTGAGATGGATGCAAACTGTCTGACTTCCCCATCAGTAGTGTTTGAATTGTGTATCATGTGTCCAATAATTAATTCCTCACCATACAAACCAGACAATGATATTACTCGCAAATCAGTAATTTGATCGTAGGAATATGAGACACCTGAAAGATTGGTAATCGCTAAACTCATACCGACAGGAACAAGTGGGTCATTTATTCGGCCATATTTTCCATCAACCTTACCGTTTGAATCCGTTTGGTCAACATCCTCAGAGAGAAGTATGTGGTTTCTATCCATAACAGGATGAGGACTACTACCAATTGCTAATTTCAGGCTACCTGCCATCATTTCTTGTCGGGCGCTAGAATCGCTCCAAGATTGTCTGACTTGATTGTAAAATTGGACGATAATTTCTCCGCTAGATTCTCCAGCTGTTCCGACAATAGCTTCAGGTAAACCGTTCAGAATTGTTCCAAGGTCTAGAACAATCTCTACTAAATTAAGTATGACATTGTCAAGAACTTCGCTAAGAACATCAGGAGCTGTTCCAAATTCTACTCTTACACGATTTGATGCTGGAATCTCAAAAGTTCCAAATATTGCAACTACTTCTGGTAGGTCGACAATTTCTACTTCCATTGAAGACGAATCTGCTGCATACCCATGCCTCGCAAATGTCGAAACATATTCAATAGAGGCAATTCTCTCTGTTCCAGCAATTAGGATTAAGCTATTCCACCTATCGTCATTTGGATTGAATATTTGTGTCGGGTCTGCAACATTTGTTGATGTATCTGCGGTGTAATTCTTTATTGAAATAATTAAGGATAATCTATTTGGCATCTGCCCTGGGAAATTAGAAGAGCCCGGAGCTTCCCCTATTAGGGTGAAAATCGCATCAATTTCTTCCTGAGGTAGGGTTCCTTTAGGTAGATCTCTTACCCACCCCCGAGAATCCGTTATATTACCAAACTGACCTCCTTCCTCAATGTGGGCTGATCTGTCTTCAAAATAATGAAACCATAAATCAGCGTCTGTATCACTGAAAATTTCTATATTGTCAAATGAATTTTCACCTGCATTGTCATTCCTAATTACCAAATCTACTTCTTGAGGAATCAATGTGCTACCGTAAATGGGATGTAATCCGACGTCGATATACCCTATCTCATCCAGCATCCTTTCGCCCGATTCATCAGGGGGATCGAAGTGTACGAAACCAATTCCAACAGAATACCCACACTTGTGATTCCTACTGTCTGAATAATGGTCTAAATATGGATCATAATAGTTTGAATCCTCACAATCCGTCTGTTCATTTGCAGAGTTCTCGTTTGGATTTGTTATAGATATAGAGTATGGAGCACTTACAGATGTGACCTCCAACCCTGATTCGTCCACATTGTTGAATGGATTTAGTTCATCAAACACATTCGTGAAGGTATCTGTTACATTCAAAACTAGTCTGTCTAACCCTACTCTAACTTGGTAATCGCTGGGTGGTTGAGTAAACCTTGAGTCTATAACTAATGCATAAGATTCTCCACCATTTGATAGGCTCAGGTCATAGGCAACTCCCTTCATCATGGCTACTTCCATACTTGCCATATCATCCCATAATGGATCTGTATAGTCTAAAACACGAACTCTCCACTGAAAATTAGGCTGAAACCAAATAGACTCGATTGTAGTATTTAGGAACCCTCCAAATTCTACATCCCAGCCTTCTCCCCGAGTGCCTATACCAAGGATTGACAAGCCTACGGCAACATCACTTCCCCCATCTCCATCGATGTCAACTGCATTCTCAAATAGTCCAGCACCCTCGAAACTCAATATATCTCCTGTAAAAGTTCCATAATCCCAGGCTTCGTATTGAGGGCCATCGTTCCTCGCAGTGTAGTTAACATATAGTGAGTATGTGTTTGCACCTATTGCTAATGGATCTGTAATGGTAGGAGGTAACTCGAACAATGTATCAAGCAAATTATTTGGCCATCCATCGGGATGTGAATCTGGATCTGTGAGATAGACGTATGGGCGTGGATGAGAGGGTTCTAGTGGGTCTGTTTGACGCATGTTGATATCACCAAGAACGCCATCAGTGGCAAGTATAGCATCTCCGTCACCAATTTCTCTACCTCTGGCTTCTAATGCACTGATTATACCCTCTGCACTATTTCTAGCCAAATCATCCTCCCCAGAATCTCGTTGTTTCAATAAAGCATCTGACATTGCTTCCAAGACGCCGAAATCGTCTTTTCCCCCGGATTCATCGGCTGTTGTAGGATTAACTATGGGGAGCAGCATTAGTAATACTAGCATCACTGCAACCTTACTTGTCCCTACAGGTTGCTGGACCCCGCGATGAAGGATACGCACGCTATTTGCGGACATTAATTACTATTCGATATCTCAACCCAAATGAAACCATCCCTTCTGCGAGCAGAAAAATATTCATTTTTACCGCTCAAATAATTGGTCAGCCCCACAAGTTGGACAGGATACCAAAGCAGATTTCTGGGATGGTTCTAGACTAACGCTGAACATATCACCACACAAATTACAATCTGTTGTTAATTTAATTGTCTTAACCGTTGGTGCGGTGGGTAGAACGATTCCACCGCTTCTCACTTTACCAGACACAGGTGCAGAGGCTGCGACAGGTTGTAACTTAGGCTCCTCTGCAAAAGCAGCGAGTGCTGCTTCAGCAAGTGCTGAGTCTACTGCTCTGTAAGTTGTTTGGGGGCGGAATCCAGCATATTGGTCAACTGATTTTTGATCGTCCCCATAAATGGATTGAAATTCTGCTTTCCTTGCTTCATCTTCTAATTCTGCCTCGGTTTTAGTATTCGCATTATCTTCTATTCCCGCAATTTGTTTGGCTTTTGCAAACATTGGAAGTTTTCTTGTCTGAGATATGCTTACTATTCTTGCAGATGCTTCATCTCTGGTTAAGCCACTCTGTACGAGTAGTTCTATTGCGTGTTTTCTGTGGATATTTCTATAACCAAACAGAACCACTCCAGATGCTAAAACAAACACAGCAAACACTACTGCTACGATTGAGAAAACTCCGTTGTCAGTGGGCTTTTCTACCACTTCTATCGAAAGGATTTCTTTTTCTGAATTGCCTGACGGATCAGTTACTGTAACAGCGAATTTGTTTTCACCCAATCTTGAGAAAGACGTTGTTAGATTTGAGCCTGTAAAATCAATATCGTTAGAGGGATCCCCGTCGCCGTCTGAATCATCATTCAGATCGAAATCCCACGTGATTGTCAGTGAATCCATCGAAGACACTGAATCTATTGCGCTAACTGTAAGTGTTATGTCTTCTCCTTGTTCAACACTTCTTACATCCTGAATATCACCAACATCAAGCTCAGGAACTGAATCGTCATTAACCTTGATAATTAAATTGTCTAGCCCAACATTTCCTGTTGGGTCAGTGACTTCCAGGACAACATTATAGTAACCAATTTCCGACCTGTTAAATTTGTAATCTGAGTTTGTCGAAACTACTGTTCCATTTATTTTCCAAGATACAGATTCAACCATATGATCATCATTTGAAGTATCAGAACTAAGAATCATTTCTGTTTCCAACATCAATATCCTGTAGTTGTCAACAAGTATGCCACCTGTCGCAGAAATAACAGCATTTGGATTAGTAATATCTTCGACAGTTATTTGATGAATTTTTTGAATCGTAGCTCCAGTGTGAGATTCAACAGTTAAGCTAACGTTTTTTATTCCTGGAGTGACCCAAAAAGCTTCCACAAAATCGCCTGTTGCATCTACTACCATATCCGAGTCATAATCCCACGAAAGGGATTTTAGTTGCTGAAGACTGTTTGGTGTATTTCTGGCATCTAGCATTATTCTCTCTCCGACAGTCGTCGTTCCGTTTACATAGTCGGAAATAATAGGTGATAAAACTGGATTAAACCAACTTTTTATTGAAAAATGAGCAGGAGTAAAACCAGTTCTTATCATGAGATTCAGATTTTTTAGGTCTAGATAACTAGGGATAGTGTAGTTTATTTGCGTCGTATCCATTAAACCAAATCCGTCAATGTTCGTATCTGCTATGATAAGATCGCCTCCTAACTGATTATCTGATTGGATAAACAAATCTCCATTTCCCGAAATCGGATGAACCCAATATGAGATTTCTGTTCCAGCATCGACTGCGAAACTACCCAAATTTAAGACCTGATTTGGTTCTACAATAATTGTATCATGGACTAGTGTATACTCCTCAGAGGATGCGGGAGCTAATTGTATCTTGAATCTAGCCACCATGCCTCCTTGATCGCCCAGTCCTCCATCACCATCGTGTGCTGAATTATCAAAAACTACAAACCAATTTTTTGGGTTAATCGAAACTGGTGGTGCCCAGTCTAACCACCTACTACCAACCATTGATTCAAAGGATGCTTCAGAATTTACAGAGTTACGATAATTTTGACCATTGACGTAAGTTTGAATCCCATTTTGATCGAACATTAACACGTCCATTGCATCATCCATGACCTCATAGTCAATCGCTAAGGTTACCTCATGGCTTCTTATGCCAATATCAACGATTAAGCACGCTCCCGGGTCAACCGCAATACCCTGCCCAGATGATATTACATCAGATAAATCAAATTCCGCACATTGAGGCGCCGCTCTACCCTCTGTGGCCGAGACAAAAGGGCTTAGGGTCACAGCGACCAACAAGAAAACCACCAAACGCGGACTGGCCATACACTGCAACATGGCTTTTCGGATTTGAAATTGCCTCAGTTGTGATGTATCCAACCCTCGTCCAATTTTGTTAGATGCTCAAGGGTATAATCCTCATTTAGTATTAGTCTATCAAAGTCAGATAAAGCGATGACTGAAGGATGTATTTCTCTGGCCTCAGCAAGAGAAATTTCATGAGAGTCTAATCTTCCAGAGTAGTGTGTTAGAGCCAAATGTTTAGAATTACAGGCGATAGCAGTTCTCGCAGCGCCGGATGCAGTAGAATGCTGATGTTCCTCAGCAATTTTTGAGTGCGAATTCAGAAATGTTGCCTCATGGATTATTAGGTCACACTCTGTGTTTATTGACTGTTCAGCAGTATCTCCCGAAACAACTAATGAAAGCCCAGGTCTATCAATTCCTCTAAATTCCGAAGCAATCAATAATTCCCCTTCAAATTCAGTATCTTGACCCGAAGCAAGCGATGCTCTTATTTTATCTGGCAGGCCTTTTGCCTTGTCTCTCTTGAACTTACCCTCCCTGCTCTTGGTCCTTATTTTCCATGCACATGAAGGGACTTTGTGCTTTGTAACATAAGAAGATATCTCAACGTTTGAAAGGGGCTGAGGTAAAGAAATCAACCTCGAGGTTGATACATCTAGCCATCGCTCACCGTCACCAAGTATCCAATCTACATCATATCCCAAGCTTTCGCTATTTGCCCCTAGATCCATCCACATGCGGTATTGAATTGCTAAATCTGAAGGTTGAATAGATTTAATCCCAGTCAAATCACCAGAAGAAATCAGTGAATCAATTACGACTTTTGAGGTAGGGCCAATAATGACCAATTTTTCACGACGACCATCTAAAGACATAGTCTGTAACCATGGTAATAATCCCCATGTATGGTCTAGATGGCCATGAGTGAGTAAAACAGCAGAAATTCTCGAAATCTTCAATCTTCTACCTGCATGTTGTTTCATCTGTGAGCGATACAAAATCAGTCGGTTTTGAAATCCCTCACCACAGTCAATAACAATCATCCCATCTTGTGTTTCTACAATCGACCCTGAAACTGATCTGCCTTGAGCTGGACGGGCAGAAGATGTTCCCAATACATGCACTTCGATGCTCAAATTATCACCTTATTGCTCGTATGGTATTGGAGTTTCAGGGAACCAACGCAAGATTACAACATCTCCAATCGATTTCACCCAGCGCCATGGTATGGTGAGATGTACGCCTTTCTCCACCAATTCTTCTGGACATCCAGCAACGAACAAGTGAGTTGCTTTCAGAGTTGAACCATCAATAACTGTTTCACCTACTATGCCCAAATGATATCCATCAGGAGTGTAAATCTCCTTACCATTGAGTTTTGAAATACTCATATCAGCAGTCAAAAGCAGTCCTCCCCAACCATGGGTGGAATACGCTCCTCAATGAACCCAGCGGATGAATATGGGTAAAAGTGACGGAAATAATCTGTTTCAGGTGAGTTAACCTATTGGTTTGTTTATCACTTACCAATGTTCCCTCGAGCCTTTAGTGAGGGGCGCAGCTTCTCTGCGCCTTTCCCTTTCTTGTAAAGACCACGGCCACGCTTACCTGCACTAGTTTTTCCTCTGTATGCACGACCCTTGTGATGTGAATCAGATATCCACCCTAGGTCCTTATCAGATTTAATTGCTGGATGAGATGGATCTAACATTATGATCTCGTAATACTTGTGTTTGCCATCTTGACCGACCCAATACGAGTTTAGGACCTCAAGGTTAGGGAAGTGGCGGTTAACACGTTCTTCGGCGATTCTTTGAGTGTTCTTGGCCATTGTTATTTTGCTGATACCAGCTTTTGATGGCTTTCGCTTCATGTGAATTTTGCCTTTTCTTAACCCACCTCGACGAACTCTTGTCCTAACCATTATGACACCTTGCTTAGCCTTGTAACCTAGACGACGTGCGGCGTCTATCCTTGTTGGCTTTTCGATTCTACAATTGACCGGTTCACGACGCCATTGGACCATTCTATCCTGACGTTGCTGATGAGATTGAGTTGATTTCGGGTTGTTCCATGTTTGGCGAACATGCTGGTAAAGTCCTTTGGCCATACTACATCACCTACTCATTAGAGCAGTTTGCCGACTTGCCTCCCCTATTTGAATACCGCGACGCGGCTAGTTTCATTTAAAATGGCGATTCACTGATGAGGGAGGGCAACTTCGCATGTCTGTGTCGCTTCAAATTAGTGGAGTAGAAAATATACTTTCTGCATTAGATTCCGGTCAAAATATCAAGATGATATTAGTAGACAGAGATGAGGATTGTGAGCAACTTCTAGAGAGATGTAGGACGGAGAAAATCAAGGTTGTCGAAGGATCATCAAATGATCTATGGAGAATGAGTGCAAATGGGCAGCAAAAGGCTCTTGCGCTGATAGATAGGGAACCTGAGGGAACATTGGATGAAGTGTTCGACAGGGATGGGGCGATTTGGCTTTTTGATGGAGTTGAATATGCTCCTAACCTTGGGTTTGGAATAAGAACTGCCGAGGTAAGCGGAGCCACCGCAGTAATCATTAATGTGAAAAAAACACACGAAGAGAGAAGAACAATTAGAAGGGCAAGTATGAGAGCAACGAGATTTATTCCCGTTGTCTATGCAAGCACGGAAGAAATAATCTCTAAATGTAACAGAAGAATTGTTGTTGCTGAAGATATCGGTAAAAAAACACCATGGGAGACGAACCTCACCGGTAATGTCCTTCTTGTTGTAGGAGCCGAAAATGCAGGGGTTTCTAGTGATGTGTTGAAAGCTGCCGACGAGGTGGTAAAATTGCCGATGCCTGGATTCGTACCTTCCTATAATTTACAAGTTGCAATAAGTGCTCTAGGAATGGAAAGATTACGACAAATTCAGATGTTCCAACAAAATGACAACCCTTCATAAGCGAGTAGAGTCGGGGAAAATTGATATCGTGAGGATGAAGGACAGCACTCTTTTGAGAAACTACATTTCAACTTGTGGAGTTGTTCACATCATAGGCGCAGGGACAAACCCAGAAAAGCCTGCTCACACAGCTGTCGCAGAGTTATCGCAAAGAGGATGGGCAGTTGCTCCAGTTCATCCTAGAGATTGTGGTGGGACGATAGACGGATTCCCTATACGACGAGAGATAGAAGACGGAATAATACCAGAAGTAGTCGTATTATTCCTTGCACCTGAAAGAGCTAGAAATATCGTTAGAAGTTTAATTATGCGATATAGCGAAGATAACTTCCCACTTGTATGGTTTCAAAATGGAGCAGAAGACGAGGACTCGTTTTCTGCGCTCGAAGAGATGGGCGCAAATTATGTTAGTAATGATTGCATTGTGAGATTTTGCGAGAGAAATGATCTGTCATGTCTAAATTCCCTATTACCACAAGATTGGTGTCTCCAAGTAGCATCACCAATAGGAAATGGATGTTCGGTTTGGTCTGTTCATTCAACTGACTCCGCTGATATACCTCCTCCTGGACAATCTTTAGAGTGGGTTGGAACTCTAAGTGAACTTAATACTTCTAATGCTTCGATACCGAAATATATCCGATCCTTGAAAAAAGAAAGCGAGTCGCTTTTGTCCCTAGCAAAAAGATTAGAAAATTAAACCAACAGATATGTTGTTTGAAACGAGATTCTAAAAAACGATTAAGTGAGGTTTATTTATGGACATATACGATTTCTCATTTTTCTTTTCTACTATGTGGGTTGGACCATTTTGGTTCGGAATGTTGTTTTTCCCTGAACACGAATTGACTAAAAAAGCACTTGCTGGCCCTTGGTTCTTCCTCGGGCCTATCATCGTCTGGTGGGCTGTAACAATTACTGCTCCGCAAGGTTTAGTTGACCTATCCGAAGATTTCACCAAACCGTCTGGTGTATTGGACGGCCTTGCTGAAATTATGAGTTCTAGAGCAGGTGCATCTGCTGCATGGGCACACATGGTTGCAGGTGATATCTTCGTAACAAGGTGGATGTGGAATAGGTGTATGGAACAAAAATCGGAGAGATGGGTAAACAGTCTTACCGTGTTCTTTGGTGTTATGCTGATGCCGGTCGGACTCGCTCTACATGCTATACTGGTGCGTGGCAATTTGAGCGAAGAACCTGAATCACAAAACAAAAATGCAGTCTGACAGAGACGCACTAACTTATTTTATTACTCTTTCAAAGAGAAAATCGCAATATACCGCTAAAGAAGAGGCCTGAATATGGAATATTGGGAAAATAGATGGATAACAAATCAAACAGGTTGGCACAGGTCTGTCTACAATGATTTAATGGTAAAATACTGGCCCAGATTAGGGATACCAACAGATTCCAAGGTTCTGGTGCCTTTGTGTGGCAAATCACTTGATATGCTTTGGCTTGCTGAAAAAGGCCATGCAATTGTTGGTATCGAATTTACAAGAGTCGCTGTGGAGAGGTTTTTCTCAGAGAACAATTTAGAACATACAATCGTAAAACATCCAAGTTATATCGAATTCTCAAGTGAACGTTTTACTATCCTCAACGGAAATATACTTGCAATTCCATCAGACTTGATTCAAGCTGAAGCTTGGTATGACAGAGCCGCAATGATTGCAATAAACCCGGACTTACGAGAGGATTACGTGAGTCAGATTCGTCAACAAACAAAGGTTGGAGCAGTCGGTTTACTAATAACATACAGTTATCCTCAAGAAGAAATGGAAGGACCGCCCTTTTCATTGAATAATGATGATGTGTTCCAATTGTTTCAAGACGGCTTTCGCGTCGAGTGTTTAGAAACAATCGAACTAGAAGATGAAAAAGAACGAGGTTTGTCAAGAATCAATTCATCAGTATTTGCATTAACCAGAGTCTCTGAATAAATCTATGCGATTTTGCAAACAATCAAAAGTAGTCTAGTTTGTTGATACAACACACGTAAGGAATTAGCGTATGATTTTATCATGCTCAGATTTCTAAAGTTTGAGAGGCGAAAAAATGGGAAATTATCGTTTTGAAGTTGGAAAAATTGTCTTGTGTAACCTAGGTAACTATGGATGGAAACTTGGTAGAGTCATAGCTCATGATTATCGAGAAGAAGGTTGGGATGAGGGACGAGTCGCACCGTATCAAGTTGCACTTGAAGAAGATTATACCTTGATTTATGTCCCGAAAGATGAAGAAAATTTTTGCAGGGAGCCCACCCCTGAAGACATCAGAATCTTAAGGCGCAAAGATGCACTGGACGAACTTCAAACAGAGGTTGGATCAGAAAAGATAACCATACCAAATAAAAATCGACAACCCAACCTTTCCTGTTCAAACTACGGTTTGGCTCCTCCATACCAAAGCTATAGGAAAGGTAGATGCTTGTGTTGCAATGACTGTCCAAAAGATTGGTCTTACACCGAACTATACAGTGAACATTATCGTTGTGCAGAAAGGAATAATATCAAAATTACGCATCACAAACTTGAGATTGGCAATTACGTAATCGGCGACAAAATCGATACCAATGTAAGAGATTCGTTTGGAGAGGTTAAGGGTTTCATGCAGGCTCCCACTCTTGTTAGACTCCCCCCGGGCGTCTCATTTTCAGATGATGGATCCCTAGTGGGAAAAATAGAATTTGACCCGTATCGAGATAAAAGCTACGATGTTAATTTTGTTGCTGTTAGCACAGAATATTGGGATGACGATTCAATCGGTATAATTCGGCTCGAGGTTGATTTTACTGTTGAAGGAAATGAGCCGCCAAATGGATTCGATGAAACCGGATTTAAGGAAAATCAGGTCGCTGCACGCAAAGAAGCAACCCATATTGTAAACAAACTCAATCAGGTTTGGAATATGTGGGAGATTGGCCGACTAGATAACAAAACAACTTGCAGTAACATGCTTTCAGACCTTTCTGAGTTGAGAGATTTACTAATGATAAATCCGCGACTTGACAACGGTAAATGGTGGGGTCAATTAGGTGGATATCACATGAACGTGCACAAACTCCTTGAGAATACTTTATTCGAATGTGAACTTTACTTAGGATACTCGCTTACTTTCGGTAACAATGATGTGCGATTTTACGCTGAAAACAACTTGATAGGTTGCTATCAGAAAAGGCTGCTTGAGGCTGCGCGCTTCATGTGGTATGATGGGTCAGAGTTACTTCTTGAAGATAAATGGGAAGAAGCTATCAAGATATTCCAAGAAGCTGCTGTCAAAAAGGAAGGCTGGGGATGGGCAGTTAATTACGGAGATATCTGGGTGAGTGAAGCGGTTGCAACAATGATGAAAGGTGCACATGAAACACCTACTGCCACCAAACTCGAAGATATCGATTGGATAGAAAATGTAGAGAAACTAATCTCACAAGCCGCAACTAGAGCAAACGACTCAGGCGTATTTGAAAGCAAAGGTCATCCCTGGATTAATGAGGTTGATTCTGCTCTGAAATCTTACAAGTACCTAATTGACAACAATAAAGACACAAATTCATGGATTGATGAGATCAAAGGTCGAACGATTTACTGGTGCTCACAAATTCTTGCAGGCTATTTCCCATTCCCTCCAAAATGTAGGGAAAGAATTGCAAATGAAGCGGACCTAATCGAAAGCTTGCCAAAACACAATATTTCTGTAAAGATAGCGCCCAAGATAAATCAATAAATGCTTATCTGAATTAGAGGTGCAATGCCAATAGAACCTGAAACAGGTTGTATGGTTGCCATTTTTTACTAACCATCCAGTCCACTATCGAATGAATATAGAGAGTGCTTTTCTCCTTCTAAAATCACTTCACCTGATTTTATCACAAATGGAGATTTCAATAGAGCTCTGCGTATTACATGCGCTCTAACTTCCCTTCCTGCTGAATTAAGAGCGACTACAATCTCACGGATTGATGCTGGCCCGTTATCCCGCAACCATGCAACTATCCATTCCGCTTCTTGCCGGCTCTTGCGCCGCTCCTCACTCCATCTTCGACGCATAATAAGCGTATTACGGCAATCACTTACTATATTTGATGGCAATATGATTGGTTAGTAGAATATTGACTACCATCAAAATTATCTTTTTCATATGAAGGGTAATTGTTTTGTCATTGGGCGTTATAGCCACATCATGGCAAGTAACACTGCACTCCACAATCTGAAGAGGGCTATGAAAGAAAATGACAAATCTGTTGATGATTTATTCAAAGAATTGGATATCGATGGGGACGGGAAAATAAACGGCCCAGAGCTTTACAAGGGAATAAAATCCATGGTTGGAGAAATGATGAGTCTAGATCAAGTTTCTGATTTTATCAAGTCGTATGACGTTGATGGTGACAACAGAATTGCCGTTTCAGAATTAAGAAACGCTCTATCGTGATTGGTCCCCGCTCCCAGACTTGAACTGGGGACACCCTGGTGTCTGCTGAGACGTTTGGATTTTTCCAACTACAGCCAGGTGCTCTACCAACTGAGCTAAGCGAGGCAAGGTCTGCGACCAGCCTCGCGTATATCAATTCTTCAGACCAAAGTGGAGCAAAATTTAGGGTCGCAAAATAGGCTCGCGAAGGGTCTTCTCAAGCATCACGGTTAATAGTGAAATGAACAGCCTTGCATTTCACGGAGGCGTAGGGATGGGACCCGAAGGAGCACGCACAACAAGGCCAGGAGACCAATCGTTGAATGACATGGTTGCTTCTCTCGCTCAAGAGGCCATAGGAAAAGGCTCTACAGCACTACTAGACGATGAGATGGGCTCCTTTGGAGTGCCTAATCCTCGTATCTTAATCGTAGGATGTGGTGGATCAGGAAATAACACGCTAAATCGAATTACACATCTTGGAGTTGAAGGCGCGATTACAGTTGCAATCAACACAGATAAACAGCACTTGGACCACACAAGAGCATTGCAAAAGTTGCTGGTCGGAAGGCACATTACAAGAGGACTTGGAGCAGGTGGAGATCCGGGAACTGGTAGAAGATGCGCAGAAGCTGGAAGAGAAATGATTCAGAGAATTGTCACCGGTGCAGATTTGGTGTTTATCGCTAGTGGGTTGGGCGGAGGATCTGGAACTGGAATATGCCCTATCGTTGCTGATGAGGCAAAAAAAGCCGGGGCTTTAGTTGTTGGAATAGTTACAACACCTTTCCACGTTGAGAGAAGACAGAGAATGAATCGAGCTCTTGAGGGGCTTGAGAGCTTGAGGCAGGTTGCGGATGCTGTATTGGTTTTAGACAACAACCGTCTTCTACATTTCGTGCCAAATCTCCCTCTTGATGAAGCATTCTCAATCATGGACCAACTAGTTGCTGAGATTGTCAAGGGTATTGTTGAAACAATCACCTTGCCTTCACTGATTAATCTCGATTTCGCAGACGTGAGGGCCGTAATGTCCGACGGTGGTGTTACTATGATGCTCTATGGTGAGAGCGATAGAGGTCCTGAAGAGGTTGTTCATGAAGCGCTCAACCATCCATTGCTTGATGTGGATATATCCGGAGCAACCGGAGTTCTGATTCACGTTACAGGTGGAAAATACATGACACTTGAGAATGCCTCACAGGTCGTAGATTTGATGACAGCTAACGTAAGCGACGAGGCCAACGTGATATGGGGGGCAAGACAAGATCCCGGATTTGGTGACACAATCAAAGTGATGGCAATCATCACGGGAGTTGGCGGTATGGAAATGAATAATCCACAAATGGCTCCCGACAAATTAGGAGATATGCTTAGACTTACTAAGTCAAAGGGACGCGCTGGTGGCTCGGTTGGATTCCAGCGTTTTGACTAGTAAATCTAATAGTAACATCCAAATTACACTGGTGTTAAGGATACACTATGCGAGGACGTAGTGCTTTGGCAATTTTGTTAGCGATTTTGGTCAGCGTTCCAGTCGTTGGAGGAACCACTGCCGCCATGCAAGATGAAGAACAGAACATGGATCCATGTATGGAAGACCCTGAGCAACCGTGCGCCAACCAGACCATACTATACCTTTGGTCAAACGGACAATCTACCTTCTGGTCTCACTTCAATCAAAACGAAACCGATAACGCTGCTGATAATATGTATTCACAAGAGAAAACCCAGGGCGTGATCAATATTGATGAAAGATTCTCTATGAATCCGCAACTCAATAAAAGGATGAATATGACTGCCGATGGTGAGGTTAGAATTGTTCTAAACATCTATGTCGAAGGCGACTGGACCAACAATAACAACGACGGACCATGCACGAATGACTGCGAAGAATTGAATGTCACCTTGTGGGCTGGCGCTACTGCAATCGTTCGCCAGCACGTGCCTCAGGTTTCAACTGGCTGGAACCCTATTACCATTACACACAGAATTACGGAAGAACAAACCCTCTGGGATTCATCTACTGCAAATCCATCGATTCAAATTGAAATGAAGGTCAAGGGCGATAGGCAACAAGGTATCATTCCAGGAACGGTAACTGGAGAGGTAGCTAATTTCTCGATTAGACTATCTGGAGATGGCAATACTAGGGTTGAGTTGCCAATCAATCCAGAATCATGGGATGAATCATTCCAAGCGGGCGAAGATGGAATGCCTACTTCAGAAGAACAACCAGGGTTCTTGTTTATGGCCGCTATTACAACGATGACGCTTGCTGCTGTCTATCTTCCAAACAGAGAAGAATCACAGGAAATCGATGATCGAACTTGAATTTAGAGCTGCTGTATTTTGCTCACCATTTACCAAATTCTTGATACTGCATTGATTGTTATCAAGATCTTGAGGTCCAATAATCACAACGGAAGTGAAGCCATTCTTTGATGCCCAATCAAGTGATTTGCCTATGTTCTTACCACGCAAATCTAGTTCAACACTTTTCCCGGCCAATCGGAGTTCTTTAACGACAGATAATACTGCATTTGATTCTATTTTGAAAGGGAGCACGAGCGTGCTAGGAGAAGGTGTTTCTCCAGGAACTACCTCATGTCGACCCACTCGATCGGCCTGAGCCTCTAAGGCCAACAGCACTCTATCAAAGCCAAGTCCAAAACCACAACACGGGTCGAGATCTTCAAGACCGAATAAGTGCAGTAGTTTGTAAGAGCCGCCACCTAGAACTTGTCCTTCTCCTCCTAATTCCTCAACATTTACTTCGAAAACCATACCGGTGTAATAATCAAGCCCACGAGCAACACAAAGGTTGACTTTCAAAGATGGCGGAGTAGGAGCAAGATGTTGTAAAGATAACAATAGAGAAGCTAATTCATCAAGAGATTCATGTGATATTTCAAGCCTTGATAGGATTTCTCTGGCTGATTTTAAAGTCTCAATTCCTCCATTTAAACTTGAGAGCTTTTGCAGTTCTTCAACAAAATTTGTGTCGATATTATTGCCTGAAAATAATTCTGAAAGACCATCCCAGTCACCTTTGTCGAGATATCTCATAGCTTTAGCGACAGGAGATTCTGGTTCACCTTGTTCCGAAAGCCCAATTCCAGTGAGAATATCTCTGAGGATGCCAACATGCCCTATCCTAACCTCATAATCTAGTAGTCCGCATTCCTCAAGCATTCCAATAGCTAAGGACACGACTTCTGCTTCTGCTAGAGGACCGCTTGCACCGATTAACTCAACTCCATATTGAAAGAATTCTCGATACCTTCCCTTCTTTGATTCTTCATATCTGAAGCATTGACCAAAATAGGAAAGTCGAAGGGGCTTTGGAGAAGAACGCATCTCTTCACTTATCATACGCATTACAGGAGCGGTTAATTCGGGTCTCAGTGTTAGTGCTCTATCCGATTTATCCTGGAATGCGTATAATTGTTTAATTACGCCGGGACCTGACTTTGCAGTAAACAAATCGAGCGATTCGAATATCGGAGTTTGTATACGTTTGAAACCATGAGATATTGCTTTTGATTCCAGCAAATTTTCAAATGCTAAACGCCTATTCATCACACTGGGAATGAAGTCCCTAGTTCCGCGCGGCCTTTGCACCATGTTCACCACGGAGAGCATCGGGCATTTCACTTCAACGGATAATCCGACGCAAAGATGCACTGTTTTCAGTGTAGTTGAGATTTTGCAGGTTATCTGCCTTCAGTCAGAATTCAAATCAATATGTAATGGTTCAAGTTCTACCAATTTGGAATGCCTTTTTGCTAGATGTTCCCATCCAGGGGGATACTCGCCAACTTCTACGATCAACTCGTCTTTTCCGCCGGGTAACATGGAAATGTCCACATCTGCGCCTTCGGGAACATTCCTGAAGAGCGGCCTTTGAACCAGCTTCCGGTTGAAAGCAATGAAACCGATTGCAACTATGCCCCAGAATAACAATATTATCGTAATTCCATTGGGATTTGACGGGTCCCATACATTCGGGGTGTTTGCTATCATGTCACCAAAGTATGAAATTATCAATACTGAGAACAGGAACGGGAATGCCAAATACATCAGTATATCCCACCACCTACCAATCCAGATATCATTATCACCTGTGTTGATAAAATCATCGCGGAATGCAGAAACACCAATACCAAAGTATCCCTGTAATCCGGGAGGTGCTTCACCTTCTGCGACTTGATGTCGCCACTTTTGGTATCCGTATTTCCATATTGTAAAAGCAATGAATAATCCGCTAAACATTAGTCCATATCCCCATATGTGATCTTGAACTTCAAGGAATTGTGGGAACGCCGTTCCATCGGGTGCAATTGAAATCCAGACAACCGCAGAAGGAAGACCGAATATTAGGATTGCAATCGAAGTAAGCAAAACTGATTTTTCTCTCTCGTATCCGTGATCGACAAAGTTTCTCACACACAATTCAACAGTAGAAATCATTGAAGTGAGTGCTGCAAAAGAAAGTGCAAGGAAAAATCCTGACATCATTATCCAAGCACCCGTGGCGCCTCCCGGAGCTTGTGCGAAAACTTCTGGCAATGCTAAGAAAGTGATTGCTGAAGAACCACCTGTTACCGTGTCCAGAGGGTTTTCTGATACTGCGAATATAGCGGACAAAACCGTCAAGCCCGCAATGATGGAAATTGAATTATTTGCAAGACCCATAGTAAAAGCGTTCAATGTTGTATCCTCATCTTTTCTCATGTAAACTGAATAAGTGATAGCCATGCCCATTCCAGCGGAACAAGACCATGCTGATTGTGATAACCCGTTAATCCAAATCGCTGGATCTGATAACGAACTCCATTTGACAGTGAACATGAACAAGAATCCATCAAGGCTTCCGTCCGCCATATCCATCCACAGCGATAGACCAAGAGACATGAATAACAATATGAATAGTGATATCATTAAAACAACATTGACTTTCTCAATCGCCTTCGCACCCTTCCATATCGCTAGCAAGGTTATGGCAATAACAAGGAACTGGAAAAGGATAACATTCTCTGGGGATTGAAGAAATTCATTCCAGACAAGTTGGGTATCCACCCCTTCGCCAATTAGGCCATTTGTGACACCAAGTTGGAAATATTTGAGACACCAACCTGCAACGACTGCATAATAGAATCCAATCGCTGTTGATATCCATGCTGTCCAAAGACCCATCCAAGCGAAATTTTTACCTGCAAATATTCTGAATGTACCGATTGTTCCTGTTCTACTACGCTTACCCAATGCGAATTCAGCAATCACGAGTGGGATAGACCAAGCGAAAAGGAAGAATAGCCAAGGAATTAGGAATGTTCCGCCTTCATTGGCTCCAACCATTCTTGGAAATCTCCAAATGTTTCCTGTCCCGATTGCAGCGCCAATCGAAGCGAAAATAAGACCTACTCTACCGCTAAATTGGTCGGATTGACTCATGAAGAGTCCTCCAATTCTGCATCAACCAATTCTGTTGCATCAATTGGTTCCAACAGACCATCCATACTATCTTGATCATCTATCATCATTCGCAAACAAACACCTAGGCCACCCCAAACAAATACTGCAACTGTCACGAACAGGATTGTTGAGCCAAAGGCATTCCCAAAAGCTTCCCTATACGCTATTTTAATTTCATGATATTGAGAAAATGGTGGATATTCAATTTTCAGTGTTCCGTCGAGGGTAGAAATCATAGATTTGTAATGCAGGAAACCATTTTCATCGTCTTTAACGTCAAGGTGAGCAACGACTTTGTATCCTTCACCTGTCTCATTGAGAAGTGGGCAAGTTTCCCCTTTTATTACTTCAAAATCAGCCATAGACCAACTTTCAGTGTACCATTCGGTTGGACCAAAATCCGACTGCTGTCTACTGGGCTTTACCATTCTGTACATCATGTGGGAATTTTCCATTGACAGGTCTATCGGAAACGCATTATTCAAACACATTTCGACAGGTATTTTTCCATCACTAGGGACAACAACCTGATCTGGAGATTGGATGTATTGATGTGTTAATGCGATACCAAGGTTTGCTCTTTGACGAGGATTGTCTGCTATTGTAGC
>CETL01147571.1_pt1 | contig 19817 bp, 19 predicted proteins | sample 356371 | NCBI WGS metagenome assembly CETL01 (sample SAMEA2622518, study PRJEB7988) | marine metagenome | biome: marine biome (ENVO:00000447); feature: surface water layer (ENVO:00002042); material: "saline water (ENVO:00002010), including plankton (ENVO:xxxxxxxx)" | depth 5 m | reverse complement strand
GCAATAGCGGTAATTCTTAGGAAGAAGCCCAAGAATCGCCAATCAAAACCCAGAGCTAGGTCTAGTGTAAATAGTGAGACTGAAGATCTCGTGAATCAAGCGGAGGAAGTTTTGAAGGAGTCTGAATCCGTTAGTAATCCTGATTTTGTTGCAAATTGGGAGGATTTACCGGCGGGTGAGTGGTTACCAAACGACGAAGACGGGGTTAATTGGTATCTTGATAACGATGGTAGACATTGGTATTCCGATGATGACGGTTTCAGAATTTGGAAAGAGTAAACACAAATTGTTGCCTCATTTTGCGTTTCAACATGGCGAAGACATTCTTAGTCACGGGGGCCTCGAAAGGAATTGGCAGAGCTATTTCAGAAAAAATGTTGAAAATGGGTTTTATTGTAATTGGTTTAGCAAGAGAAAGCGAAAACCTGAGAACTCTTGAAGATCTAATGACGGATTACAACAATAACTCAACAGTTGTTAAATGTGATATGGGAAGTGTAGATGAAATAGATAAAGCGTGTCATGAAATCCTGAGAAATTATCAACACATAGATGGGATTATACATAACGCAGGAACAATTCACCCAATAAAAGGTATATTTGAGTCTAATATTACCGAATGGAACCGTTCTATCAGGGTTAATCTTTGTGGGGTTCAGTCTCTAACAAGTAACCTACAATCGATTATAGGCGGGAAATACCCTACCCGGATCACTACGATTTCGAGTGGAGCATCTAAGCGAGCACTGCATGGTTGGAGTTCATATTGCGTGTCAAAAGCGGGTTTAGACATGTGGACAATGTGCATGTCAGAGGAAGGACCTGAACATAATATTTCAGCAGTTTCGGTAGCGCCGGGAATTGTCGACACAGGTATGCAAAGCGACATCAGGAATGCTGATTCTAAATCCTTCCCGAGTTTACAAAACTTCATTGGATTCAAAAATAACGGAGATTTGAGTGATGCGGGTAGTGTAGCGGAGAGTTTGATACCAATTTGTATAGGGAAATTTGGTGAAAATGGACAAAGGTTGGATATACGCAATCTCTAGAGAAATCATTGATTTTATGGGAATCGTCATAAGCCACAACTGTGGCCTACGTTTGAGGGAGACTAATGCCTGGAACAACCCGTGTGGAAATTAGAACACTAAAAGTCGGAAGATATTGTTGTGTTGATGACAAAGCATACAAAATTAATTCGATTTCAAAATCAAAACCAGGTAAACACGGTTCTGCAAAAGCTAGGTTGGAACTGATTGACATTTTCACCAATCAAAAAATCTCCCATGTCGGCAGTGTAACTGATACAATAAACGTGCCACTCATAGAAAAAGGAACGGCAATGGTTACACACATAGAGGGTTCTGAGGTCCACGCAATGAATATGCGAGACCACTCAATGATGATACTTCCTTTAGAAGAAGGACTTGAAATTGATGCTGGTAAAGAAATAATGTGGATGGAAGCACTCGGTCTTTACAAAATTATTCGGGACCATTGAGCTCCAATTGAGGTGCTAAAATGGGTGTCAAAAAGTCAGCATACCGCCAGCCTGTTACCCCAGAAGGGCTCAAGGCTATTGAGAAGGGCACTCTTACATGGTTAGATGATGAGATGTATAATAATCTCAACACCGGAGTATTAGAACAATACCTGGAAGAGAAGAACCTTGAAGAAGCGTTCGAAGTATCGCACTGGGATACTGGTAAAGTAATGGTGGGAATAGGTATTGGAGCAGTTTTCTCAGGAGTAACTGCATACATCGGATTGAAATTAGGTCTCGCTATTTCTGCCGCATGGTATATTGCATACGTTTTGGGGATGGCACTAAAGTGGTCTCCCTCGGAGGTCAATATTGCTACATCCGCCACAACAGGTGCTACTCACGCATCTACTGGTTTTATATTCACTTTCCCAGCAATTTTCCTTCTAGCAGCAAAAGAAGAATATTGGCTATCAGGTGACCCATTGATTCTCCTTGGTGCTGGTGAAACCATGCGTTTAGCGTTCGTTGGAATTGTAGCATCAATGTTTGCAGGATTTTTGGGAGTGATGTATTTCATTATATTCCGGCGGGTGTGGTTAGTCGAAGATCCACTTCCGCTACCTGGTTTTGAAGCAACACTCAAAATGCTTGACATTGCAAGTGATGTTAGCACGGGTGCTGTTGAGCATGCTCGTGACTCTTTGAAAACAATTGGATTGTGGACAGGGATAACAATGATTGCATTGTTCATTATTGAATACCCAGTTATTTGGCTTGATGGCAAACGCCAATCGATTACAACATTTGTTGCAGAGATGTTTACAGGAGATACCTTTGGTCTAGCATCCTTTTACTCTAGTGCAAAAATTCACCAACCTGGGGAGGTCATAGATGGCGTTGCGAAAGGGCCGGCACACTACAATCCGGATACTGTTCTTAACCCATTCATGTATACATACGTGGGGGTTGCATTGACTCCCTCGATGTTTGCTATTGGCTGGTTTATGAAAACACGGGTTGCTTTTCTAGTAAATTTGGGAACAATCGTTGGATGGCTATTCTTAATTCCACTTGCAGTGGCATTTAACGTCCCTGTTTACGAAGGTCAGATTGGTGCGACAATACCTCTTCAAGAATTGCCAGCAGCCTTGCATTCCATGAATCCAGAAGTTAATCCTTATTCAACTGGGGCAGTTCAAATGTTCGCATTCTCAAAAGCGGTAAGGTTCATTGCTATTGGGGCGATTGTTGGTGGTGGCATATTTGGTCTGTTAAAAATGTGGAAAACATTTGCAAACATTTTCGGTGATATAGGAAGAGCGTTCAAGGGTGAGAGTGGTCAAGAATATATGGAAGGAAAAGGTTGGTATGAATGGCCGCTAGCACATATTCCGATCTTTATGCTTCTAACTTTTGGTGCCATGATTATAATATTCAAACTCGGTAATTTTCCATTCCTAGCTAGCATTGTATTTTCCATTGTCCTACTTTCAACAACATTCCTGTTGGGAGCAATTGCTGTAAGAGTTATGGGTGAAACGGGAATCGAGCCAGTTTCAGGCACATCATTCATAGTCCTATTAATGCTATTTGGTGTGTTTTTGAACTTCACAGATCCTCTAGGATTAACCACTCAGGAAGCGGTTTTGCTGGGCTTGGTTGGAACAACTGTATTTGGTTCTGCTATCTCAATGTCAGGCACGGTGATTGGTGATTACAAAAACAGCCTGTATATTGGTAACAGGCCATATCACATCTCAAAGGGTAACATAATGGGTGTTGTTCCAGGAGCAGTAATCGGAGCTGGGGTTGCAATCTTCCTCGCAAATGAACTGGCTCAGGGGAGAATTGACTTGATTGCTCCTCAGGCAAACGCATTCGCCACATTCTCTGTGATATTCGCAGAAGGACAAGGGGACCTATATCTCTTGGGCCTCGGTTTCCTATTGGGAGTCTTTGTTGAGTGGGCAACAGGAATGGGAACTTCTTTCGGACTTGGTATGTATTTGGATGTTCCTCACACTCTTCCGATGCTTATTGGCGGAGTTGCTAGAGATAAATGGGAAGAAAAGAAATTACAGCCAAAAATTGATGCTATCAAAGAAGAGGAAGGGACAGTTGTTGCAGAGAAGCAGCGTGCACTAATTCTGCTTGGGACCTTCATGGTTGCTGCTGGTTTACTTACTGGTGAAGCATTCTTTGGAACAGAGAGCAGCATACTTTCGTTTATTGATTCCCTGATGTCACCAGAATTCGGCTCAAGTTTAACATGGCATTTCGTCAGGCTTGCCGGGTTTGTAATGCTAAATGTTCTGATTGGTTATCTTATCTTCTACTTGTTCAGGAGAGCGGGAGTAATAGGTGGCTCAGGCCCTAAAGATGCAGAACTAATTGAGGCTTGATTCAATGTCCAAAACTCCACCACTTGTGTGGGGTCTCCTCATTGTGTCAGTTCTTGGTGTATCATCAGCTGGTGCAATATTGTCTCATCTTGACGAGATTCCACCACTCATGCGGGCCTCTTGGAGATTGCAAATCACTGTATTGATGTTAGCCCCGTTGGCAATTTTCCAATACCGGCAGATGGATGATATATCTAAGAGAAGATTGTTGGAAAAACCTACAATTTACATCATTCTTGGTTCAGGCGCAGCGCTTTCTGCGCACTTTGGTGCTTGGACAACATCTCTAGACAAAACCTCGATTGCCCATTCGCTACTGTTTGTCACAAGCCACCCGATCATCATTGTAATCGGAACAGCCATTCTAGTTCGGAGACCACATATATTAGAGACAAGCGGAGCATTGGTCGGTCTAACTGGTGCTGTCATTACGCTTCTTGATGCAAAAAATAGCGGGGAGGTTACTCTATTTGGAGACCTTCTCGCCTTTGCTGGTGCCGTCACAGTTGTAGGATATATTGTAGCTGGAAGAATACTAAGAAGTTGGATGCCAGTGTTTGTTTATGCATTGCCAGTTACCTTAATTGGTGCAGTTTTGTTAATACCAATGTCAATAGTTTTGGGAGAGAATACTTCTCCCACTGGTTGGGTTAAATCAGATTTGTTGGGATGGTTTGTCATTCTAGCCTTTCTTGCAGGTATAGTAGGACACACAGGACTAAACGCCTGTTTAAGGTGGCTACCCCCACTGACAATATCATTTGCTGTGACACTAGAACCAATAATAGGCACTTTCATTGGGTGGTTTTTCTTTGATGAATCAATTCCAGGAAAATGGACTTGGTTCGGTGGTCTTATTCTGATAACTGGGATAATGCTTGTGATAAAAGGTGGTGATGAGATTGAGTTGGATACTTCTGACAAATGATGATGGAATTGATGCAGATAGTTTGCAAAAACTTGTTACGGCATTACATAACAAAGGTCATGGATGCGTGGTTTTCGCTCCAAAAGAGAACAACTCAGCTGTAAGCATGAAACTCACTTTGGGAAAGGGTTTAGAAGTTGAAAGGCGTGAGGATATTAGGGAAAATGTGTTCCAGTTTTCAATAGCTGGTTCCCCTTGCGATTGCGTTATTGCTGCATTGGATGGTGGGCTTGAGAGATTAACTCCAGGCGTGATACCAAAGTTAGTTGTAAGTGGCGTAAACCTTGGTCCTAACTTATCCCAAGATGCATACCACAGTGGGACAATGGCTGCTGCAAGGGAAGCTGGGATGTATGGTATGCCTGCAATTGCATCCTCATGGTCTTCTTTCGATCCAAAGGGCATGGATGTTTCAATTGACGCAACAGTCCAGTTGGTTGAGGCTGCGTTGAAAATTCTACCTGAAACTCCCGAAAACGTAAATCGTCCTCACGTAGATGTTAATGCTCCCCATCTCTCAGCATGGCCGGATGAGTCAAGACATCTGTGGAGAAAAGATGCAAAAAAGGCACTGGTAAGTGCTTTTGCTTCTGGTGAAATATTTCTAAACATCAATGTTCCAAGAGACTGGAAAGGAGATTTTGCTTCAACTCGTCTTGGGATGCGTTGGTATAGAAACGCAATTACATTCGCCAACGACAAATCTACATTCAAATTAGGTGCAGCCAAGATAGACGTGGATGCTGTAAAAGATGGCGACGTCGATGCTGACTTAGTTGGCGTTGCTAGCGTAACCGTTATGCCGTCCTGGCCACAAACACATCCACTGGATGTTGATCCGGCTTTGCTTGCATGGTCTTTGAAAAATAGTGAGGGTGGTCTCCCTATTTGGCTTAGATAAATTTAGCCACTAAATCTCATAATCTTCTAAAATCAATCTAACAGTTGCCTTAGCGGAATTCAAGACACCAGGTAGACCAGCACCAGGGTGAGTACCGGCCCCTACTACATACAAGCCGGGAATTTTAGGATCTTTATTTGGCGGTCGGAAATAAGCACTTTGTGTTAATTTTGGAGCGACTGAGAATGCTGACCCATTAAATGCCACCAACTCATCTTTGAATGTTTTAGGTGTGATATGCCGTCTAGTAACTATATGCTTACTTAGTTCAGGCATCTCTACTTCAAGGGCTTCAATTATCTTATCTCCATACTCTTCAGCGATTTCATCCCAATCGACATTCGCCCTCCCAAGGTGAGGCACAGGTGCTAGAACATATGCTGAACTACATCCTTTTGGAGCAAGACTTGGGTCGGTCACAGTCGGGACGTGTAAATACAAACTAAAATCATCGGGCACTGCACTCCCTTTGAAAATTTCGTTAAGTAACTCTTTGTATCTTGGTCCAAACAATATAGTATGATGAGCTACGTCTTTGTATTCTATGTCTGTCCCAAAATACAGAACAAACAAAGACATAGACCAATCCATTTTTTCTAATTTCTTAGCTTTATTTTTGGCGGTTTTTATACCCCCATATATTGAATCGTATGTGTGGTGAATGTCTGCGTTTGACACTACAAGGTCAAATTCCTCTATTTTGCCATTATTATCAGTCACTATGTGCTTTGTTCCACCTTTTGTATTCTTGACATCAATTGATTTCACAGGATTACTTAGCCTTATTTCACCACCCAGCTCTTCAAATAACTGGATTAAACTTCTCACCATTGCATGCGTTCCTCCTTTAGGGAAAAACACCCCCCATTCTCTTTCGAGGTAGTGTATAAGGGTGTATATTGAAGAAGTCTGGAAAGGATTACCCCCGACTAAAAGAGAATGAAAACTCAGTGCTTGCCTCAGGTGTTCATCTTTGACATATTTGGAAACAGTAGAATATACCGACCTGTCTGCTCTTAGTTTCATTAACGAAGGGGAAACAGCGAGCATATCTGAAAATTTTAGAAATGGTCTATCTGCTAGTTCAGTATATCCTTTTTGGAAGACTTTCTCAACATATTTGAAAAACTTCTGATATCCCTCAGCATCGGCTTTACTCCTTTCTGCAATCTGCTTAACCATGGTTTCTTCGTCACGAACATAATCAAACCGATCTCCATCGCTCCAAATTAAGCGATACATTGGTGATACTTCATTCAATTCAATATAATCTTGCAAATTTCTTCCCGACAACTCAAACAATTCCGTAAGTGTGTGTGGTGCAGTAACTACTGTTGGTCCTGCATCGAAAACAAATCCATCATCGTTGTAAACGTAAGCTCTTCCCCCGGGGAGGTCTCGAGCCTCATATATCACGGTCTTGACTCCAGCACTTTGAAGTCGAATTGCAGCACCAATTCCACCGAAACCACTACCAATTACGGCCGCTTTTCTATCATTGTCCGCCATTTCTTTCAAACATCCCTAAAAGTCCTCCCATGATAACATTTGCATCTTGTCAAACACCTCAAAAAACACTGATTTGAAACAATTACTTATAACAAACATTACATTGCTGTTTCAATAGGGTAGATTAATGTCAAACGAAAATCTCAGTCCTGAACAGGTTTTGGCTGTTAACGGGGAGAGTTTTTTCTGGGCAAAAAGGTTCTTGGGACCAAAGATGGGCAAGGATGCTGCAAGACTCTATTCCTTTTGTCGAATATTAGACGACATGGCAGATGGCGACATCGTTAATGGACCTGAAAGGTTGGAAGGCATATACAGTGAACTTGGCAATGGAAATTTTAATGCCGACCCAGTTCTAACTAATTTCAAACCATTATTTGACGATTACAATCTTCCAGCTGATGTAGTTTTAGCATTGATAGATGGTTTACTCGATGATCAAAGAATTCCCGTTTTGATAAATAATGAAGAAGATCTATTGCGATACGCATACAAGGTTGCAGGGACTGTTGGATTGATGATGTGTAATGTTTTGAAGTGCAACGATTACTCAGCTAAGAGACATGCAATCGATTTGGGTATTGCCATGCAATTAACGAACATTGCAAGAGACGTTCTAGAAGATGCTCAAATGGGTCGTAGGTATATTCCGGGAAACTGGGTCAACAACATGACGCCAAGTGAAATTATCGATGCTTCAAAAGATCCAAATTCAGAGGAATCAAAAATTGTCGTTGCGGCAATTAAACGGATTCTAGGCTTGGCAGAAGTATTCTATAGAAGCGGACACAAAGGACTATCTTATCTGCCTTTTAGGGCCCACCTATCAATCTCAGTTGCTGCCAAAGTCTATCGACAAATAGGCATACAGCTCGAAAATTCTGGTCTGAATTGGTATGATGGGCGTCATTCAACAACAAAACTGAGAAAACTTATTTGCACTTTCAAAGCAACATTCAATCTTCTTACCCGTTTGTCATTGAAGAAAAAATCACACAATACATCCCTTCACAGTAAATTGGAAGGCCTGCCATTTGTAGGTTGATAATTTGGTCACCCAGACTTCGATCATAGGTGATGGCTGTGCGGCTATGATGCTTGCATCCCAGGCAGATCGCCTGCCGGACCATAATATTCGATTAATCAAGCCTGAAAATGCTCCACCTTCGGTAGATCATATGTGGGGGTTTTGGGCTGGAAAAGGTTTAGATGAGCAAATATCTTTTGCCCGCAAGAAGTGGAATAATTGGTCAATTATAACTGAATCTGATGAGGCTGTAATGAGTTCCAACGACCATGCTTATCACGCAATACACAGGGAAAAATGGCTAGGACATTGTAGGGAAAAAATCGGAAAACTTGGAATTGCATTACTTGAGCAAAATGAAGTTGATATTGAAAATGATGTAATCTTTGACTCAAGACCTCCAAGAATGAATGGTAAGGTTATGTTGCAACATTTTTATGGAATTGAAGTCGAGACAAAGATGCCAGTATTTGATGATAGCAAAGCGATTTTAATGGATTTCCGAGTAGACCAGTCTAAAGGATTACATTTCATCTATCTATTACCGTTCTCAAACACAAATGCCCTTATCGAATCAACAATCTTTAGTTTTGAATTGGCCTCTGAGGATTTTTATTTGGCTTCAATTCATGATTATTTAGAGCGTATTTATTCTTGCAGTGATTTCGTGATTAAGCATCAAGAAAAAGGTGTTATACCAATGGGTCGATTACAACCTCATGACCCCGAAATACCGGGATTAGGGGGCAATGCAGGAGCAATAAGACCAGGAAGTGGTTATGCATTTGTATACATTCACAAGCAAATTGAAGAAGCTATTAATCACTGTAAGAAAACCGGTAAATTGCGATTCAAACCACCCCACAAGAAAATAGATTTATGGATGGATGATGTAATGTTGACCGTATTAGAAAACTATCCTAACAGAGGGCCAGACATTTTTTACCGAATGGGGAAGTCTTTGTCTGGAGATCAATTTGCAAAATTTATGAGTGGTGATATTACTTGGGGGCTCCGATTGAAAGTCATTACCTCAATGCCAAAGTTGCCGTTTATCAGAGGTGTTACTAAACGTATCTTTGGAGGCAGAAGTTCAGGTGTTGCTTAGTGGTTGGAGTTGCTGAACTTGGATCGCTTGATACCACTAGCATGATAGCGCTGTGTGCTATTGTATTCGTGGGCATGCCCCATGGTGCGATGGATGGTGCTATGGCATTACACCTTGGGTGGATGAATAATATCTTTGACGCATTTAAATTCCTGATCGGCTATATTGCACTTTCAGCGTTGATCGTGATTGTATGGCAAATTCTTCCAGTATTGTCTCTAATTTTGTTCCTCGCCATTAGTATCTGGCACTTTGGTAGGGGGGATACAATTGAAGGGTCATCATTCCCTAAAATGGCGACAGAATCTATTTCTCGAGGAGGGTTAGTAATTGTAGGAATCAGCCAATTCCATAGAGACGAATCGAATCGAATCTTCAGGTTTTTAGTAGATGGTGATACTACATATGTGTGGTATTTCTTAGATGCAGCATTGATCTTGACAGCAATTTCGATAATTATTTGCACATTCCTTGTTGCAAACATTAAACGCTTGGTAATTCTCTATTCTGAATTGATAGTGTTATCATTTATATTCGCTTTAACTCCACCTTTGCTTGGCTTTGCAGTTTACTTCTGCCTATTCCATTCATTGCGACATGTTAGAAATATGATGCCAATCTTGAAAGACAGTCTCTCAGGCCTTCAAATTTCAAAAATGACAATATATCTTTCATTAGCAACATGGATAGTTGGGATTTTCGCTATTTTACAATTTTCAAATCCTTCAAATCTTGAACCTGTAATCATCAAAATAGTCTTTATCGGACTAGCTGCTCTGACTGTCCCTCATATGGTATTGGTCGATGGATACTTAGAAAGATACACTCAAAGTTGAAGTTCAACTCCTTCATCCATGAGGAAATGAATGACTGAAATACATGAGTGTCCTTGAAGCCACCTTGAGCCCAGACTTCGCTTTATTCCTCTTTCACACTTCAGCATTTTATCATCTCCTAATATGAAGCCGATTTCTTCGATAGTGAAATTGTTGGGAATAACACCCTTGTAAAGTGGCATTGAATCAGCATTTAGATTCACTATCTTGCAATCCCATTCATCTAGTGTTAAATCTAGATCTCCTCCACCATCATAGATTCCTGGACTCCTTTCAATCCAATGGCCTCTTGGTGGAATTGGATGTTTAATCACTGCAGCAATTTTCCCAGCAACAGCTCTCTCCTCTGCATGAATACCTTTCAACTCATTAGATACAAATTTGATCCTTCTTGCAGGTCCCGGACCCCCAAGCAGTATCATCGTGAACTCAGTATCATCTCTCATACCGTGGCTGGTTAATATCGAGGACATCAATGCTCGAATCAATACATCCATTCGGCCGGCACCGCCTGCTAAGTCGTTTAAAGGTAACTTACCCTTTGCCAATGCACGGGAACCAACCATCACGAACTTACGCAAGTAACTCACCTGTTATTAGAAATCACAGAACGAATCGCTTCGCACATCTCAATTTCGTTATTTAGAATAAAGTGTGCGCCCATTTCATCAATCAGCCAACCCCTTGGTTTGTCACTCAATCCATAATCTTCCAACCTGTTTGCAATAGTTGCTGTCATGTTGTGTTTCTTAATTTGAGCCAGAGCCCTGTGTACGAGGTCTTTTTGTTTTACACCACTTTCTAATTTGAACCCTATTCTGATTGAATCTTTGCATAAATCACTGAGTTCTTTTATATGTTTTTTACTTTCAACTAACTTGATATCTAAATCACCTTGCAAAGAAGCTATCTTTCCTTCTATAGATTCAGGTATTACGTAATCGAGAACAGCAGCAGCATGTATCCATACGTGGATTTTATCTTTTGCTAATGCCTTCAATTCTTGTAACATCTCTTCAGGTTCAGGACAAATTATGTTCAACGGTAGCCAACTCGGTTTCTGAACGCTCGTTATCCCACTTACACATGTTACATCCATTCCATGCCGAAACAAATCATCAGCAATAGTATAACCTGTTCTTCCTGATGAAGAGTTTACAACTGATCTAATATCATCAATTTGACTTCTTGTTGCTCCAAGTGTAACTACAACTGATGTATTGTTTCTGTTAACTTTGTGGGCTAAAACAGCAACAATTTCTTGATGGGAGGGAGTCTTCATTTTACCTTCTTCGTTCTTACCCCAGTGAATATAGACACCGAGTTTTGAGCAGTCATTAACCAAGTCTTTGGTAATAGGATCTTTTGCTAAATCGTCATGCATAGAAGGAACCATCATGATTGGAGTGTTTCTACTTCTAGCCGCTGAGAGTGCCATGAGAAGAGGGCCGTTCATCATTCCGTGCAAAAAAGACGCAAGTGTGTTACGAGTGGTTGGTACGACCAGTACAGCATCGAATTCGCTCAAACCGGTCAAATCGCCTTCCCAGTCGGTTATAACATCTCCTTGAGCAGCCCATCTAACTGCAAGAGGAGTTATAATTTTTTGAGATGATTTGGTCATTATGACCGTTACCTTAGCGCCATGTCTCCTTAGTTCTCTGCTAACTTTGATTGTATCGACAGCTGCAATTCCTCCACTCACACCAAGCAGTATATGTTTGCCACTTAATGAGGTCCCGCGAGGCTCGACATCCGTATCTCGCATGGGGGACCTAAGAGATACTGCTTCAATACGGCTTCGCCGCATATTTCAACAATTGATACATCGTCCCCCGGGCCATGGCCGACCCAAACGAGATGATTCTAGCCGGATCAACTCCAAAACATTCAAACCCCATTGATGCATTACACAGCCGCACATCATTCGTCCTTGCAGTAGACTCGCTACTACTTACATTCTTTTTCTACGGGATTTTTGGAGAGCTCGCATTTATACCAGGAGTGTTTTTTCTCGCAGTATGGTCATCATACAGGAGTAAGTCAGAATGGGCATACTGGTTTGTACCCATGATAATAGGGACATTAACTCTCGGTTTTTGTTTGCTTATGGTTCTAAATGTTTACACACTTATTATTTCAATAAACATCACTACACTAATATTTGTTCTAATATTAGCATACGCAATATTTTCTTCTGTACGATTCATTAGAATTCATTTTCATCCAGTTTATCGAATGGGTTACAGCGGGGAATCGGTTTACAATGATGGAGTGAAACTAGCGCCGGGAGAAATGCTTGCTGCCTGTCCATCATGCTTGGCAGTTCTGGCAATCAATCCAATGCTTTTGTCGCCATCAGATGTATGCCCGCATTGTAACTCAAAACTTGTAATAAGCGGAGAAGAGGAGTGACTTAACGACTTGCAAGAGTCAAATTCTTCCACATGTCTTCAGGAACTTCCATAGCGAGTCTTAACCCACCCATTGCTCCTAATCTTACCGGGTCATCAACGACGTGAACATTGACGTCACCCATGTCCGATAACCTTCTTTCGATAAGCGCTCCAAGACCTCTAATTCCTGAACCTCCACCAGCTAAAACCATATTGCGACGGAATTCATCATGGAATTCTGGGTTCGAGCCAGCAATCAATTGTTTTGCATTTTCAACGATTGGGTCGACAATCGACTCGCAAGCAGCTTGCACACAATCCGTAATGTCCAGAGTCATGGCCTTTCCATCGATTGAAAAGTCTACCATTATGGGGTCTTTAGGTGTGGACGTTGAGACAAATGAGTATTGTTCCTTCCAACGCCTTGCCATATCTTTGGTTATTTGTGCCCCGTTGTACTTCTTCTGAACTTCAAGAATTATCTGATTGTCTACGTAATCTCCAGCGTAGCCTGTGTGCATCTGGTCTCCAGGTCCGGGTATTGTTCCATAAACACGGCAAAGATCAGTCGTTCCAGCACCTATGTCAATAACGAGGGTGTGCTCTATCATATCCAATGCATAGGCTACTGCAAATGGTTCAGAGATAATCATAGCAGCATTGACAGAGCCAGCAGCAGCGTCAAAAATTGACGTCTTGTCCACGTGACTCGCTTCAGCAGGTGCTCCAATTACAGCCACGACACGATCGTATTCCTCCGGGTCGGACAAAGCAATCAAATGAGTTATGAAGTGGGCGATAAATTCCCTGTCCTCTGGAGTGTCTTTTATCACTCCAAGTTCGAGCGGTCTGAATAAATTTAGTGCAAGTCGATTTTTTAGGGCCTCTTCTCCAAACAATACGTCTCTTTTCAGAAAATTACGTGCTATTGGATCTTTTGGAGTTCCGATAACAGTCAACTCCTCTTCTTCGTGACTATCACTAGATACCATAACAGAACGGAATGTCCCTAAATCAATTCCAATGTAAAGTACTTCTTTTGCCATAACTACTCGCCTTTTATCGCTAATGGTTCTTACCTTATGAATAATACCGTCGTATTGACTTAGATTATTCAGTAAAGGATATTCTATAGAATGACATACTAACACCAATTTTCACAGGATTTACAGTACCATGCTGCATAGTCCGCGTACAAGTCAGCCATGTCGCCACATGTTGCGCATTCTTTTACAGCGTGGTCACCAAATATCTGTTGAACGATTTGAACGTGAAGATAATCGTCGATACCTAATTGCTGACGCATAGCCCATAACATTTGATCCTCTGAAGGTGAAATTATACCATCTGCTAAACATATTTCGACAACAACTTTGTAATCCTCGACAATCTTTACTTCTCTAGGGTCCATAGAAACTCCAGATTTTTCTGCGATAATGTCAGTTCCTCCGGGATCATCAACAAATATCACCAATGAATTGGCATCCAAATCTGCACTTCTCAATTCAAGCAATATCACTGAGTTATCTTGGGTGGCATAAACTAAATTGGAAAATCTATTGATTACGTTAGTTATAGATCTAGCAGTATCCTCTGCGGTTCTACCTCTTCGCCAACCAGTCTCGCTAGCTTCATCATAAGCGTAAAATTCTGTTCCTAAACCGGGATATTCAAGTCTTATTTCTTCTCCTCCATCAAACCCGTTTGCTACAATCGATATGCTTCCAATAGTTGTTTCTACAAGGTTGTCATCATCATCAAATGAAATCATTAGGGGCTTTCTTTCCTCTGCTGCTGCATTAAAGTGACCTGACATTCCGCTCATCCACTTGTCCTCTAAGCGTTGTAAAGAGGCCTCTTGTTCCCCGGATAGGCCCCTATCAATACCCAAAACATTGCTTAAATCTCCTCTTTGCATTTCTGATTTAAATTCTTCAATCAATTCTTCATCCCTGCGATAGTTTGCAGGTGGTCCAGTTTTCTTTGCAACATGATTGGGATCTTTCCATTCATACTGACATCTGACGCAATGGAGATACCCGGGTAGAGAAGATGACTGGCTTTCCCCACCGCATCGAGGGCAATCTCCATCTTCACTGATGCTCAGATTCTCAAACGCCTCTTTCCGGCCCTTTCGGATACCCATGTAACTGTTAGAGATGCGATATATGATGAAGGTTATGATTCAAAATTGCGTAATACTGTGGCAATGCCCATGCCACCACCAATACACATCGATGCTAGTGCATACTCTTTTTCAGTTCGTTTTAATATCGATGCAGCCTTTCCAAGAATCCTCGCTCCACTAGCACCCAAAGGGTGTCCAATTGCTAATGCTCCTCCATCGATATTTACCCTTTCATCGTCAGAATTCAAATTTAGATCTTTCATTACTGCGAGTGTCTGAGAACTAAACGCTTCATTCAATTCAATCACATCAACTTCATCAAGACTTATGTTCGCTCTATTTAGTGCTTTTTTTGAGGCCTCCACAGGCCCAATTCCCATAATTTCTGGTGCAACACCTGTTACTGATGTTGAAATAATTTCAGCGAGGCAATCAAGGCTATTCTCATAGGCATAGGACTCTGAGGCAATCAAATTGCAAACAGCACCATCGGTTAGTGGAGATGATGTTGCGGCAGTTACTGACCCATTTTCAACGAATGCAGGCGGTAAAAGGGCCATTTTTTCTAAAGATGTTTCTCGCATACAACCATCCTTAGAAATTGTTTTACTGCCGGTATTAACGGCAACTATTTCATTAGTAAGCATCCCCTGACTTCTTGCTTTTATTGCCTTTTTATGGCTTTGCAGAGCATATTCTTCTTGACTAACACGGGAAATGGAATATTCATTCGCTAGGTTTTCAGCCGTTTGTCCCATCGATATGTATGCGTTAGGATATTTCTCTTGAATTAAAGGGTGTAGATCTCTATTCCAACCTCCTCTTTTGACCAGAGACATCGTCTCAACTCCTGCGGTAAGGAACAAATCTCCTGAACCCATTTTTATTGATCCAGCGGCAGTATGTGCTACTTGCATTGATGATCCACATAGTCTATTTGTTGTCATCCCGGGTATAGTAGTTGGTAGGCCAGGTAAATAGGTAGCAATTCTACCGATATTTAGACCTTGAACTCCTTCAGGATATGCACATCCAACCATTAAATCTTCGACGTCTGAAGAATTGATGTGATTTCTTTCCATAATTTTTTTTACGGTTGCTTCGAGTAAACTCTCAGGTCTAACTGATGACAAATCGCCTTTGTGTGCACGATGAAACGGTGTCCTCAGATAATCGCAAATTATGACTCGCATGGGTATGCGAACAAGTGGGCTCTCATCATCATTTTCATTTATTATATCCCAATGAATCGAACTGATTATCAAGTAGTTCCTTGTAGCCCCAACCATGCTACGTCAATGTAAGAAACGTTCTTGCTCTATGAACAACGGACACTTTAGTGGCACAAACTGTCCAACATGCAACGATGAGGGTAAATTCATCATGTCAGACAGAGAATCGAACAGCCTCGGAAGAATTTTGGCCTTAGTTCTGAGGCATGCTCCAGAAAAATTTGGTGTTGAAATGGATCTCAATGGATGGGTCAATTCAAGAGAACTATCCGAAGCCATACAGAATCAACGAAGGCACTTCCACTGGTTACGCGGATGGCATTTTGAGGCTATTGCTAACTCAGATGTCAAAGGAAGATATCAAGTTGAAGGAGAAATGATAAGAGCGACCTACGGGCACTCAATAGAATTAGAACTGGACTTGCCAACTGACGATATTCCTGAAGTCCTGTACTGGCCATGTGACCCAGAATCTGTTTCCACTCATTTAGAACTAGGAATAACAGCTAGCGATAGGAAACATGTTCACCTTTCAAGGACTATCTCAAACGCCATGGAAGCTGGGCATGTAAGAATAAATCGCCCTGCCATCTTAGAGGTTGACACTACAAGGGCTGTTGCTGATGGAAATACAATTTGGAGAGCAGGAAAAACTGTTTTCCTGTGTGAAGAGATGCCACCGGAATATCTCTACCATGTGGAAGAAGATGACCCTGCTATCCAAGAAATGGTAAGTATGTGGGAAGAAGAATAATTACTTCAGGTAATCTCCACAATTTGAACAGAAATCCAAGTCCTCATCCATAGGAACACCACAGCTTGGACATAAACCTCCAGCCATGGCTACTACTTGTTTGGCAACATTAGCATTTGCAGCATCGGGTGATGTTAGGGCTTGAACTATTTGAATTGGATTCTGGCCGAGTTTTGATAACTCCTTGAACCTTTCAGAAAACTCAATTGCTTCCATTAGAGCAGCCTCAATTCGCCATTGCTTTTTCTCTCTTTCCACTTTGTCAACAATTTCATTGCACAAATCATATTCAGCCTGCATGTGCCTGATGAACTCGTCTACATTTGGTGACTCTGCCATAATCGCTTCGAACAACTCATAACATGTAAATCCAATGCACACATTAGTATGTAACAGGTGGGGCAATCATGCCGGGCATAGTAATTTTGAAATGGGGTGGAGGTTTAATAACACACAAAGAAAAAATCTGCGAAGCTAACCATGAGATAATAGATTCACTTGCTAATGTATGCTTCAAAAGCGGAAAAAGATTGGTCATCGTACACGGCGCTGGTTCATTTGGACACCTTAAGTCCAAGCAGTTTAGATTATCTGAGGGCAACATTGACGGTTTTGAGCAAGAAAATGGGGTAAGACAAGTGCGTGAGGACATGCTACTACTAAACTCGATTGTAGTGAGTTCTTTAGAAAAGTATGGACTATCTGTAAAGTCCTTCCCACCACATACATGGGCAAAAGGAACAGGTCCCAATTTCGCAGGAGAATTGCCGTTTCATGAAGGAATTACTGTTGTATACGGAGACGTAGTTGATGATGATGGACAGGAGTTTGGGATTTTGTCCGGTGATGACCTTATGGTTCGATATGCAGTAGAATCAGAAAATGTAGAGCGGGTCATATTCGCAATGGGCGGCGTTGATGGGATTCTCAGAGTCCCTCCTGATCGTGCCAAAAGCGATGATTTAATTGAAGAATGGAGTCAAAATATGCAGTTTGAAGGTGAGCATGAAAGCAACATCGATGTGACAGGTGGTATAGGTTTGAAGGCATCGAGGGCATCAATGATTGCAAATACTGGCAAGGAGGTTTTATTTGTTAACGGAGAAATATCCGAGCGAGTTTATTCAGCGATTATTGGAAAAAGGGTAATTGGTACGAGAATAGTTTCAGGGAACTCTTGATGTAGTGTACATTCTGAGGTATAATTGGTGAGAGAGTGCCGGGCTATGGTATCCACAATGTTCCAACCATTGCGCTTGATGAGTCATCAGTTTCGCTTCTTAAGAAAGCGGATAACACACAAGGATTGCTAATGTCTGAGGCAGTAATTGAAGTAAGTGAAAATGATCTTCCGTTGGGGCCTATTTCGAAACTCGACAGCCACTACGGGGTTGGCAAATATCATAGGGCTTTCAGCGTATTACTGTTTGATAGTTCAGGTCGATTATTAATCCAAAGGAGAGCCTCGCACAAAATTACATTCCCAAGTGTATGGGCAAATTCATGTTGCTCACATCCTCTTTATTGCGATGAGGAGATGGAATCTCGCAACAATCTGGGTGTCAAGCGTGCTGCTATTAGAAAATTAGAACACGAACTGGGAATCCATTCATCTCAAATCCCTATTGAAAAATTTGAATTCATTACAAAAATGCGTTATCAGGCTCGTCAAGACGAGGAATGGATCGAGAGAGAGATTGATCATTGCTTGGTAATTCACGCAGACGTAGATGTAAATCCAAACCCTAACGAGGTAAGCGAAATCAAATGGGTCAGTCAGACGGAATTAGATGAAATGCTGAACAACTCGAACTCGGATGATGTTATCGCCCCATGGTTTAGATGCATTGCTAGTGAATTGATGAATGATGATTGGTGGCGTCCGGGGTGCGCAAAATCTGATTCTTTGATACATGACATGGGTGATGTTTCTCACATGTTACCAAATGCAGTAGGTGCAGATTTGGCAACCAGTATTTCAGAGGTAAAAGATTTGGTAGAAAATCGCATTGAAAGGGCTTTAACTCACACTTCTCTAAACAGGCTGTCTGGCGCAATGATGCACCTTGTCGAGGGTGGAGGAAAACGCTTGCGAGCAACATTACCATGGTTGGTGGCTAAGGCAGTTGGTCAAACACACTCAGGTTTGCTAGATGTAGGAGCTGCAATAGAGATAATACATAATTTCACTTTAGTTCACGATGACATAATGGATGATGACGACGTTAGGAGAGGCCGTCCGGCTGTTCACGTTGCTTATGATTTACCGACCGCTATAAACGCTGGAGATGCAATGCTAGCAATTGCATTTGAGGCAATGGTCGTCGCAGAGGGAATAACTCCAGACCAACTTCCGTTCCTAGTAAAGCGAATTGGAAGAATGGTACGCAAGTGTAGTGAAGGTCAGCAGTTGGATATTGAATTTGAAGATAAAGAGACTGTCACTGAAGAACAATACATTGAAATGATTCATGGAAAGACTGCTGCAATGTTTTTGACATGTGCTGAGGTTGGTTCTCATCTCTCTGGTGCGGATGATATAACAATTCAATGCATGCACGATTGGGGCCTAGCTCTGGGATTATGCTTTCAATTGATGGATGATATTATTGATGTTTTATCAGACTCAGAAACCCTTGGCAAGCCAAGTGGAAGCGATGTCGCTCAAGGTAAGCGAACAATGATGGTTATTCATGCTCTTAATCAACCACCGTCAAAATCTAAGATGGACTTGTTGGAAGTTCTTGGAAAAGGGGAAAATGTAACCACTGAACAGGTTGCTTTAGCCCACCAAGCATTACATGATTTGGGATCTATTGAATATGCAAAATCAAAGGCTGAAGCATATCATCGTAAAGCACACGATTGCCTCGATCGCCTCCCAAAAGGCCCAGCTATGAGGGCATTAAGAGAGCTGACTGATTATCAACTTAACCGGATACACTGATTACACCAGGACATATTACTTTGCAATACCACCTTGTCTGCCCGGGATATTTTTTATTAGATAGTTTTGAAAAGTCTCCATTAGTAAAAGAATTGGCTATTGTCTTACAAGGAACAGCAGCGGATGTAACTTCCAATTCTATTTCACCGACACAAAAAAT
>CETL01033575.1_pt1 | contig 20050 bp, 11 predicted proteins | sample 356371 | NCBI WGS metagenome assembly CETL01 (sample SAMEA2622518, study PRJEB7988) | marine metagenome | biome: marine biome (ENVO:00000447); feature: surface water layer (ENVO:00002042); material: "saline water (ENVO:00002010), including plankton (ENVO:xxxxxxxx)" | depth 5 m | reverse complement strand
GTGAGAAATTTCTCTTTATCATTCGATAGATGGAATAGTTTTGATTCAGATGACGAATTTGGCCTTGAATATTCCATAGATAATGGACAAACCTGGGTTTCTATTGATAATTGGTCAGGCTTCAGTCAAACCTGGCAAAGGCAGGAATACTCACTAGACAACATTTCACAAAGTGCAAACGAGATTGGATTTAGGTTCTATGTTGAATCCTCACAAAATTCATCCGCAGATGTAGGCTTGTTTATTGATACATTTAACCTATCAAATGATGGTGAACCACTTCGAGCATGGTTCCATGGTAATACATCCGGACAATACTCGAGTAATGCAAATGGGACTCTTATGGTACCAGTGGACTTATCTGGATTAACAAACCCATTAGAGCTTACATACTGGGCCAATTGGGATATCCAAGGTGGAAATTCAGACAATCTAAACGTTATGATTTCTCAAGATAATGGCTCAACTTGGTCGGTAATAAGTCCCCTTCCTGGTGTTCCGGGCCAAAGTACAGTCTCTGGAGGTTCGACATTTACACAGCAATCCTATGGTTGGAGAGAACTAATCCACCCGCTCCCTCCATGGATTGTTGGACACCCTAATGCACCTAGCAGCCTTTTGAAATTCCAAGTCCAAACAGATTCGTCAATAAATTACGGAGGTAGTGGTATCGATGGCTGGGAAGGCATAATGATTGATGACATCAAGGTCTTGTCAGCGATGGGTACGCAAAATAGTCTGGTTCGATTATTACAAAATTTTACAGACAACTCCAGCCAATATTTGCAGTTTAACTCAGGAAGCAGCAACGATTGGTCCTACATAGACTGGAATGGTCACAATGGACCATGGGCAATATCAGAAACATTCGATCAAGTTCAAGGCTTGCCAGAAGGATGGCGAGTTGACCATGTAAGAGGCGAATCAAAGTGGAAAAGAGGCGTAATCGAAAATGATGATGGATACGGACCAAATTCTACGGTCTGGCCGAGTGGTTACAACGGTGTGGGAATAAACCTTGCAGGACAATATACAAACAATGTGTATACTCACTTAGTCTCACCCCTCTATCAGATACCAAGTGATGCTACTGCAAGATTAACATTTAATCACTGGGTTTGCACAGAAAGTGCTTGGGATGGAGGAACAATTTTTACTTCAATAGATGATGGATTGACCTGGCAACCTTTTGGCCAAAACATAACGGGTTTCTATGAAATAATTTCCCAAGTAAATCCTAATTCGCCATTCCATGGAATGGGAATTTTTGACGGGTCAACCGTTGCTAATGGTTGCGGTAATTCAAACTCAAATCACACTTTTTCAAGGATAAGCGGCGACATATCCCATCTTGCTGGCAATGATGTAAGAATTCGATTTTCATTCTTCTCCGATACATATGTTGAGGAAGATGGGTGGTACATTGACGATGCAGGTATTGTTATTGACAGATTTAGGTCGCAAGGCGTTTGGACCAGTCCTCTAATAACAGCCGGTAATTCGGGCTGGGCTAGATTAACATCCCTGTATGAACAACCCCATGGAACTAATCTCACAGTTGATGTGTTGGACGCATCGGGAAATATTATCGAAGGACACCAAAATAAAACATTACCATTTAATCTAAAAGTCGCTGCATGGGAATACCCTGAGTTGAGATTTAGACTTTATTTCAGCACAAATAACGAGACTTTAACTCCTAGAGTAAAAATACTCCATCACGGAATTACCGAATATTTCAATCATGATTTGTTGCGCGCTGCTGACGATAATCTGCCCAGTTGGATATTTGATCAAGACCAACCAGTGTCTCAAAATTCAGAATATACGTTTACAATCGAATTGCCTCATTGGAGGGCATTCGACAGTGTGAATCTCGACTGTGTGGGCAATATTTCCGCCCGTATCAAATCTATCCCAGGGAAAGTTCCATTCTTGGGTCCGACAAGTCCGAGTAGCAGCCTCGGATCTAGCTTTATCATAGACGAAGCAGAGTGTGGAGAGAACATGGCTAATCCATTCGGCCCCGCCCAAGACATATCAATCGAGATTCAAATCGAATCAGGTGAGATATTTGAATGGATAAAAATTGAGCCAGTGACACTTTTAGCTCCTTTGAATCCATCCATAGATTTGGGTGAAGATGGTCAAGTTGATTGGGCTTGGCAAGGAGACTTCCACCTCACCAACCGCCTGCATTCGCTAAAAGTAGATGGAATAACTCAAAATCTTTCCAACAATCTCGGATTCAAGGTTGAATATCATCATAATCTATCATTTTCGGTCTTACTACCTTCTCGCAACCTATCTAATCAATCTTGGAATTGTGCAGTATCTTACAATTGCTATCGTGGTGGAATAAACTTCGAAACTAATGGATCAAGTTTAGCATCATACAGTGAGTATCATGTCGAGATTAATGCCAATGGTTTTTCTCATCAAATGACGGAATTAGAAATTCGCTTCACATCTTCAAATTCTAGTTTTTTCAATCTGTATTCCCTGAATTATATCTCTGGATTTGAACATTCGATAAATATTAATTCATCACTCAGCGATTTATTTATTCCAAATCAACAAACAATGTCTGTTCTATCGGTAAAAATTTCAGCAGACAGAGGTGGAGTTTTCTTTGATGGGCAAGTCGATTACGAAAAAACGATTGAAGACCGATGGATAACCCTTCCCAACAAGACCTTTATCCCGGGCCGAACTCAAGTTGCAGTATCTCATCACGAATCATTAAAAGATACTCCTTCTCTATCATATGTGAAATTGGTATTATCATCTAGCAACTCACAACACGATTCGTTTGCGGAAATTACTATTGACAATTTGGACAGTGGTGGACGCTTTATCCAAAATTCAGGAGCGGGTGTAATTACTCTAGATGTGCAAAACTCTAGTTGGGATGGGATGAATGCAACTTGGTCTTTAAAATCAAATTGGATGTTAGACGACAATCCGAGAATTTACTGGTTGGTATATGCAATTAATGATGAGGGGTTGTATCTTGGTCCAGCAGTAGGCATTACAGGGAATGCTCAATATGCCGCATCTACGAACGATCTCGAAGTTATCTCTCTAAAAGCATGGTCGCAAGATAGGCCTCTTCATGACATAAGTGAGCCTTTGTGGCCTTTGAATGTAAAACCATCAAGCGAGGTTGTTATTCAGGGAGAGGTAAGATATTCAGGGGTAAACAACGATAACCCTATGCCCAACGAAGTCGATGTCATAATATCTTTACAATCTGAAGGAAATATTTTGTCCAACTTTTCCGCAAACATAGATTGGTATGGGAAATTCAACTTGACTATTGAAATTCCCGAGTATGTGTTTGACAGTGGAGAACTTGTTTACATAGTTCCTAAGTTGATCAATATTGGTAATAACGATCAAAATACTGCGAGTGACGCAACATCGCAATTCCAACGAGCGAGTTTTATCTTTGACGATAATAACTCAAGGGTTGTATCATTACAAATTGCAGCCCCTGGTGGAAATCAGCCTGCTGATGGACATGTTTGGCATCCAGGTCAAGATATACCGCTAATACTCCATTTACAAGATGATAACGGTCTACCAGCTACAATGCAATTGTGGTACAACCGAAGCGGCCGAGGGTGGGAATCCATTGATTTTCTTATTCCAATCGACTCAACCGATGTCGTCATTGACATACCCCTTATCGATGAATCAAGTATTCCTCTTCCAAATCAACAAGATGGGTATTTACATATCTATGTAGAAGGCAAAGATCTTGCTGGAAACCAATTATTAGATGGCGGTAATTCAACAAATCCCTATGCAACTGTATATGTTCAGCCTAGGTATTCTACAATTGTGAACGGAGACTCTATTGGATTAAATCTGGTCAACGGATTTTTGTTGTCAGGAAATACCCATGAATTTAATTTTACATTGTCAGACCAAAACGGTATTGATTCAATAGATCGTGTGAGTCTTGATCTGTCAAAAAATCATGGTTATTGTGATATTGAGTGGACCCCATGGAATGGAGAGATATCATATGATTCTGGATGTTTCATTAGATCCCCAAGAGTTGAACTGTCAAAGCGGTGGCAAGTAAATACTTGGGATGTAAAAATTTTATTTGAATTGAGGTGGGACTTAATCGATGACATAGATGAAGGAATGAAAACCCCATCTCTGAATTTCTGGGATGAGAATGCACCGTTGGAAGGATTTTCTTCAATTAGCCTTTTTTCTTGGCAACTTTATCAGGGATTAGATCTTAAGATATTAGATGCAATAGATAAAATCGCCCCTCTTGGAGAGTTTGTCGACGACATACTATACATCCATGCACAGGATGCTGTGGATATCGAGGTTTGTGCGTTTCATAGGGGCTTGAACATACCTGCTGAAAATTTACCGTTTAGTGCATCATATACCATTGAACTAATTGGAAATAATGATACCTCATTTATGGTTGGGAATTTCAATGCAAATGGTAAATCAACTAATCGATTTGTTATTGATTCAGCGTTTTACGGAACACAGATAAAATTACTAGCGGAAATTGACGGCGTTTCTGGTCATAATAGAACTGGGGACGACATGAATATACTCATCGACAGCGCTCCTCCAACCCTTATTCTGGCACCGGGGAACTTAGTGAGCATAGATTCGGACGAATTGGAAAATGTTCCCGTTGAATTAACACTGCATGATGACGCCGGTTTTTCATTATCCTCTGTGGCTATAAATTGGAAATTTGTAAACAATGGACGTATAATCGATGGATCAGAAGGGACCGATACGATACCTGTTAAATTTCAAAGTGAATCTTCAAGCCTATACTCTGGAAATGTAGATATGAACACATCTTTGAATTTACAAAAAGGAGATTCAATTATTATTTGGTTTACAGCAACTGACGCCGCAGGAAGGGAGGCTGTTGGTGTTGGTACTAATCAGGCAAATCCGTTTGAAACCGTTGTACGGTGGATAGCATATGAGCCAGAAATTGCTGAGATAGTTGCTAATCCCTATCGTCCAGAAATAGGAGATATAATCACAATCCAGTGCACTGTTACCAACATTGGAGTCATGGATGGAATGTCAAATCTAACATTGTTTGGAGAGAATAATAGAAGTTTTGAAACAGTAAATATTTCATTGAAATCCGGCGCTAGTAGTGTCCATAAATTTGAGATAGAAGCTTGGAAAACCGGAGATCTGGGCCTGTTTATACAAATCGACGGTGATGAAAATGTGATTATTCCAATATCTAACATTAAACAACGATCTGACGACTCTGCTGCATCTCAAAGTACCATCTTATCCCTCGCTGTATTATCAGTTATCGTCTCAGTACTTATTCTGATAATCGCCTATATCAGACGGAATCAGTATCATGAATATGATGAGGAAGAATGATGTTTAATGAACTCAGCCGATAACCAAAGCCGGAGTACCCGAGTGGTCAAAGGGGGCGCACTCAAGATGCGCTGCGAAATGCTTCGTAGGTTCAAATCCTACCTCCGGCACTCCCAGTTCCCTAACGAATATCAGTAACCTATGTCACGAAGGATTGCATTTACGAGGGGCCTAAATGTGTCACCGTGCGGATATGGAGAAACTACGTCAGCTACGTCTGCCAAATCTTCGAAACATCCTCCCACAGCGACGCTGTGACCTACAATCGCAAACATTGGTATGTCGTTGGGAGCATCTCCTACCGCTAAGATCTCTTCAGCAGACAAGCCCATTTTTTCTAATGCTATCTTGAGGCCTGAGCCCTTATCTAAGTGTGGCTCCATGAGGTGAATAGCAAACCCCGTCTTCACTACTGATAAATCGCTATATTCACTTTCTTCGATACATCTAGTTATCGAAATCAAGTCCTCATCAGGGAACAAGCACCATTCAGACTCTCGCCAATCATTTGTGTGTATCCCATCAGCATCTATGTCTACAACTGTTGAAAGGTAATTTGCAGCTTCTTTGGCGCGCTCTCCACTCGCTCTAACTATTGGCTTACCCCAATTAGGGTGCCAAACAACTCCTCCGTTCTCACAAACCATTGGCCCACTCGCACCGATAAACCGCCATAGCCCATATGTTAAACCTCTAACATTACCAGTTGCTAAAATTATGGGAATTCCGGCATCCTCTAATTCTCGCAGTGCCTTGATTGCACCGAGGTGGATCTTCTTGTTTGAATCTGTGATAGTTCCGTCTATGTCAACAGCGATTGCTTTAGGTTTCCAATTATCTGGTAACCACTTCATAGAAATCCCTCGGGGTTGTTGTTCAATACGCTTACTATGCGAGCATTCATCATCGATGAATAATTGCATGGGTTTGTGCAGGAAGATTCGTCTGAATTCTTATCCCTCGAGGACGATGAATCCCCCGAGATGGAAAAACCCCAGAAATCGTCCAGCAAACCAGTTCCTATCAACCTCCAAACATCTGGATCATACCCTACGCAGTCAAGCGATACAATAGATGCTGAAGTAGTTGATATGACAATTGTCGAAGAATTTGCTGGAAATTATACAGTTACGTGGCCAATTGAAGACATGGATTGTCCTGATTGTGCGTACAAAGCGATGAGTGCATTGAATCGTCTCCCACAAGTAGATAGATCAATGATTAGTGCTACTGAAGGTACTGTGACTTTAGACGTAAATTTTGAGAAAGGTAGTGCCTCCGAAGCTTCTGCAATTCTTAGCTCTCTAGGTAATCCTCCGAACCTTCCTTACATGCAGATATCAGGTGTAAAAGCATCAGATGTTGCTAGTCGTCATTCAGTTACTATCAAACGGTTACCAAGGATATTCAAACGGCAGCCAGGTGTTCTGGATTGCGAGGTTGACAAGCAAGGGAAAATTATCTTACAAATGCTACCAGAACCCGCCAATGACCTACGGATAGTAATGGAAGACGCTTTGAAACAAATAATCGGCGGGAATTATGAATTGAAAGAAGAAACAGGGAAAAGAATTCTTCCTTCGCAATGGAGGATGATAGGAGCCGGGTTTTCTTTTGTAATGTTGGTTTTAGTAATTATTTCCGAGTCCCTTTCAGGTAACAGGTGGTTAGTCGGAGCCTTCGGGTTAAGCGGAGTATTACTCGGAGGTTTCAAGATGATGAATCAGGCTTGGGCTTCTGTAAAAAATCGCCAACTTGTATTCCAATTGTTAACATCACTTGCGGTTATTGGAGCTTCCATTCTAGAAGCTTGGAGTGAGGCTTTAATGGTTATCATTCTGGTAGCTTGGACAGAACATATGAAGGAAGAGGGGTTAGTAAAATCTAGGAAGGCAATGCAAGGTGGCTTAGATCGTATACCACGTATGGCAAGGAGAGTATCAAAAAAGTTCAGTGGAGGATTTAGTATTGTTAGCACCCCCCAGCCCATAACCCCTGAAGCATTCAATACATTTACAGCTGAAGAAATTCCAATTGGCTTAGTCATCAAAGGGGACCATCTAGAAATTCGCAGCGGAGAATTAATTCCTGCTGATGGTGTTATTATTTCTGGATCTGGTTCAATAAATCGAGCCCCACTTACTGGTGAGTCCGTACCAGTTGAGGTGGCTGTGGGCGATGAATTGCAAGCAGGTTTGACTTTGGCAAGAGGTCCTGTAAAGATTGACGTGACGGCGGTGGGAGATGATACAAGATTGTCAGGGTTGATTGACAAGGTATACGAATTCAAAGAACAGCCTACTAGATTACAAGGGGCAATAGAAAGTTTTACTGCAATATGGATTCCTGTTGTTTTGATAGGCGCTTTCTTAGCATGGTTGATTCAACCTGGTGCAGACCCAAAACTGATACTACTTCTGTGGGTAGTTGCTTGCCCATGTGCTTTATTATTGGCCTCACCAATACCCCATGCAGCAGGTCTTGCTAGAGCAGCAAGAAACGGTACGATTGTAAGAGGTGGTGATGTGTTGGAATCTCTATCAAAAGTCAATCTAGCTCTTATTGACAAAACAGGAACACTTACCTCAGGGAAGCCTAGAATAGGTAAAATTACTCTATCTCGGGGTCGTAAAAGAGAATCCGCAATTGGGCTTGCTGCTGGTATTGAGGCCTCGTCTAATCACCCATACGCTCAGTCAATTATATCCTACGCTTCGGAAGAAGACATCCAGCCACTGAACGTATCGAGTATAACCGATGGAGAGGATGGGGTATATGCCAAATTAAATGGTGCAGATGTTGCTTTTGTTAGAGCAAATGAGTCCATGCTAACTGGGAAACTTTTGACCGCATTAAAAGAAGCGCAAAAAGAAGGACATGGAGCAAGTTTACTAACAAAAGAAGGGAAACCAGTCGCATTATTTACATTCATTCATGATGACTTAAGAGATGGCAGTCCTGAGTTAATAAAAACTCTATATGAGCAGGGTATTAATGTAGAAATCCTATCGGGCGATAATCAAGATGCGGTCAATAATATGGCGAGAGAAATTGGTATGCCGCAGTCGGCAGTAAGAGGAGATATGACTCCTGAAGCAAAAGTAAGGTGGGTGCAAGAAAGGTCCAAGACTCACATCACAATGATGATTGGAGACGGATTTAATGATGCAGCTGCCATGGCAGCCTCGGACGTAGGAATTGCGATTGGCAGTGGAGAATCAACCAATCTAGAAGCAGCCGATGTATTAGTTCCGGGTGAAGATCCTAGATTAATTTCTCAATTAATTGACCATTCGAGAAAAACAAATTCTGTTTTGATGTGGAATATTGTTTATTCTGTTGCAATCACATTAGCATTAGTTTACGGAGTGTTAGTAGATTTATACGACAATTTGGCTTTCGGAGTTCTGGTTCATGAATTAAGTGTGATTGGAGTAATTGTCAACGGAGCAAGGCTTTCGGGTAGTGGAGGAACAGTAAAGCTGATACAAGACATAGCAGTTTCTATTTGGAACGGAACAGTCGAATCGTATCGCACATTATTCACCATTAACAAACCAAAAGTAAACGCTACCTTCAAGCCTCATAACCATTAGGGCATAATAACGGTGATAGATATGGCTAGGATTCATGCAGACCCGGTCAGCACTTCTCTGATGCATCCAACCCGCAGAGCGCTGTATGTCGCTCTTCTTGATGCTGATGAATACACTACTGTCCAACTTCAGAAAATTGTTGGCGTTGACAGATACAATCTCTATCATCACTTGAGGAAATTAGAATCTCTAGGTTTGGTAATGAATCATAGAGATCAAGGAAGAACCAGATGGTGGTGTGTAATTGATAGAGTACCACTACCAAGCGATGGTTCGATTGAGACTGCTAATAATTCACTTGGGTCAATTGATTTATCAAATCCGAGAGTTCAAGCGGCAGCAAGAACAATGCTAAGGGAATTATTAGACCTTTCTGGATCCAATCTCTCTCTCGAAACTGTGAGTCTGGAAAGTTTAGAGATAATAGGAAGGAAGAACTAAAATTTCACAATGATATTCTAATACAGGATTTGGTTAATTATGCTAGAAGAAGAGACACCTGGTATTGAATCAAAAATTGGGGCACCCGACCTGTCTTGTCCAAAGTGCGACCAACTTTTGCCTAATGGGTTGGGAATTATTCATTGCGCTATGTGCAAATCCGATGTAAAAGTTGAACATGAAGGAACCAGGAAAAAATGGCGACAAGAGAAGGTAAGTTGTCCTGACTGCTCTAAAATTTTAGTTGTGGGAGTGGATAAAAGGCCTGCGAATCTGCAATGCTCAGCGTGTGGCTCTCACTTTGTTCTAAATCCACATAAGCCAAAAGTTGAGATAAGTTGCCCAGCGTGTGATAGAAAATTACGGATGAATAAGCGCCCAGGTGAGAGAGAGGTATTATGCCCAGCGTGTGACGTTTCATTTAAGGTAAAGTTCTGAGGGATTATTGTATGAAAACCACATACAGGATGATGGGTTTAGCAGACTATATTACCATCTCTAATGGCATACTCGGGACCTGTTCGATATTTCTATTGTTACTAGCGGTAGAGGATATATCAGCTAATCCATATGATGCAGGAATCAAAACTGATTACGTTTGGGGTGCAATGTTGTGTATTCTTCTCTCTGCGCTTGGAGATATTATTGATGGACCAATAGCACGAAGGTATTCTAAGAGGCAGATATTAGGTGGCTCTCTTGACATAATGTCTGATTGCATCTCATTTTGCGTTGCTCCAGCATTATTGGTATTCGTCATGTTTGGAAGGTGGGGAGAAGCAAGCCCGCTTTGGACTATTAGCCTTGCAATCGCTTGCTGTTGGTTAATAGCCTGTGGAATGTTAAGACTTGCTAGATTCCAACACGAAAAAGGAGGTAGCGTTCCTTATTTTTACGGTTTATCCTCGCCAGCAAGTGCGATGTTGATTATTTCCGTTGCGGGTTTGATATGGCTTCAACCTTCCTCAGGGATAGGCCCTGATCTTTCTCAGTCAAATTGTGCTATTTGCTTTGGTGAGGGCGATCATCCGTATCTTGATTTCACGATTTTGCCAATATTGGTAATAAGTGGAGGTCTAATGATATCAGATAGAAAGATGTCTAAATTGAAATCTGGTTTCCCTTTACGCTTATCGGCAATACAATTTGCTGCTGTATTGTTTGCAGTTATTCACGCAATGTCATTTACAAAAAAGGACGACTTTGCAAGTGATTTGGATGGAACAGCATTCACGATGTTATTATTCTCTATTTCGTTGATTTTGATGTTGATTTATATTATCTTCGGACCTTACATTGTAAGAAGCGAAATGATATCGGATGAGGAAGACTAGTGGTAGATGCGAAATGTCGTATAAATCGTGGCGCGCACAGTGATTTACATCGCGTTCCTTATCTATTATGAGAGCTGGATATATTAGTGGATGGGGATCCTATGAGTGCTAGCGTTAGCAATTCAGGAGCGAAAAGTAGTGATATTAGAGGGGAATCAGGTCATATGGACCTCTCAAAATTAAGGTCACAATTGACGTCCACACCCAGTCCTACTTTGGATCAAACCATGATGAAAAGTTCTCGTTTCCGCGAAGAGGAAAGACTTCGTGCGAATATTAGAAGACAGGCAAAGTTACGCAGAGAGGCACTTGCAGAGCGAATTTCCGTTATGCAAGATAACATGGCGTCAGAACTCGATACGCAACATCAAATGACCCTTGAGTCATTTGAAAGAGACTTACGAATGCAAATGGAAGATGAACTATCTAAACTTGAATCTGAGACCTTGACTCGAGAAGAGATTAGACTCAGAGAAATGCACGAGATGCAATTGGAGAGGGAAATCCACTCGTTAACGGAATTATTAGAGGTAGAACAAAAACGCAAGGTCGAGGAACATAGAGTTTCAGTAATTTCTCAACTTGAAGGACAGTTGTCAGAAGAGCATAGGCAAAGGCTTTCATTGCAAAGGGAAAGATTAGAAATTGAATTTAACCAATCGCTACAAAAGAAAATCCGTGAGCTAGAGGCTACAATACAAAATGAGATGGAAAGTCGATTTTTGGATATGGAGTCTATTGAGGTCCAAAAATTGGAAGAAACTCAATCCCAAAAGTTAGCGGAGCGAGAAGAATCATTACGTCGGGGCATAAGAACTCGACTTGAGCAGCAACTGAAATTGAGATTGAAACAGAGGGAGGCTGCAATGCGGGCTGAATATGAAAGACGCAGCCTTAGGCTAGAAGAGGACATCGCAGTTTCCATACAGGAAGAACTAGAAAATCGTTTGAAATCAGAAACCAAAGAATTGGAAGAAAGGATGAGACAGGACGTTGAATTGGCTGTTGCGAGGCGCAAAGAGCAGCTGCGCGGTGAGGTAGAACGTCAAATTGAACAAAAGCAGTCTGAAAAACTGGCTGAACGTAAAAGCCGACTGCGAGAAAAATATGATTTGACATTTTCCAAAGCTGTCGATGATATATCGAAATCATTGGAATCTGAAATTGAATCTGAATTAGAAGCAAGAATGGACCAAGAATTTGCAGCATACAGAAATGCAAGGGAGGCAGAGATACAGAACCGACTAGCTCGCTTTAGATACGAGAGAGAAGCGGAATTACACGACCAAATGTCAAGTAAGTATGATGCGAAGAAAACAGATTGGTCTGAAAGATTGGAACTTGAATTCCAAGCCAGAGAAACCGCTGCAAGGAAAGCGATTATGTCAGAGATTGATGGCCGTCTGAGGAATGAAAGAATAACTCAAGAAACAGATTTAGATCTCCTCAAAGAAGAAACTGTTCTAGAATTGGAGGCTGAGATGGAGCAGCGTCTTGCAGAATTCAGAGCAAGGAAAGAGGATGAAGTTGCAACTCAGCTTGAAAGGCAATTAGACAAGCGAGAGGAGATAATGAGAAACAAAGCCATGATTGAGGTTCGAAAGCGTGAAGCAAATATCCGCGCTGAGATTGAAGCTCAACTTGGTGTGAAAAGGGCAGAAATTCGGGACAGATTATCTTCCTTGACCCAGCAAATGGATGATTTCCGTCAAATGGCAGAATCAAAAATGAGGGAATCAATAGAGGGTAAAGTCCAAAGTGAGATAGAAGCAGATGAGGCCAGATTAGCCGAACAACAGTCTGAATTTGATACATTACAATCGCAAGACAGTAGAGCAGAGAAGAGACAATCTTGGCTGCAGGCAATATCGGGTAAGGGAACCCAAGCAAGACCAATCCAGGTTGGCCTTGATCCATCCGCTTTGGGTGCAAGACCAGATTCGCTCGGAGCCGCAGCGGGTAGAGCGCCACGTGGTGCCTTAGCACAAGCGGCCGCTCAGCATGCGCCTTCCCTAGGATTGGCGGGTATGAGGGCACCAAGGTCTGCGGCTAAGTCACTTAGCGGAGCCCAACCTTTGGCTCGCCCAGTTAAGGCTCCTATCGGAAATGTGCAAGCGTCAACAGGGACAGTTAATTTGCCGCAACCAATCCATCCAAAGATAGTTCGTCAGCCAATTCAGCAACCAGTGGTATCTCTACCAACTGCTATTGAGCCGATAATAGAACCAGTTAGAGAAGAAATTGTGAAGAAACCAGAACTTGATGTGTCTGGTATATTGGACGTAAAGCCCGAAATCGAGGAAATCGAACCAGAGGAATTGATAGAAGATACTCCAAGTGTGGATATAGAAGAATCGATTACAGAGCCACAAGTAATCATAGAAGAAGAACAAGAAGAAACAACTTCAGAAGAAAAAGTCGATATTGAGGAATCTGAAATTAAACCGGTAACGACAGCAACTCTGATGCCCATTAAGAAACTGGAGGCAGTTGAACAAACCACTGTGCTAAAACCCGTTACTAAAGCGGTCCTAACTCCGATTAAAAGTCGAGGTCCTCCACCGTCATCAGAGCCGGGAATGAAACCAGGAAGCCGTTCTAACAAAACCGAAACCACAACACTAAAGCCGGTTACTGTATTGAAACCTGTGGAATCACCAAACACTACTTTAAACATTGAAGAAAAAGAAGAATAGCGTGAAGACCAAACAAATGCTCCATTCCGAGCCCTTGATACGTCATCAATTACTGGCACGTGATATGAGGAAGGTCCTCGCTGTATTACTTGCTTTGTTGGTTTTACCGGTTTTACCTCAGGTTGAAGCAGAGACGAATTTGCTAGATGTTGGAGTAATTGACACGTTAGACGATCGTCTGGTTCATACTTCTTTCTCCTCATCATCTACGTTGTTAACTGTAACAAACACAGGGAACATCTCTGAGCATTTTTGGGGTAGTGGCCAACTGATAACTCAATGGTCAATCGAGCTTAATGTAACAGCTAATTCTGCAACGCCTGATGCTACTGGCTTACAGGTCGCAGTTGCCCATTCAGAGGGCGTCTATGTAATTAATACAGAACTTAGAATAGTCTCTAAGTCTATCAATACTTCAAATTCTGTTGATTATGTGGTATGGGACACAGAGGGCAATATTTGGATAGGTTACTTTGGAGGAGAGCGCAGGGCCAAGGAATATGATAACAACGGTTGGACCATGACTGCTACTCCTACCCACAACACAGCAATGACTTCTATGACAATTATTTCAGAGGATAGAATCGTCACAGGTGGTAGAGACAACCTAGTGAAGGTATCTGGTCAAGATGGAATTCTACAGACCAGTCTATCGGATTTCACGTCTTATCCAAGCAAGATTATCAACGACGGTAATGGGAATATCCTGGTGGGATGCGCCAACGGTGATTTGTTTAGATATGATTTCACTGATTGGTCTATGGAGTCTACTTCAATCTCCAGTTCACAGACTATTATCTCGATTAACATAGGTGCTGGCGGAGAGATTTTGGTTGGGACGCAGAACGGGAAACTTCACGTGATAAATGCAACAACTTTCACTGAAACTTCAGATTTCAATGCTGCAGGTAGGGTTATGATGGGAGTTTATGGTAACTCAGGTGAATTATACATCATTTCAGCTTTCTCTCTATCTTCCAAAATCAGGCTCTATGATTTAGATACAGATGGAGATGGAGTAACAGATAGTCAGGATTTATTCCCTGAGGATTCAACTCAAAGTGAGGATACAGATGGAGATGGGTATGGAGATAATGGTGATGGCAACAATCCAGATGCATTCCCGCTCGATCAATCACAATGGTCAGATACAGACGGTGATGGGTATGGAGATAATTCGGATGGTAACCAATCTGACGCATTTCCAAATAATTCGTATCAGTGGACAGACACAGATGGTGATGGATACGGAGATAACAAAAATCAGCAGGGCGGAGATAGATTCCCTGACGAGCCAACACAGTGGAAGGATACAGACGGAGATGGCTTTGGTGACGAAGAAACTGGATTTAATGGAGATAACTGTCCATACCAAAATGGATTCTCAACATTAGACAGAACGGGCTGCAAGGACTCAGATGGAGATGGTTATTCAGACCCTGATGAGAGTTGGACTACCGCCAATGGCGCAGATTTTGCCATTTATGATGACTCTCAGTGGGTTGATACTGATGGAGATGGATATGGTGATAACCTGCAAGGAAACGATCCAGATACTTGTCCATTGGAGTGGGGTAATTCTACTGAAGCATACGTTCCAGAAATGCAAAACGATGGTAGTATGTCTCTAACATTTGTTGTGATTGAGAAATTTGGATGTATTGATACTGATGGAGACGGATTCTATGATTTCGGAGACGACCTGCCAAACGATAAACGTGATTACCGAGATAGCGATGGAGACGAGGTCGGATTTAGTATGGATTATAATGACTCCAACAAACTTATTCAGACCAAAACCGACCATTGTGAAATAGTTCTGAACGATGTATCAGAGGACTGCTTAGGAATTAGAGACTCTGATTATCAGCAGTATGTTCTCAAGCAAACACAGGATGGTAACTCGGTAGAGACTTATTATGAATGGGTAGATGGATCTGATGATAATGCAGAATCCTCAAAGAGTGATGACTACGTTGACAAGGCGCTTGAAATCGCGCCAATTCTTGGAATTGCATTCATATCTGTTGTTGCAGTAATCCTTCTAGTTGCAGCAATTGGGAAAGCGAGGAAGAGGAAAGAACTTGTCAAAACCTATGGCGTTCCTTATGTTTCTGAGGATAATAGCGCAGAAACAGAGGCTCTCCAAGGAAAGGCTGGGTTATCTGCTGTTGGAGGAGTAGAATCCGGCAAGTTTTGGGATGACGAAGTTAAACCAATGTCAATCTCTGAAAATACAGAAAGTGTCGAAGATGGATTTGGTGATATAGATATCAAGTCAGATAAAGTGCAATCTGAGTCTTTGGGTGTGATGGAAGAATCTTCATCCATTGAAGAACTAGCAGGAATCGAAGATGATGCTCAGTCAGAGGTTGAATCAGCAACTAAATCTCAAGAAGTTCAACAGGAGCCAGTAGCACCACCATTGCCAGCCGAGGGTTTACCCGAAGGCTGGAGTATGGAACAATGGAAATGGTACGGAGCACAGTGGCTTGCCAACCAAGAAAAGTGATCAAACCTTTTTGTGCCATGAAATTGGTAAACTCGACTTTAATTTGCCTAATTCATCACCAGAATAAACAGACTCACCATCAACTTTTATCGTGCTTGTAATCAACCACAAAATCGCATTCCAACTTTTATGAGCAGCAAATAATTCAATATCTCCCGAACATGCTTTGATAAGCATTTTTCCAGCATCACTTTGCTTGTCAAATATTGCATGAACAAGGTCCTGAGTGGATAATTTGTAACCGGATGGTTTCCAATCCATTCAGACACCTCAAATTTTGAATGGAGCTAAGTTGAGCCTTTGAACAAGATGCTCTGCGCTAACATCTGCAACTTCTTTCATCTGTTCTCTAAGAGAATCTAGTTCCCCATTCATCGTAGATAATTTGTACGATCTAATCATCTCGGCGAGAAATGTATCAACACTTTTGTGTCCATTCATCGTTCTGAGTGTATTTAGTTGTCTGCGCACTTCATAACTTACACATACAGAGGTCATACCTTCTCCTGCTGCCATATGTTGTGATGGAACTTTGCACTACTTGAAACGTGCGTGAGATGAATACTTGTTACTGCATATTTCAGTAACACTTAGAACTCTCGGCCTTGTTTTTCCAATAGTAATCTTGGATGTTCAGTTACGCCAAACTGCCTTCTCATTTCTAGAACCCTTTCATGATACTCTTTTGTCAAAGACCAATATTCTCTGCTGCCAGCTCCAGCACCGCTGTTACTAGGCTTGTTTAGGATGACAGTTGGAGCGCCCGTCCAAGCTGCCTCTGCAACCTTAGCGAGTCTTCGTATTGGTGTCTTGAACACCTTACGAGGAATTTTAGCTTCTACTTCATCACAAACATGGAGCGACAATTTGGATCTTTGGTCCACCATTGTCATTGCAACACCAAAAATCTTCAAATTGCGATTAATTCTCTTCTGAATCATTTTTACGCTATTCATTAGCATGCTGAAACCCTCTAGGGCATAGTATTCAGCCTGTACAGGAATGAACACCCAATTTGCTGCACATAATGCATTGATTGATAATAAACCCAAGGAAGGAGGCGTATCGATAATTATGTGGTCAAATTTGTCTATTACAGGGGCAAGGGCCTCTCTGAGCCTAGTTTCACGACCAATTCTATGACTTAATTCGATTTCTGCACCAGAAAGATGTATATCGCTTGGCAGAAGCCATAAATTGTCAACTTTCAAGTCATTTGGAATCCTCTTTGCGTTTTCATTACGCTTACTCCAGGCTTTCTTCATGGAGTTTGTAAGTTCTTCAGGTGATATCAGATATTCCTCCATCAAAGGTAGGTCTTCTCCACCATCATTAACTAGTAAATCATATGCGGTTTTCTTTATTTTCTTCTTCTCAACGCCAAATGACGTTGCACAATTACCTTGTGGATCTAAATCAATTAACAAGACTTTAGATGGTGGAAGTTTGAATTTACTGGAACCCTTTGATAATGCTGCAGCAAGATTGACTGCTGTTGTTGTTTTCGCACATCCACCCTTTTGATTAGCAACTGCGACAACCATCTTGTATGGATTCAATCATACCCCTCCTTTCCTTAACACTCGGTAAACCAGCCAGTAAAGTCCTCCCCTGTAAAGGATAGCATTTTGTGAGGAGCAATCATCCTTGTTGTATAACAGGTACGGGAACTTCGGAAAGTATCTTTCTTACAATGTGCATACCAGTGATTCCCCGAATCTTAGCCTCGGGTTTCATGACAATTCTATGGGATATAATCTGAAGTGCTATACCTTTGATATCATCTGGTATAACATAATCTCTACCATCTATTGCAGCTGCAGCGCGACCCGACTTGAACAATGATTGACTTGCACGAGGTGAAGCTCCGTTCACAACTCTATGGTCTTCTCTAGTTCGCTGAACAATTTCTACGATGTATGAAAGTATTGCTGGATCAACATGGACTGTTTCAAGAGCCTTCTGCATAGCAACGACTTTTTTTGGTGATGTTATTTGTTCAACATCGTGCTGGTCCTTTCCTCGAAGTTTTCTTCGAGCGAGAATGGCTTTTTCCTCTGCACGATCAGGGTAACCCATACTCATCTTCATTAGGAATCTATCCATCTGAGCTTCTGGAAGTGGATATGTTCCCTCTTGTTCAATTGGATTCTGTGTAGCAAGAACAACAAACGGTGCTGGTAGTTTGTGTGTGATACCTTCGATTGTTACCTGTTTTTCTTCCATTGCTTCAAGAAGTGCTGCCTGCGTTTTGGGAGGAGCTCTGTTAATTTCGTCAGCGAGGAGTATGTTGGAGAACAGTGGCCCTGCTCTAAGTTTGAATTCACCAGATTTTTGATCATACATGTAAGTACCCATGATATCGCTTGGAAGCAGGTCGGGAGTAAACTGGACACGCTTGAACTTACATCCTAAAGCTCTTGCAAATGTGTTTGCAAGAAGGGTTTTTGCAAGTCCGGGAAAATCCTCTAGGAGCATGTTTCCGTTTGATAGAATTCCTACTGTAACTCTTCTCAAATTTTCATTCTTTCCGATAATTACTTTCGATACCTCACCCATTAGTGAGTTTGTGATAGACGAAACGGTAGCGATAAGGTCTTTTGTTCGGTGGTCACCTGTTGGTGCCCCTGTCTGGAATCCCGCATTCATACTACTAACCTCTCTTGGTACAAAACGACAACCAAAACCTACCATACTTCAAAGTATTGCGTCCCCAAGTCGTAAACTAGATGAGAATAATGATGAAAATTATCTCCCCCAAAAGTGGTCGTTTTTCCTGTGAAGGAGCGTAATTTGTTCTAAAATTTCTTCCTCAATGGGGGTTAGGTCTAATTTTCTTAACCTTTTAGCATGGGATGCGGGAATATCTACCCAAAATTCGTCACCCTCATCTATGTGTCTGCCAACGGTTGGACCCATTACTGCGACAGCCAATTCCTCGCCTTGTCGTCCCTCTTTAACATCCTCACTACCTCTTGTTCTCAGGCTCTTTATTTGTCCGATTTGGGTTCCGTCGAGTTTCATGATTCTCTGCCCGACATGCACTCTGCCACCTAAAACTCTCATACCTACAATTGCTGGTCCCTTGTTCCTGAACGTGTGATCCTCAAGATATAGTAAGTGGCCAGGATAAACTAGATTCTCTCTTGCGGCAGCTTCGATACTTGCTTTTGTTTCTTCTCTCCAAGTTTCAAAGTCCTCTATTATCTTGTAAATTATGTCTGCATGTATGAATTTTATTTCAGCATCATCGCCTGATAATTTTGGCTGGACTTCTGAATTGCCTTTTACTGAAAAACCTAGGATTATCTGATTCAGAGGGTCTTCAGCGCATTGTGCCGTTATGATGTCTCTCTTGTTAACAGGGCCGACGGTTGCCATGCGTATTGGTATCTCCAATTTTCCAAGCTCAAAGGCTAGTGCCTCAAGCCCCCCAACTGTATCAGCTTTAATCACAACACCGTCTTCTGCAATCCCTACGGAAATTGTTGCCTCTTTTCTAGCCTCTTGATTTGCTAAATCCTTAGCCTTCGTGGTGTTAGTCTGGCGTAATGTAGTTCCTGCCAGAACGTTCTCAAGACCAGGTGCAATAATTTTCAGACCACATGCAGCAACAGCCTTCTCACAAGCTTCCCATCTGTCTCCCGCATCTCGCATCTCAGCCATACCTTTTGGTCTAAACATTCCTTTTATGTGGGTAGAAAAAGGTCCATCGCTGCCAACCAGTGTTATACTATCTCCGACGTTTAATTCGCCCCTATTCAGAATAACATCCACTGTCTTTCCCAATCCTCTTTCATCTTTCATTTCAAGAACTGTTGCCTCACCATTACCTAATGTGTCTCGCAATCTATCCTCTAAAAATCTCTCAGCGAGCCCAACTGTTACAGTTAACAGGTCTTGTAAACCTTCTCCGTCTTTAGCAGAACAGGGCACCATGGCTAAATTAGATTTGAAGTCCCTAATCTTGTCGTACCTCTCAATATTGAATCCATGTTCGCTAAATTGTCCCAGTAATTTCCAATATTTTTCTTCAAAAAATTGTTTGACGTCATCTCTTTGCTC
>CETL01026472.1_pt1 | contig 20093 bp, 11 predicted proteins | sample 356371 | NCBI WGS metagenome assembly CETL01 (sample SAMEA2622518, study PRJEB7988) | marine metagenome | biome: marine biome (ENVO:00000447); feature: surface water layer (ENVO:00002042); material: "saline water (ENVO:00002010), including plankton (ENVO:xxxxxxxx)" | depth 5 m | reverse complement strand
ACGTTCGCAACGAGCTTTGCATTTATTGTAACGTCTTCTCCACGCTCACCGCTACCCCTGGTTGCTGCTCGGTGAAGATTCCCTGAGACATACTCTAGCGATAGCGCTGAGCCATCTAACTTCGGTTGTGCCAGATACCTTCGCCCACCAAAGGTCGACTGTTGAACAAAGTGAATTATATCATCATCAGAAGTCCCTTTATCCAAAGATTGCATAGGAAACATATGCTCTACTTTTACAGTCCCAGGGAGCGGTTCTGGGCCAACCTGATGTAAAACTGCATTATCCGGATCTAAGTCCTTTAATTCATCCCAAAGGGCGTCGAATTCTTGATCTGTAATCTCCGGAGCAGAATGATTGTAATACAGGTCTCGATGATATCTGACTGCGTTAGCCAGATATTCGATTCGCTCACCGCCGCCCATGGTTATACGTAGAGAGCGGGGATTATCAATATCACGAAAATTGCAATCCAAGAAGTTCCACGTCGGGCAAGGGACACCTAGTCATAATCGATTTTGGAAGAATCCTAATATGAATCTCTGCAACAACATGAACAACGCACTGGAACATATGGCCTGCATGCACATTATTTTCATCATCTGACCAGCAACAGTGTATGTGTGTAAACGCCTCTCCGTTAACTGTTCTAGCAATATTTCCCGAAAGGCTAACAAGTTCAGAAGGTGGCTCTAAATTGCGACGGATATACACTCCTTCTTGATTCATGTAACCATAAACCATCTCCCTAGTTCTCCCAATTCCACTAGTTATGGCGGCAGCATTAAATCCGACTAAATCTGCAAGCTTTTTCAGAGTAGAATGGACTTCTTCGCCGGGGTCTAATCTCACAAAGAGGTCCGTATCACTAAGAGTATATTCCATAAGTGGATTTGTAGCGAACCAATCAAATTATGATTTGCATAATTTCAATTTGGTTATCTATTACGATTATTAACATAACAAGAGCGTTTAGCGGGGCTATGGGTGAGACGGGGCCATTCCGCAGATTGCTGAGATATATGGCACCTCACAAGGGGACTTTCCGACTTGCGGCTTTGTGCTCAATATTGAATAAGATATGGGATTTAGCACCTCCGCTTATCATCGGACTAGCGGTTGATGTTGTTGTTCAGAAAGACTCTTCCTTTCTGGCTGGTTTTGGATATACAGACCCGTGGAATCAACTAATTATCCTATCAATTCTGACATTTCTAATTTGGGCGCTAGAGTCATTATTCGAATACTTCTATGGTATACTGTGGCGTAATTTAGCCCAAACCGTACAGCATGAACTTCGGGTCGAAACCTTCGGACACGTGCAAGAACAAGCTATGGGATGGTTTGACGAAAGGCAGAAAGGAGACATATTGGCAATATTAAACGATGATGTGAATCAGTTAGAACGGTTTTTAGATAAAGGTGCTAATGACATGTTACAAGTTACTACAACTGTAATAGTGGTAGGGGCTGTGTTCCTACTAATCTCCTGGCAGGTTGCAATCCTTGCAGTTCTTCCGATCCCGATTATTATCTGGGGATCATTTCTGTATCAAAAAAATCTAGAGCCAAAATATGCAGATGTTCGAAACACTGCGGGAAGGTTAAACGCCCTACTTGAAAATGACCTTTCGGGGATGACTACAATCCAGTCTTTCACTGCTGAAGAAAGAGAACTAAAGCGTGTCGAGGACTTAAGCAACGAGTATCGAGAAGCCAATAGAGAGGCTATACGGTTGTCAGTTGCATTTGTACCCCTAATAAGAATGGCAATATTATGCGGCTTTACAGCAACTCTGCTTCTAGGAGGGTGGTTGACACTTGAGGATAAATTAGCTATCGGTGCGTATTCAATTCTTGTATTTATGACACAAAGACTCCTTTGGCCATTAACCCATTTAGGAGAGACCTTTGATTTGTATCAAAGAGCGATGGCGTCGTCAACAAGGGTGTTGGATGTCTTGAGTTCCCCAACTGAAATCCAGCAAGGAGAACACTCACCTAGCAGAGACGATATTTCTAAATCAGATATTGTGATAACGAATCTAGATTTTGCTTATCCGAATAGAGAGAACGTTTTCACTGATCTAAATCTAATAATAGAAGCGGGAAAAACTACTGCCTTCGTTGGTGCTACCGGTGCAGGGAAAACCACTCTTATCAGGTTACTACAACGATTTGCCGAACCTACGGAGGGACTCATATCATGGACTGATGAGCCGTTAACAAATTGGAGGTTGAAGTCATTGCGAGGTGCAATGGCATTGGTTGATCAACATATTACTCTCTTCCCTACAACGATTCTTGAGAATATTAGATACGGAAACCCATCTGCTAGCGATGAAGAAGTTAAATCGGCAGCTATTGCTGCTGAAGCAAGTGAATTCATAACGGAATTGCCAGATAATTGGAATACGCTTGTTGGAGAAGGCGGGCATAGGCTATCGGGAGGTCAAAGACAGAGACTCGCTATCGCTAGAGCAATACTGAAAGATGCTCCTTTGCTAATACTTGATGAGGCCACTTCAGCAATTGATAATGAAACTGAGGCAGCACTACAACGTTCGATAAATAAATTATCAGAAAATCGAACAGCGGTAATTATTGCCCACAGAATTTCTACCATCAGAAATGCTGATAGAATTATTGTCTTAGAAAATGGGAAAATAATCGAAGATGGCTCTCACGACGATTTAATAGCACAAAATGGGCAATATTCAACCATTTGGAATATTCAAATTGGTGCCAGAATGGTAAGATTCTGACAGGAAAAAATACACTCTTTTATATATGGTGTGTTTGAGCGAAGCTTGATGATTAAATCTAACCTAACTAGAACATCAAGCCTAATATTGGTGGGAACACTGTCGCTTCTAGCGATTGGAAACGTATCAGCAGAATTGAACAATGGAATACTAGAATCAGACGACATGGTCGGTGTTTCCTTTTGGCTCGCAACTGCTATGATGCTCGCTTCAACAGTGTTCTTCATCCTAGAAAGAAATAATGTAGCAACAAAGTGGAAGACATCTATGACCGTTGCAGCGCTGGTAACTGGTGTCGCATGGTACCACTACACATACATGCGCGAGCACTGGGAAAAGACTGGTGAATCTCCGCTAGTTATGCGATACGTCGATTGGTTGATCACTGTGCCGCTACAGGTATCTGAGTTCTACCTAATTCTAGCAGCAATTGGTGCAGCATCTGCTGTATTGTTCTGGAAATTGTTCGGAGCATCCATCGTAATGCTCGTTGCTGGATTCTTAGCAGAGTCCAAGGAACTTGATGACGGTTTAACCTACCCGCTATTCGCAATTGGTGTCTTAGCATGGCTATACATCATTTACGAGCTATGGGCTGGTGAAGCAAAGGAAAAGGTCAGCGATGCAAGCGAAGGAACACAATTCGCTTTCAAAGCAATGGCAATTATCCTAACCGTTGGTTGGGCAATCTACCCACTAGGGTTCATGATGGGCCAAGGAGATGAACCTAACTTTGATGCATTGAACATACTATACAACATCGCTGACGTAGTCAACAAGACTGCGTTCGGTATGATGGTCTGGTATGCAGCAACCATGGACACCAAGGCTTCCTCATCCGAGGAATGAGATTCACTCTTCTTCTTTAAGAATAGATAGAATCTTTTGAGCTACGACAGCCAATGTGGCAATTTTACCGCCCAGGGGGAGGGGCCCGAAAGGGCCCCAACCCTTGCGCAACAACATTATCCTCTTCTTTGGTTGCTTTTTTGGTAACCTCAGTCTATTCCATTCATACCTCTGTCCATCTGCAAATAGATGTGTAGAAGTAATTGCATATCTTTTAGGAACTAGTAAAGAAACTAAATGCAAGGCTAGAAGAATATCCCAAATCCAAACATATATGATTGGAGTATCGGATAATTCTGCTAACATCCAGGGTAGTGACATCATTACTCCAAGCGTCAATAAATTAGCCCATTGACGAGATATCTCCTGCTGCTGATTTGATTCCCATGCGAATCCAGAATTTGGTAACTCTCCTAAAGTTGGTATGTCGATACGTTGTCTAGTCAGCCAATATCCGTCCCAAGCTACAATTAGCCCCAATGTGATTACACAGAGTTGTGCTATTAGTTCCGGATCAGGTAAGCTACTTGAGAGTTCAACCATCAATCCACTCCCTTGTTTCTTCGGGCCAATAATATCGCAACAGCGGCAAAGAATACTAGAATGAATAAGGCGACTAGATATGGGTTATCCTCGGTCTCATCATCATTCTCAGAACCCTCAAGAACATCAGGAGTTCCGTCTCCATCGTCATCCTGGTCCTCATTCAACCACGTGGTTTTACCCAGCGGACAGTGGAGCCTGTCTGGTTGTCCGTCACTATCGGTATCCATACTAGCACATGGATCGGCGGGCCACGGATCCCTAGTGTCCAGAACGCCATCGTTATCGTCATCAGCGTCATAGACGTCTGGTCCGCAATATTGGTTTTGTTCCTTGTCATACCAAGTCTCTCCGTTACAAGTTAATCCCCAATCTTGGTCAGAATCAAGCAATGTAACCTCAAATACAATCGCATCAGAAGAAGACAGTCCTTGCTCGTCAATAACCTCAAGATTGAGTAGGTAAATTCCTGCTGGTAAATCAGTAATATTGTTCCAATCACCGGACAATTGCATAACTTCTGTTTGTTCAAAAATTACATACCAATTGATTGCAAGGTCCTCTAACTGATTCAGATCGTCTGAGATTACCGCTCTAATTTCAATAGGCAGCGTCTCCATAATCTCAATATTATTATCTGGTATGATAATTGATACCTCCGGTGCTTGATTTCCAATCAAAGTAATATTGATAATTTCATTGACGTCTAAACCAAACGGGTGATATTCAGTTTTTGTCGGATTACCCACTGAAGATGCTGAGATTTGAACATTAGAATATGTCTGGCTTTGGTTTTCAAAATATATTATGGAAGGTAGTGAGGCTTGAATTCTATCTCCTTGATAGCTTTTTGACCAATAACTGTCGACAGAAATTTGTAACTCAGCAGAAACAAGATTTCCATTTTGTCTTATCTCAAAAACGTGTGTAGACCAAACTCGAATTTCCCCTTGATAAATCGAATATGAGATTGGATCTATATCATACAAGTCAAATACAGACGATTTCACATCCAAAGAACCATTGAGATTTCCTCCTGTAAGAATCACATCGTAATTATCTGATGAAATTGAGACAACGCTCTGAATTTCAACGTTAGATAGAATCAAGGGAGCTGTTTCGCCATCTGCTTGAATTTCTATTCCAGTTGTACAATTGGATATTTTTGAGTCTTGGATTTTCAATGAAATCGTTGCCCTTCCTTGATTTGCAACAACCCCTACACCTTGGCCTCCACAATCTACTGTGAGACCTGATAAATAACCAGCTGTATCTTCAAAATACATTCCCGGAGCGCCAAATATGTTCGCATCAGATATTACCAAATCCCTGTTATTTGTACCAGTAATAGAATCTACAACAATACCAGCAAATTCAAAATTATCGAGGTTATTAACATTAAGTGAAGTTCCATTGAAGTTATGCATGTAACCAGTGGATCCCTCAATATCGATTGGTTGGTTTGCAACTAGTCCATCGATTTGTAATTCAGATGCTCTTGCCCATAATGAGTTTGCGTAGCAATTTTCTAAAACTACGTTGGCAAGAGATAGAGTCGCAGAACCTTGAGCTTCGATGCAGTGCGAAGATGAGTCTGTGAAGGATGATGTGAAAACATCAACCGACCCAGCAGCAGTATTTGTTATTCGAAGTAACGATTCAGCACCACTAGAACGAGAAAAGAGAGAGTCCCCAATCACAACAGCTGCATGATCGTTTATTGTCAGGAGTGGTGAGCCTTCAAACATGTTAGTTCCCACAATTCTAACCGACGTTTCGACATTATCTCCAATAATTAATCCGCCCCATCGAGCGCCTCCGCCCATAGACGAAATAGTGGAAGAGCCAGATACAAAGTCGCCCTCAACAGTTATTGTAACTGAATCTGAAATCCTTAAGGATACGCCGTCGTTTATTGTTAATGTCTGACCAGATGGAATAACCAAATCGCTAGTCAAATGATAAGGACTCCAAGCCTTTTCGAGAATTAACCATTCACTCAATACTCCGCCTTGAACGGTTGATACGATAAATTCGTGCGTCAGCGAAGAGGTTGTATCCCAACCTAGTAAGTCGGTGATACCTTCCCATTGCATCGTGACTTGCTGTAATCCAGATAATGTCTGACCACTAGAATCTACTCGGAGAGCCACTGTTGTTTTCTTTGCACTTCCGCTTGAATCAGTCATCACACTTTGACCTTGGACTGAAATCATTGCACCTTCTATTGGCTCACCCTTGTCAGTTACTAGAATCTCAAGGGTATTCACAATCTCAAACACTGCGCCATTTCCTGCAGTAACAGTTTGGCTTACCTCTCCTGAATTTATCGTAACTCTACAAGAATTATCTAAAATTACGTTACCACTAATCTTTATGTTATTCAAAAATATATCATTTTGACATGAAGTCCATGTAACATTTCCTACTACTGAGAGGTTAGAATTTTGGGAGTTTCCAAAATCACCCGATTTAGATATAATGTCGCTATGCAAGGTTGCGTCTAATCCTTCAAAGTTGCCATACTCGTCTACCGTTACTTTGGAATAATAAGGAACTACCAATTCTGTATCTTGAAGGATTAATCCCGCATTTGTAGGGATAGTTATGTTACCTTTCGCAATATGTGGTGAGCCGTCTTCAGTTGGCCCCAATACAACAACCGTTCCCGGGGTTAGGACCCAATCACCTTGCGGCATAATAGGCACCTGAATCGTGTGAGATCCTCCATCAGAGCCTATAACCTCTGAAATCGTTCCTACTCCTGTATATGTTGCAATTATAGTTGATCCTGCTTCACTTATTGGTAGAAGTGCGAATCCTGCTGATGCCTTTCCATCAAAGCCTAATACCTCCCAATTTGCATCAACTGTGTTTCCTGATAGGTCTTCAAATGTAACACCCATCTCCCAAAGCCTATTCTGTTCAGTGGTTGTTATATCCAAATCTTGGTTGGTTCCGTAGTTTACTACACCATCACCTATTATGTCTGGCTCTGTGTTACTAAGTGCTGTCACTGACCAAACGTTGAGTCTGGAATCTGAGTCAATCTCTGCTGCATTTTCATGATAACTGGCAGACCAAGTCCTGATATTTGCATGTGAGGATATCAACACAATTCCCTTATCAGCTATTCTAGTTTCTAATTGATCCATAATCTGAATTTGAGATGAGGAAGCATAGATATTATGCTGACTTGAATCTAGAAGATTCAAATCCTCTGTGACCAAGTGCGATTCATGTATTTCGATCCCTTCTGCAAATCCGTTAACTGAAATATTTCCACCATCGATATCACACCACCAAGATTCGATGCCAATACTCCCACTTTCATACCGGTTAAATGGCATATTCACAATTAAGTCGTCAAACTCATGGGAGCCCTGAAGGATATCCAGTCCTTTCTCTCCGCCGGATGCTATGTTTACATTTACTTGATTTAAACTGGTTGAAGAGATACCTGAAAATGAGATTCCCAGCCGCTCAGATACTAGTGTAGAATTCGTAATCTCCAAGGTACCTGTTCCACTTGCAGCCAATGCCGTATCAGTAGCATCAATAGAGGTATTATTCAATATGAAATCTCCACTCCCTGAAAATGATGTCCCAATCCACGGTGCCTCATGAGATACTTGAGATGTAGAGAATGCGCCTGTAAGGCTTATTGAATCTAAGATGACCTTCCCTGAAGTCCTGATATCGATAGGGGTCTCAGGACTATTTGAATAGAAATCAGCGTTTCTGATAGTGATATCGCCAGCTGACCACGAATTGACTAATCTCTGACCAGTCATATCTATATTCGATATATCGAATCCTGTCGAATCTAGAGATACAATGGCATTATTTGAAGTACCAACCATGCCATTTATCGAACCTGATGCTCCAGATGAAATGCTTACTGCATTGCCGATTCCTGAAGTAAAATTCAATGTCTGAACATCTGCAAACCCACCATGCAAGGTTATCCCCGTACCGGTTGAACTGAAATTAGCTCCAAACACAGATAAGCTCCCTGAAGAACTTATTCCAGCAGACATATCGTGCAGATCGAGGTTTTGGAGAATGGCATTACCACTTACTCTTATCCCATCACTATCAACATGAGAGATTGTTAATCCTGTGATATTGGATTGACCTGCATTTTCCAACCCAATCAAACAGTGTTCCAAGATTAGAGATTTTGCTGTCAAGTTCCCATTATTTATGATACACGATTTTGCATTTGAAATTGTGATGTTGTCTAATATTGCCGCACCTATGTGTGAGATTGTTAGAGAATCCCAAACCCCGGCATTGTGCGAACCTGGACTGCTTGTCTGGACGGAGGACATTATTGTTGCATTGTCAGCAATCAACATGCCGTCGATTTTGAGAGAGTAGTTCTGTGTGTCAATAACTGCTCCCGGTTTCAATGTTAATTTGGTTCCCTGACCTATTGTGAGATTACTTGTCAGTGTATAATTTCCAGATATATCCATATCTTGAGTAGTCACTGTTTCTTTTGCGGTCGCAACTGAAATAGTCGAGAAGATAATTAGGGCTGACAAAATTATTGCACGCCATCTCATAATGTAATGTAAACATTCATTCAACATGAATCCATTCCTTACAGGACTATTGGATTGATGATGTTAAATCCCAGGCAGGTGGGCCTGCCCAGATTTGAACTGGGGTCTGACGGCCCCCAGCCGCCAAGTATAGGCCAAGCTAACCCACAAGCCCTTGTGCCTGGAATCTAATTTCGAAAAAATACTCATTGACGAGCGGTACTAAAAGGTGCGACCTCAGAGATAAGGTCAATGTGAGACACGAACATTCTGCGGCAGCAGTATCGGTCAATTCCGACTTCATCTAGCGCAGTCATTGTATCGTTACCAGCAGCCTTCTTTGACTGGAATTCTTCCCACTTGTGAGCAATTAATGCGCCACAACTAAAACAACGTATTGGAATAATCATCTAAATCACCTGTAAGACTTCTGCTTCTTGCGTCTAGCACCCCTACCCAATTGGTGCTTTGGTTCTTTTCTACGAGGGTCGTTAACCAGAAGGCTACGATCGAAGCGAAGATATTCGTCACGAAGTTCCTCATCTTGCCCCTCAGCTCCACCATTATAGTGGACCAACCCTCTAGCGATTGCAGTTCTTATTGCGTCAGTCTGACCCATTATGCCACCCCCGTGAGTTTGTATGTTCACATCAACCTTAGAGAGACGATTCATTGCATCTGCTATCACAAGTGGTTCCATTGCCTTTCTGCGTGATAAAGCTGGTTGTAGAATTTCAATAGGCTCGCTATTTACACGGACTCTACCTTTGCCGGCCTTTACGGTTGCACGGGCAACGGCTGTCTTGCGCTTTCCTGATGATTGAACGACTTTCTTTCCTTTACGAGGCATCATTGGTCACCTCCATTCCAACGGTGAACTGGAGCTCCTAGATTTGCACTGATTTCACCCAGACTAACAAACCTAACTGGTAAACCTCTTCGGATTTTACTATCATCGCCAGGTTCGTGGCCTTCAGGTAGATCTCCCGAGAGATGACTTGGGCATCCTATCTCGACACGCAGGTTTCGCAGTGCCCTTCTTCCGCTACTTTTTGCTTGGTATGGAAGCATACCTCTGACCGTTCTTTTTAGAATCATATCAGGCATACGGGGAAAATAAGGCCCCTTTCTAGCGTGGTTTAGTGCATACTTTTCGTGGTAATTAGCAAAAACTGCCGATGATTTACCAGAAACGATTGCTTTTTCAGCATTGACTACTACAACCTGATTGTTTTCTCCAGATTTACTACTCTTGATCAGAATGTCTGCAACAGTGCTTGCAAGACGGCCCAATATTAAGCCGTCTGCATCATAGACAAATGTAGTTTCAGCCAAGGAGATACACCCCCGAGCCTTTTGGATTTTCTTTCATCAATTCAGCCAGCGAGAGGACTCTTCCTCCTGCTGCCTCAATCTTCTCACGGGCTCCAGCGCTTATACTGTATGCGGCGACATCATGCTTGGCCGATACCTCACCGCTACCGAGCAATTTCCCTGGAACGAGGACTGTTACACCCTCAGGGCAATGGCGGCTTAAACGGCTAAGGTTTGGTTGGGCCCAGTTCTTACGACTCTTTGAGAGGCGTACAGCGACATCTCGCCACAGAGGTGCGCCGGTATCGCGAGACTGTGCTTTCAAATCGCCGATTAAACCGACTAGATTTGAGTTTGTCTTGCTTACTGGTTTACTCATATGACTCCCTCGATGCTTTAGAAGCAACTCGCCGACCGACCGCCCTGTTATAGAGGCACCGACGCGACAAATATGCAAAACGCGCCTATATATCCTGTTTTTTCGATGTCATTCATACAGAATGTCGCCTTTTGCATCCAACAATTCAACCGTTAATCCTGCTGCTTTTGCCTGAACCAATATGTCATTGTGTAGAGTATCCGAAAAATTATCCAATGCCTGTAAAGAAGTCACTGATGCAACGTCTGTCAGTTGGTCGATTATGTGGTTTAGCACGCATGAGACGCCATAGGCTTGCCCTGCCCTAAAAGCATGGTCGACGCCCCCTATTTCAGGTTCTTCAGCCCTCATCCTAGTCATTACAACCTGTGAATATGCAACCAAAGCGCCATAAAGAGATTCTACAACTTTAGCAGCCTCTAAATCATGTAATTCTTTCTGAGTGTCCTGTAGTGCTGCCTGTACAGCCTTGCCATATGTGGCATGAGCCCCAATTATGTTGCTATCCTCTTCCATCATTGCATTATCGATAAGCGTCTTCCAATCACTCATAAAACACCCACAATAAGCATGGCTCATCAAACCTGCGCCTGTTGTGGAGCGTTTTGACCCCAAATAGTCACTTTGCAACTTACCGGTATTAATCAAATTTTGAAATTAGAAGTTTCTGCATTGTCATCTATACCGGCTTGTTTGACCGTGCCATCGGCAGCAATGAATTCTCCGGCCTTTGTTAGCCCGCCGTAAAGCGTTGCTTCATGCTCTGCACCACGGGTTATCATTCCCCCATCACCCAAGGCGATAGTTAGGCTCTTAGTAATCTCATTCAAAGTTGAGACCGCTCTGTCTCTATGGCTTGGTCCAATATCATGATCGGAGTAACGAGCTTCCTCAAATATTGCAATAAACGCATCTAACTGATCGGTAGGAATCATGTGGAATGCTCCTCTGACCGCGCTTTCGAATTCTCTGGTAGTCTCGTAAACCTTCTTCATAAATCCATGTCGCCTGAAATGCTTAACCAGTTGTTTGTAACAATCGAAGATTATCGCAATATATTCGTTTGCTGCCTTCAATTGCAGCATAGTATCGGTTAGTATACCGCGGAGTGCTTCAACTTGCCTTCTGGCTACAACCCTCTGATAATACATAACTCCTGCAATCGATGCACCCAATATAACAATGATAATTGCAATAATTGTATTCGGTGTGAAGATACCATCGCTTTGATCTGAAACTTTACTCTTCATGTAATCAACCTTCATTGTAATGTTGCCGCTGTAAAGCGAAAAGAAGGTTGAATCTGGATAATATGCCTTAATTCTCCATTCCCCATCACAATCTGCTCCACCACAAGTCTTTCCAGCGAATGGCCATTCAAATGATGCGATTCCCTGCTCACTTGTGAAGGTCTCATTTCTTCCATCTTCAACCCATTCTTGAGCCGTTTTGTTCCAATACTCCCTCACAAAGAAAATCTCCTGATTTTCAACTGCTAAGTCCAGTCGGTTGCGCAGCAGTGCAACCTCCCCAATTACTGGATCGTTCGTATCCAGACCGTTGTTTCCACGTCTTTCCCAAGATGTTTTGACAACAAGATCTACTCTGCTTCTCACCAATACAACAATGTCCATATGAGAGCCATTCAATACGTTGCTCGTATCCTTGTCACAACCTCCTGGAACATTCAAATCAGGTTCAAAGGCTACTCTTAGCAGCCTGAATCCTTCAAGCTCTCCTCCGGTCGTTTCTACTCCTCTCAAACTAGGATTTTGGTCTTCATTTCCACTAAACCACTCAACCATTCCATCCGCTTCTCTGGTGCTAACACTTGAAAGTGGACGAACGTTCTTTTGAGGGTCTAGGTAGATGTTTAGACACTTGCCACCAACTGGTTGTCCGTTAGACTGCGTCAAAATCGCATCTATGTGGAAACTCTCTTTAAGATACAATACTGGGAAAGCTGTTCCGTTATTTGGCGCTATATAAGTCTCAACACTCGACCTCTGTGGTCCAACCTCAGCTATTTGCAAAGTAGAATTGCTAAACACGTCAAACTCGGTCTGGACTGTCTTATTCTGATATCGATAAGCATCATTGTTGTCCCAAGCAGAATATGTAACACTCACTCTTGCCTTACCAGCAAGGACATCGGACAGTGGACAAGTGATTGCGAACCGTCCATCTATATCCGTAACTCCATTCAAACATGCTACTGGTCCGGTTAAGCTATTCACCATCTCATAACTGACTCTAATATTTCTAAATGTAAGATTAGTATCCAATTCATCGGTTAGCAAACCCGTAACTATCATTGGCTTAGGCACAATTTCTCCAGTAAACGGATCGATTTCACTTGTGTAAACTATTTGATCGTCAACATCAAGAGATGTTCTACCTATTAGGGAGAATCCGTTAGCATTGTAAGCCATTTGAACTCTGAAATGGTCGTTACCAAGAACATCAAGACACGGATCCCACTTACCCTGCATAGATAGATACTCAACCTCAAGGATTTCACATCCCTCGTTTGGCAACGTCTCTCTAAATCGCAAGTAAACCGAAACTGGACCGAAACCATCGGGCAAGAAACTATCTGGATCCTCTCTAAGTATCTGCGGAGACAGTGGGGATACGTTTGCTTTCAAACAACCAATGGCCTCATTATCATCAAGTTGCCCGTTACCATTTGAATCACGGTCAGGAATTCCATCGCCATTTCCATCATAGAAACAAAGATGGCTACCGTCCGGTTGTGGCTCTGGTAGTGAGATAAGCCCTGCATTTGGTGCTAGAGTTGCAACAACTTGCCTGTGCAATACTCCATCAAAGTCTAATCCTTCGTAGATTACATCCACTAAACCGCCATTTGGTGTAGATGGCCCACTTAACTCACGACCTCCTGAATCTCTAATCGTAGCCGTTTTGTTATCATCTGTAACCTGTGCCGTGAAATCCCATCTATCGCCAGATTGTCTCAAATTAGGATCTGACGAAATCACATTTAGGAAGGTCCTAGAAACAACCCAAACATTTTGACTGTCTAAGTTGCCTTTCATCAGCCTATTACCTTGGTATTCAAACTGAAGGGAGTAGTTGCCTAAATCGTCCTCTGGATTTATGTCAAATGGTATTGAGAACGTACCTAAGTCATCCGTGTAATTGACCCCGTTTCTACCATCGTAAGACCAAGTCCACGTGACCGGGGCTTGTCTAACTGGTTGCAGAGAATTGTCAAGCAGCCTTGCCTCAATGGTTGTTGTTGTGTTTCTGTAAAGCCTTGGAACGCTCGTCATCTGGAACTGAGTAGTTCCGACAACTGTTACGTTGATGTAGGCTCCAGTTGCTGCTAAATTAGTAGAATTACCAGTAAAGTAGTATGCGTTGTTAGTGAAATCTACCCTAATCCCATATGTTCCTGCCGTGTATTGACTATACCAAGTCCAATTATACTCAAATGTTGCTTCGCCATTCTTCATAATCGGTCTTTGAGTGAAAGCAGTTTCCTGACTTCCCAAGAATTGCCCATTTCCATCAATATCTACTTGCAGAGCAATTGGATCTTGGTCCCAGGGGTCATTGGTTCGATTGGTTACAGTTCCGGTTACTGCAAAGGTCTCTCCAGTATTCATTTCTGGAACTATTTCACATCTTACTGGGCTATTTGGATCTGTTGGATCAACTTGTCCACATGGCGGTAAGTCGCTGTCACCACCATTAACCAAGGAGATGAACCAGTGCGTTGAGTTTACATCAATGAAGTTTCTCAAGTTGATTGCTTCGCCAGGCAAATTAGCAGGATCGCCATCCCATAGACTTGGATATGGTCTCAGTACCTTAGCTTCTTCAAAGCTTACACCTGCAGCGTTCAATGCTTGCTGATGGAAAAGAGTTGCCCAGTTACCAAAAGTTCCGTCACCATTGTTGATGGTACCATCCCAGTAGTAAACTGCAGATAGACCACTAACTATCAGTTCCCCTTCGATATTCATACGATGCATCACGCGAACTGAGAATGGATCCGAAGTGTCTCCATGCAGATAAGGGAATGGCCATTCACTAGCAAGACCGGGTATTACCGAGGCTCTTATCTCAATATCTCCCGCTGGTAGGCTCGTGTTTGTGTAATTATATCGCACAGAATCGCCCTGACTATCTACCAATATATCGTGTGTCTTTGTGAGATCATTCCAAACGATTTCCTCGTATCCTCCAGTTATCTGACCAGGGCCATTATCCATGGTCGAATTCCATCTAACTTGTTTCCATGTACCATTTGCTCCCAAATCTTGAACAAATGTCAAAGATGCCCAGCCGTCACTATCTGTTCGGTATCCATTATTGTTGAATCCGGAGAAGTTGGAAGGGTTCGTTCTGTTACCGAATAGTCCTCCGGTTATCTCAAAGCTAATCGGAGAATTCTTAATTCTGTTATCATAAAGACCTCTGGACCAATCAGCAGCGTAGTGAGCTTTGAAATCAAGCCAGAATGGCTGTTCATCGCTTCTGAAGTAAGTCCATGAAGAGTAATCAACCGTCATATTTGCTTCAGCCCCAACAAAGTAAGATTGTGATTGATTTCCATTGAAAGCAAACATCTCAGTCACCTCTGCATATACTCTGTAAGTGGTATTATCTCCTACTACAAGGTCTTCGGGGAATAGGAATTGCCCCACTGTGAAGTTGCCCCACATATTGGTAATTACGTCAATAGTCTCAATCGCTGTAGTGTTATTTCCAGTCCATTCAATGTGGACTTGAACTGGAAGCCCGGGTGCTGGCTCCAAAACTGATGTTGTTGGATTTAGCCAATCTACATGGCCACTGAAAATCACAGGACTTTGTGCATCTAGCCACAGAGTTTCTGGCATATCCATAGTAATGAATGTAGGGGCTTTGTCATCAGCGTCAAGTATGCAATCGTTGTCAAAGTCCCAGTCGCTAGATTCGGACCCTGCATAACAAGGATCGCTAATGAAGTTCTCTTCCAAATGGTCCCAGTCATTGTCTTGTCTAGAGTCATTATCGTCATCGTTATCAATCGCATCAGGTCCTGTGGATGGGTCTAACGGGTTGGCAATTCCCAGACCGCCGCCATAGTCGTCATGGTCCCATGGATTTGTTGACTCGGTATCGAATCTCAAAGGCCAGAGTAAGACTTCATCCTCGTCTTTCATTCCATCCTCATCATCATCCTCGTCCATGTCATCACGTAAACCATCATTATCATGGTCATATGGCGCTGTTAGGCTAATATTAACCTCCACCATGTTAGAAATTCCATCGGCATCGTAGTCGTCATCCGCCCAGTCGACTATACCGTCGTTATCATGGTCGAATGGTTCTTGTTCTTCTCCTGTGAAACAGCCCGGTTGGGTCTCTTGAACAGCATCTAGTATCCCGTTGTTATCGTCATCTGGGTCCTCTGAATCAGGCACACCGTCGTTGTCGTTATCGACGTCATAGAATTTCGGAGATTTCAATCCCTGGCTCATCACACCCTTGTCCCAAACAGCTTGGAACCATCCGTCGCCATCGACATCTTGGTCGTTTCCATCATCGTCTAGATCATCACAATTCAACCCGACAAAGAAGGCCGTCCCGTAATCTTGGTTAGCATCGTCGTCTAGATCATCGTTAGTATCAACTTCAAAGAAGTCCCAAATTCCATCATTGTCATCATCTACGTCATTCCAATCGTAAATGGCGTCATAGTCCTCATCAAGATCGACTGTGTTGTTTGTGAAATCGCCATCAACATCTCCATCTTCAGAATTCTTATCCAAGTCTGCTCCCAATTCATCAGGGAATCCAACTGTAGCCGCATTAGCAGTATCATCAAAGTTCCACTGCCATATTCCAGTCAAAAGACCAATCCAAGTGATAAATGCATCTCTATTGTCTTGCATCTGAGTGTATGAGATGGCACTTTCAACATCGCCATCACCACCAAAGTCGTAATGCCAACATCCTCCTTGAGCTCCAGGCGTACACGCCCATGTTCCCTTACCGCCAGCACCTTGATTGAATACTATATCTGGGCGGGTTGAATATGGAGAACCGAATTGTGCATTGGTTCCTGTTAGGGGCATTTGGTATGCAACAGCGTAAGCGTAACCGCAAGTAAATCCTGAGCCGAGTTGCCCAACAGTCATACCGCATTGTGTCATGTTGATTGTGCCGCCCATTTTCAAGTCATTAACGTCCAACAATCCATCATTACCCTCATCTTGGTCCCACCAATCAGGCATCCCATCTGCGTCTTGGTCGGTATCTAATCCATTAATGAGAGAGTCTCCGTCAGCATCAATATCCCACTCATTTGCACCGTTATATGAAGACCAGCGAGCAAACATAAACCAGTAAAATTCTGGAACGTCGCCTCCCTCAACAGGGAATGTAGTTGTATCATATCCATTGTAATTCAAGATAACGTTAGAGAACGGGTTTGCTCCCCAAACTAAATCCCAATAGTTTTGTGTGTTGGTTGTGTAGTCTTGGCTATCCTCACTTCCATCAAGATTTCCGCCATCTCCTATCGGATAATATGGTGTAGCAAATGAATCGGTGGCATCGAAATCAACAATCCCGCAATTTCCGTCATCCGGGTCGTAAAGATCGTTAATTCCATCATTATCATCATCCCAATCAATATCATTTGCTAATCCATCTCCATCGATATCTGAGTCGACGTCATTTGGGCCGTCGTCTCTATATTTACTTCCATTTATTTGATGGAAAATTGCATCGTTGTCAAAGTCGCAGTCCCAATCAATATCAATCATGTCGATAATTCCGTCACCATCGTCATCAACGTCGTCCCAGTTGGAAATTCCATCACCGTCCCAATCGTTGAATTGCGAAAAAGATGCCCTTTGAGTCAAACATCTTGGGTCTGGATTTTGAGGGTTAGGATTAGTTACAGAGGTACATGTTGCCATCCACGCTTCTGAGTTAGGATTCAGCGGGAATGTATCGTTTTCATTTTCTATTTGGTCGTTGTCTATATCGTATGGGAAATCAAGATTACCGGTTGCAAAAACTGCATCATCTGGAGTAGGTGTTCCTCCCATGTCTGGGTCTAACCAATCCCATATGCCGTTGTAGTTCTTGTCGAATGGCCTAAATCTGTCATCGTCGAGGTCAGAATCATAATCCATTTCACAATCTACACCAGGAATGCTGTCTGTGTCTGAGCCCGGTGTTTGATATGGTGTTGAATTAAGACGCGTGTAATCATTCAATCCATCATTATTCATGTCAATATTCCAGCACACATCTGGAATTCCATCATTATCATCATCAGGATCATACATATCGAGGATTCCGTCGTTGTCATCATCCGTGTCTGCGCTGTCTGGGGTATCGTCGTTATCGTTATCAGGATCTATAAAGTTTGGAATCCCGTCTTCATCAAGGTCTCCGTCAATTATCTGCGTGAATGCAGGGGTGCCAGCAGCACCGTCTCCATTTTCACCACCAGCCCAATCAAAGTCATCGTTAGCATCTACTCTAGCGGCTTCAAAATCAACAAAATTAACCCCTGCTGAATAAGTCCTGTATTCGTTGAACGACCATGTTCGTGAGTTATTCCAAAGATTGCCACTATCTTCCATAGAGTCGCTGTTGCTTGAATCATATGGTGCGACATCTAGCCAATCGAGGGTTCCATCATTATCATCGTCATCATCGAAATAATCCTGAGCGCCATCATTGTCATAATCACATGGCCATCGGAATTGATCTATCCTTCCATCGTTATCATCATCTTCGTCATATCTGCCTGCGCCGGAGCCATCAGAATCTTCATCTGTAACACCATCATTATCATGGTCGAAAGGTTGCTGATCTGCTCTGTATGCAATACCAACCGGCTGCCCCGTTAGTGGATGTATCGTGGAAGGTTCCACAAATCTGTGCATGGATACATTCCTTGGATCTAATCCTTGAGATTCAAGAGTTGCATAGTCAATAGGCCCTTCCAGTATTCCATCGTTGTCGTCGTCCCAGTCTATGTGATCGAGAATTCCGTCGTTGTCGTGGTCGTATGGATCTGTTCCAAAGCACCCATCAAAGCGTTCTAGTAAATCGTAGATTCCGTCGTTATCGTCATCTAAATCATTCAAATCGTTTATTCCGTCGTTGTCATGGTCATCAGCTGATGATTCCTCTAACATTGTTCCATAGCCGGGATCTAGAGAAAGTACTGATGTGTCACCTATTTTTCCGTACATTGCATTAGAATCAGCCCAGGATAAATCCCACAAGGCATCATGCATCTGCTGGCCAAAGTGAGATGGCATGCCTCCATTCCACTCCCCTTGACCTCCTTGGTCAGTTGATTGTGCATCGCTCAGAGATAGCGGGTTAACGTCAACCAACCTGGTTTCATCTTCATTATCATAACTTATTGCACCTATGAGGCCAAGCCATGTGCTGGTAACCATCAAAAATACCAGTCCAAGGGAAATTGTAGATTTCTGTCTAAGTTCTATTTTCTCTAATTGTTGTCTCTTAGATAACATAACCAGCACTCCGTAAACATTTACGCTATGATGAGAGGTATATCAATCGCGCCACCTGATTGAGCGAATTGGTATCACAGAGGATGTTTTGTATCATTCACCATAAATTGATTGAAGAAAAAGAGATTTCACCGGGGGCGAACCCCCGATGAAATCAGCAGACCCGGATTAGGAAAACGGGTATCAAACAACTTCCTACTCGATTAGATTGGCTTCAAATCTCGAATTCATCGATGATTCCATCATTGTCATCATCGTCATCTTCATGATCTTCTATTCCATCATTATCGTGGTCAAATTGACCTGTTAGGATATTTCCGTCGTTGACCTCGAACCAGTCAGACAAGCCGTCGTTATCGTCGTCAGTGTCTGTCATGTCCCAAATTCCATCATTGTCGTGATCGTAGCGGTAAGTGCCTGTTGCACCATCCAGCTCGTCAACATCAAGGATGTTATCATTGTCATCGTCGTCATCTACTGCGTCATTCAATCCGTCGTTATCGTGGTCACGTGAGTAATCCTCGCCGTTAGGACCTGCGTCATTGCGGTTGTCTATTCCGTCGTTGTCACGGTCTAGATCCACAGCGTCGTTGATTCCATCGTTGTCATGATCGTAGATGTTAGTATTTGGATCTCCATCTTCAACCTCCTCACGATCATCGATTCCATCGCCATCGTCGTCGTTATCTTCTGCGTCGTCGATGCCATCATTATCGCTATCGTTTGGATTTGGGTCTAAATCGTCAACAATTCCGTCGTTATCGTCGTCATTGTCGAGATCGTCTGGGATTCCATCACCATCGTTGTCGTTTTCGCCGTTTTGCTCTTGGTTGTCCAGTTGCTGTCCTTGCTGCTGTTCACTTTGCTGACCCTGCTGGCCTTGCTGACCGTTTTGAGTCTGTCCTTGTTGCTGCTGGTTTTGACCATTCTGGCCATTTTGACCACCCTGATCTTGTTGGGATTGGTCGCCTTGCTGACCGCCTTGTTGGCCGCCTTGCTGTTGCTGTCCTTGCCCATTATCCTGCTGCTGTCCTTGCTGACCTTGCTGACCCTGCTGACCCTGTCCTTGTTGACCGGATTGCTGGCCTTGCTGGCCTGACTGCTGACCTTGTTGTGAACCTTGGCCTTGCTGACCTTGCTGACCTTGCTGACCTTGTTGACCTTGTCC